>Ga0224496_10002260_pt1 | contig 11512 bp, 10 predicted proteins | sample SF_Jul11_sed_USG_2_FD_168127 | JGI IMG/M metagenome (GOLD analysis project Ga0224496, IMG submission 168127) | Sediment microbial communities from San Francisco Bay, California, United States - SF_Jul11_sed_USGS_8_1 | ecosystem: Environmental > Aquatic > Marine > Sediment | place: USA... | reverse complement strand
CCCCATGTTGAGCAGGCGGTTCACCGTCGACGGCGCGTCGTTGGTGTGGAGCGTCGAGAGCACCATGTGCCCCGTCAGAGCCGCCTTGACCGCGATTTCCGCCGTCTCGAAGTCACGAATCTCGCCCACCATGATGATGTCCGGATCCTGGCGCAGGAACGAGCGGAGCGCGGCCGCGAAGTTCAAGCCGATTTCTTCGTGCATCTGCACCTGGTTGATCCCCGCGAGATTGAACTCCACGGGATCCTCCGCGGTGGACAGGTTCTCCGTGGTCTTGTTGAGCTCCGAGAGCGCGGAGTAGAGGGTCGTGGTCTTGCCGGAGCCGGTGGGACCCGTTACGAGCACCATCCCGAAGGGCTGATGGATCGAGGTCTTGAAGATGTCGAGCTGCGCGACCTCGAATCCCAGCTTCGTCATGTCGAGCTGCAGATTCGATTTGTCGAGCAGGCGCAAGACGATCTTTTCACCGAAGAGCGTCGGGAGAACGGACACGCGGAAGTCCATTTCCTTGCCGCGCCCCATCTTGAGCTTGATGCGGCCGTCCTGCGGAAGGCGACGCTCCGCGATATCCAGCTCGGACATGATCTTGACGCGGGAAGTGATCGCATTCTTGAGCTTCATCGGCGGCTTCATCACTTCGTAGAGCACACCGTCGATGCGGTAGCGAACGCGGAACGTCTTTTCGTACGGCTCGATGTGAATATCCGAGGCAGTCTTCTTGACCGCGTCGGTGAGGATCAGATTTACGAGCTTGACGACGGGGGCGTCTTCGGATTCTCGCGCGAGTTCGGCGGCATCGAAGTCATCGGCGTCGTGGACCAAATCGATGTCGGAATCGTCGAAATCACCCATGACGTCTTCGAGAGACGACGTCTGGTCGTAATGCTGATCGATGGCGCGGCGGATGGCGTCTTCAGAGGCGACGACCGCCTGGATGTTGTAGCCGGTAAGAAACTTGATGTCGTCGAGCGCGAAGATGTTCGAAGGGTCGCCGGTCGCAAGAATCAGGGTCGACCCCGCGCGATTCACCGGAATGACGTTGTGCTTGGTCGCGACCTCCTCGGGGATGAGGGCGATCACCGCGGCGTCGATCTCGAATTCGTCGAGATTGATGGAGGGGACGCCGTATTGCTTGGCAACGAACTCGGTGAGCTCGTTTTCATCCATGTACCCGAGCTTGGTGATCTGCGCCCCGAGTCGGCCGCCCTGCGACTTGACCTGGGATCGCGCGTCGCTGAGCTGCTTCGCGGTGAGCAGATTCTCCTTGACGAGGAGTTCGCCAATCCGGTCGTTCACCCCTTGCCTCCACCCGTCGGATCCGCGATCCACCTCGAATCGCGCGCGGACTCCGCCTCTCGCGCGCCTCGGTCCGCGCGCGAAAATCGCTGAGATCCCGCAGGAATATCGGCGCGTCGCGTGGCGACCTTTACCGGGAGTCGGAGGCCTCAGCGCGAGGCGATTTCATCCACCTCGGCCAGGGAGGTGACGCGGCTGCGCAGCACCCCGAAACCCAGCCCCGTGAGGGTGAACCAGAATACGGCGTGGACGAGCGTTCCCAGCGCGAGTGCCACTTCGGCTGGAATCCCGAAGCGTTCCAGGGCCAGCCTGCATGCCGAGTGATACACGCCGAAGAACCCCGGCGCGGAGGGCAGAGCAACGGCGATGCCGACAGCCGCCAGGGTCGTCCAGCTGGCGGCCAGCATTCGCGCCGGCGTGCCGAGATCGACCCCGAGCGCCAGGATCCCCGCCGAGATCGGGATGCTCGAGGCGACCAGCCAGATCAGCAGCGAATGGAACGCGATCCAGAACAGGTGGACGCCGCCGCGCAGCGCGCCCAGACCCCCGCTGAAGGTCCGCAGCTGCCCGACCACGGCGCCCCGCAGCCGCGCGGGCAAGGGCCGAAGCGCCACCGAGACCAGCCCCAGCACGCGCTCCGCATCGCGCCGCAGCCAGGTCAGGCCGGCGATGGGCGCGAGGGCGACCGGAACGAGCAGCAGCAGTCCTCGCCGCCAGGCGCCGTCGTCGCCTCCCCCCCAGATCAACAACACCGCGAGCGCCAGCAGGATCACCACCAGCGTATCGACCACGCGTTCCAGGATGACGGTGCCAAAGATCGCGGTGGGACTGACGCCGGTCTCGCGCCCGAGATACCAGGAGCGAACGAACTCCCCCATGCGCAGCGGGAATACATTGTTCGCCATGAAACCAACCGCGACAGCGCGAAACAGGGCGCCCGTCGGCACCGATTGGGTCGGATCGATCAGGTGACGCCAGCGCAGTGCGCGGAGATAGACCATCAAGAGATAGGCGGGAATCGAGAGGCCCAGGAGCACGACCAGATTGGCACGGCGAAATTGCCCCAGGACCGCCCGCACATCCACGTCCCGAAATGCGAACCAGATGGCCACGACCGTGATGAACAAACCCAGCAACACGCGCGGATCGCGCCATCGGCTTCGCCGCCGCGCCGGGGTGTTCCTCTCCGCGCTCTGCGCATCGGGGCCGTCCGACATGGCGCGCCTCAGCGAGCCCCCAGCCGGCGCCGTCCGTCCTCGACATCGCGTGCGATCTGCTCGCGCAGCGCATCCACGCTGGGAAAGCGCCGCTCCTCCCGCAGCCGTGCGCGAAACGCGAGCTCGACCCGGCGACCGTAGAGATCTCCGTTCCAATCGAGGATGTGGGCCTCGACCACGAAGCGCTGCGAATCCTCGAATGTGGGACGCCGACCCAGGTTGATCACCGCCGGCAGCTCCGCGGGGCTCGAACGGCCTTCCGAGTCCAGCACGCGCAGATGTCCGACATACACGCCGGCCGCCGGCAGCAGCTCGTTCTCCACCTCGAGATTCGCCGTCGGGAATCCGAGGATGCGGCCCCGCGCGTCGCCGCGAACCACCGATCCGCGGATCGTGAAGGGGCGGCCGAGCATGCGGGCGGCGCGCTCGGGCTCGCCCTGCGTGAGCAGCTCCCGGATGCGCGTGGAATTGACGTCGCCGTCTTCGGCCGTCACCTCGGGAATGATCGTCACGGCGAAGCCGAGCCGCGGCCCCATCTCCGTGAGCATGCGCATCGACCCCTCCCGATCTCGGCCGAAGTGGAAGTCGTAACCCACGTAGACCTCGATCGGCCGCAACCGCTGGTGCAGCAGTTGAACGAAGGCATCCGCCCCCGTCCGGGCAAACGCCTCGGTGAACGGCTCCACGACCACGACATCGACGCCCGCCATCTCGAGCAGCTCGAGCTTTTGCTCGAGCGTGGTCAGCAACGCGGGTGCCTTTTCCGGGCGCAACACCTTGCGAGGATGGGGCTCGAACGTATAGACGACAGCCTCCCCCTCGAGATCGCGAGCGCGGTCGGTCACCGTCTTCAGGATCGCCTGGTGCCCCAGGTGGATGCCGTCGAAATTTCCAATCGTAACGATGGGTCGGTGCAGCGGCTCCCCGATTGCCGCGCTCCCCGGAATGTGGCGCAATGCTAAGCTCCAATCGTGCGGATTCTGTCGCGATACTTTCTCACGACTTATTTTGCCTTCTATGTCGCGATCCTGATCGCATCGAACCTGATCATCGTCGTCGTAGAGCTGATGCTCAATTTCGACAGCGCGCTGGAGTATCGCGGCAACTTCCGGGGCATCGCGACCTATCTCTTCCTGCGACTGCCATCCTATTACCTGCCCTACCTGATGCCCGTCGCCTCCTTTGGCGCCGCATTCTTCTGCTTCGGCCTGCCCGCTCGCGCGCGAGAATTGATCGCCGTGAAGACCGGGGGCATCTCACCGTATCGCGTAATCACGCCAGTGCTGCTCGCTGCGGCCTTCGTCTCGACGCTCACGCTCGTCGTCAACGAAACGATCGTCCTCGATGCCACGAAGGAATTCCACCGCATCGACAAGACCTCCGAAACCACCGATCTCTTCCAAGCCCGGGGCTCGTTCTGGTATCAGCGGGGCAATTTCTTCTACAACGTCGAATCGGCCGACCGGGTCTCCAGGACGCTCCACGGCGTCAGCGTCTACGAACGCAACATCGCGGGGCGCCTGATTCGCAGCATCGAAGCCGAGAGCGCACACATCGAGCAAGATCACGGTTGGAATCTGCATCATGCGATCATTCGACACTTCGATCCGGACGATCCGGCGGGCGCTCCTCGAACCGAGCAAGTGACCGAGATCGTACTCGCCGTCGGAGATACGCGCGATCTCGCCCTGCTCGGCGCCGATCCGACCACGCTTTCCCTGGTGCGCCTGGTCGATTACATCGCCGCCTTGTCGCGCGAGGGGCGCAACACCACGCGCTATCGGGCAGTCCTTCACGCGCGCCTCGCTGAACCCGTCACGGTGCTCCTGTTCGCCCTGCTCGCGATCCCGATCGCTCTTTCCGTAGAACGGACGCGCAGCCTCGCCGTGGCGGGCCTGCGCGGCATCGCCATCGTCGGCGTCTTCTACGCTGCCGCCACGACCGTGGCGATGGTCGCTGCGGTCGGAATCTCCGCCGCGGTGTTGGGCCCCTGGATTCTCCTGACGTCCTTTGCCGGTTACGGTGCCTGGCGCTTCGCCCACATCGAAGCCTGACTCGAGACCGTCTGCGCTCGCCTACTTCCTGCTCTTTGCCTTGGCGTCGCCTTCGACCCCGCGAAGGTATCGAAAGAATTCCGTGTCGGGCGACAACACGAGCGTCGTGTTCTGGGAGATGGCCTTCCGATAGGCTTCGAGCGTCCTCGACAGGCTGTAGAACTCCGGTGCGCTCCCATAGGCCTCGGCGTAGATCTGCGCAGACTGCGCGTCGCCCTCGCCGCGCGCAATCTCGGCGTCGCGATCGGCGTTCGCCACGATCACCCGGGCCTCGCGGTCCGCCTCCGCGCGAATGCGGCGCGCGCGCTCTTCGCCCTCGGCGCGATTCTTCTTGGCGAGGCGCTCGCGCTCGGTCTTCATGCGCGCGTACACGCTGTCTTCGGTTCCCGCGGGCAGTTCGGTCCGGTTGATGCGCACATCGGCGACGTCGATGCCGAACTCGGAGAGCATGCCGCGCGTCCGCTCCGTGATCTCCGCCATGATCTCCTTGCGCCGGCCCTCCAGCACTTCCCCGAGCGTGTGCCGGCCGACGACCTCTCGCACATCGTCGCGCACGATGCGATCGATGCGCTCGCCCGCATCGCGCGGACCCGACGGAAATCTCGTCCTGAACTGCTTCGGATCTTCGATGCGCCAGATGACGTAGTTGTCGATCTGCAGCTGCTCTCCATCCTTCGTCTGGATGGATTGTGTCTCGGTGTTGAGGTAGAGCCAGCGCGCGTCGTATCTCTCGACCCGCTCGATCACGGGCAGGCCGAGGCGCAGCGTCCAACCGGGCCGGGTCGCCACGCGCGCCTCGTTGAAGCGGAAGATGATCTTCTGCTCGCCCTCCCGCGTAATGACGAGCGGCCCGACCTCCCATTGCGCGGCGGCCACCAGGGCGACGCCAACGCCGCCGAGCAGCAGGAGAAGGAGCAGCAGGCGCCTCATCGCTCGGCGCTCCCCCGCTCGCGGCCGAGCGGCAGGAAGGGCAGCAGGTTCGCCGCGCCCGGCTCGATGATCACCTTGTCGATGGAGGGCAGCACCGCCTCCATGGTCTCCAGGTACAGGCGCTTCTCCGTGACTTCGGGCGCCTTGCGGTGCTCGGCCGCAATCGCCGCGAAGCGCATGGCTTCGCCCGTCGCGCGCGCGATCTTCGCATCGCGATAACCGAGCGCAGCCTCGCGCCGCTCCGTGGCATCGGCGCGGGCACTCGGCAGGATCTCGTTGCGATAGCCCTCCGCCTCGTTCATCAGGCGGCTCGCGTCCTGGGTGGCGGCGACCACGTCGTCGAAGGCGGCGCGGACCGGTGCGGGGACCTGGACGTCGCCGAGCTGCACGGCCTGGATCTCGATGCCGGAATCATAGGAGTCGAGCACGTCCTGCAGCAGCAGGCGCACCTCGCTGACGAGCGCCTCCCGGCGCTCGCGGAGCACCCCGTCGACCGTCATGCGCCCGACCGCCTCGCGCATGGCCGCCTGGGCCGCGTCGCGCACGACCGCGTTGGGCTCCGCGACGCGAAAACGCGCCGCGAAGGCGTTCTTGATGGCGTACTGCACCGAGAACGGCACCCGCACGATGTTGTTGTCGCTGGTCTGCATCGTCGCCTCGAGCAGCTCGTCCCGGGCGGTGTCTTCACTCTCGCGTCCGCGGAATCCGAAGTCCTCGCTGCGCACCTCGCTGACGTTCACGATCTCGCGTGCGACGATCGGAGGCGGCCAGCTGAAGTGCAGCCCCTCTTCGCTCACCGTGCCGGCATGTCGGCCCAGGCGAAGCAGGATCGCGGCCTGCCCGGGCTGGAGCGTGTAGAAGCCGAGATACGCCCACGCGGAGAGCAGGACGACCACGATCAGGAACAGCAGGCCGTTCTTCAGCGTGCGCGCAACCGAGCGCTGGACCTGCTCCTCGGCGGCCACGTTCTCCGCATCGCCCGCCACGAGGTTCAGCGCCCCTCATCCCCGCGCGGCGCCGCGCCCGACGCAGCCTTCGCGCGGTCCGCCGCCTGGTAGAAGGGTCGGAGGATGTCGATCGGAATCGGGAAGATCGTCGTCGAGTTGTTCTCCGTGGCGATCTCGGCGAGCGTCTGCAGATAGCGCAGCTGCAGCGCCGATTCCTGCCCGGCCAGCACGCCGGCCGCCTGGGCCAGGCGCTCCGCCGCCAGGTACTCGCCTTCGGCGTGGATCACCTTGGAGCGCTTCTCGCGCTCGGCTTCGGCCTGACGCGCCATGGCGCGCTGCATCTCCACCGGGAGATCGATCTGCTTCACCTCGACGGCGCGCACCTTGACGCCCCACGGCTCGGTCTGCAGGTCGATGATCTCCTGCAGCTTCTGATTGATCGACTCCCGCTCGGCCAGCAGATCGTCGAGCTCCGCCTGGCCGCACACGCTGCGCAGCGTGGTCTGGGCCAGCTGCGACGTACCGTAGAGGTAGTTCTCCACCTGGATCACGGCCTTCTCGGGGTGCAGCACGCGGAAGTAGAGCACGGCATTCACCTTCACCGAGACGTTGTCCCGCGTGATGACTTCCTGGGGCGGAATGTCCATCACGATCTCGCGCAGGCTGATCTTCACCATGCGGTCGACGACGGGAATGATCCACTTGAAGCCCGCCGACTTCACGCCGTCGAAGCGGCCCAGGCGGAAGATCACACCCCGCTCGTACTCCTGCAGGATGCGCACGCCCATGAAGAAGAGCGCCACGAAGATCGCCACCACGATCAAGACGCCTGTACTCATCACCCCTCCCTTCGGATTCTGCCGAACACCGGCGCCACGGGCGCCGGCTCAGCGCTGCGGATCTGGCCGGCGCACGCGCAGGTGGAGACCTTCCACCGCCGTGATCTCCACCGCCTGGCCCGTCTCGATCGATTCGTCCGCACTCGCCGTCCAGTACTCGCCGCGCACGAAGACTCGGCCTTCGGGCGAAAGATCGCTCGCGGCTCGGCCCACCAGGCCGATCAGCTCGTCGACCCCCGCCGTCTGCCGGCGCATCGAGGAACGTCCGATCGCAAACAGCACGATCCCTCCGAAGAGTCCAAACGCCAGGACGATCGGCACCAGCACCGACCAGAACGACACGGAGAGATCACTGATCTCGGGCATCTCGAAGAGCATACTCCCACCCAGCAGCAGACACGCGAGTCCCGCCGCGAAGAGAAGGCCGAAAGACGTCACGAAGATCTCGGTGATCAGCAATGCGAGCCCCAGCAGCATCACCAGCAGGCCGACCCAGGAGAAGGGGAGGATCTGGAAGGCGATGGCTGCGAGCAGCAGGCAGACGCCTCCCGCGATGCCCGGAACCAGCATGCCCGGCTGATTGAACTCGATGTAGAGGCCGAGCATGCCGGCGATGACGAGCAGGACGGCGACGTCCGGGCTCGCCAGGAAGTTGAAGAGCCGCGTCATCGGGGTCATCTCGATGATCCGAACGTCCGCGTTCGCGAGGTGCAAGACGTGCGTCTCACCGGCGATCGCGATCTCCCGCCCCTCGAGCTGGGCGAAGAGATCCGCCCGGTTCTTGGCGACGAGATCGATGACGCCGAGCTCGAGCGCCACATCCTGCGCGATGGCCTCGGACTCGCGCACCGCGCGCGCCGCCCACTCCACGTTGCGCTTGCGCTCCTTGGCAATCGATTCGATGAAAGCCGTCGTAAACTTCTCGGCCTTCTCTGCGGACACGTCGCGACGCTGGCTCTTCTCGTCTCGCTCGCCGCCGCCTCCGGTCGCGCTCACCGGCGAGGCCGCCCCGATGCTGGTTCCCGGCGCCATGGCCGCCACGTGCCCGGCCAGGGTGATGAAGGCGCCGGCGGACGCGGCCCACGCACCGTGGGGCGACACGTAGACGATCACCGGCACGCGCGCGTTGAGCATCGCCTGGACGATGTCCTTGGTCGACGCCAGCAAGCCTCCCGGTGTGTCGAGCTCGAGCAGCAAGGCCACCGCGCCGTCGGTCTCGCTGAGCGCGATCGCTTGCTGCAGGTAGTCCGAGGAGGCGGGGTTGATCGAGCCGTCGATCGTGACGAGATTGACGTGCTGCGCAGCGACCGCGTGCGGCATCGCGAGCCACACGACAGCCGCCGCCAGCACCGCCCAGGGAGACGTCCTCACGATCGATCTTCCAGCAGCTTCGAGACGCGATCCAACAGCTGGGACGCCACCTCGTCCTTGGAGAGCGGCGGCAGCGCCTCGACCTCTCCGCCGGGCCACACGAAGCTGACCGTGTTGGTGTCGACGTCGAAGCCCGCCTGCGCGGCGGAAACGTCGTTGGCGACCAGCAGATCGCAGCCCTTGCGCGCGAGCTTGCGGCGCGCCGAATCGATCACGTCGTGACTCTCGGCGGCGAAGCCGACGACCACGCGCTTGCCTTTCTGCGCGCACACCTCCGCCAGGATGTCCGGGTTCTGCACGAGGTCGATGGCGAGCCCCCGGCCCTCCCCGAGCTCCTCCTTGCGGATCTTCTGCGCGGCGGGCTGGGCCGGCCGGAAGTCGGCCACCGCCGCCGCTTTGACCACCACATCCGCCCGCGGAAGCTCCGCGAGCACGGCGTCGCGCATCTCCAGGGCGCTCTCCACGTCGATGCGCCGCACGCCGGCCAGGTCGGGCAGGGACGTGGGCCCCGCCACCAGCACCACCTCGGCGCCGCGCCGCGCCGCCTGGCGTGCCACCGCGAACCCCATCTTCCCGGAGGAGCGGTTGCCCAGGAAGCGCACGGCATCGATTCGCTCGCGCGTGCCTCCGGCCGTGACGAGCACGCGCTTGCCGGCGAGGTCGCGCGCTCCGAGCAAGAGCTCGGCGTGTGCAGCGATCTCGCTCGGCTCAGACATGCGGCCTTCACCCTCCCAGCCACATGCGAGCAACCCCGTCCCGGGCCCGACGCAGCGCGCGCCGCGCTCGAGCAGCGTCGCCACGTTGTGCCGCGTCGCCGGATGCCGCCACATGTTCACGTTCATCGCGGGCGCCAGCAAGAGCGGGGCGCGGGTTGCAAGGGCGACGGTCGTCACGAGATCGTTCGCCATGCCACTGGCCATGCGGGCCAGAACGTCAGCGGTTGCGGGCGCCACCAGCAGCAGGTCGGCCCAGTCGGCAAGGGCGATGTGGTCGATTGCCCCTTCCTCCGCCGCATCGAACAGCCGCGCGCGCACGGGCTGTCCGGTCAGCGCCTGGAGCACCAGGGGGCTCACGAACTCGGTGGCCGCTGGCGTGAGCACGCAGCGGACCTCGTGGCCCGCGCGCACGAACATCCGAACCAGCTCCGGAATCTTGTAAGCGGCGATGCCGCCGCTCACCGCCACCAGAATGCGACGTTGTGCCATGGGACCCACGAGCCATCCGGTTGCCGCGTCGCTGGGTTCACGCAGCCGCGGAACGCTGCCCGACGCCTGAGCGCGCCAGACGTCGAATTCGAGAAAACCCAGGCTGCAGGCGAGGTTAACCCCATCGCCCGCAAACGTCGAGGCGGCGCTCCGGGACCTCGGCGCGGGCGACGTCCGCGGCTTGGGCGCCCCGCCTCAGGGCGTCCGCCCCGCGAAGCGCTCGCGCATCTTCTTCGCCACGATCGGCGGGACGAACTCGTCGATGTCGCGCCCGAAACGGGCCAGCTCGCGCAGCCGCGACGAGCTCACGTAGAGGTATTGCGGGCTCGGCATCATGAAGAGCGTCTCGACCTCCGAGAAGAGATGCTTGTTCATGAGCGCCATCTCGAACTCGTAATCGAAGTCCGACATCGCGCGCACCCCGCGAATGATCGCCTGCGCCCCGATCTGCCGGGCGAACTCGACCGTGAGGCCGTGAAAGGCAGCCACGCGGATGCCCGTGTGCGTCCCCGCCACGCTCTCGAGCATCTCGACACGCTCCTCGACGCTGAAGAAGTCCTGCTTGGCCACGTTCTCCGCCACGCCCAGCACGACCTCGTCGAACAGGCGCAGGGCGCGGGACGCGATGTCCAGATGGCCGTTCGTGATCGGGTCGAAGCTCGCGGGAAACAGGGCGATCCTGTGCACGCGCTCGCGCTCGCTCATGGAATCCTGGCACCTCCGATTGTCCGGGCATCGTCCTCGTCACCTCGGCCTGGCTCGCGAAGCTGCGGCAGCGCAAAGCGCTCGAGAACCGTATCGCCGTAGCGCCGCTCCTCGATCCGCTCGAGCCCCGCGATTGGCTGCAGAGGATGCCGTCGGCTGCGCTCGACCACCACTGTCCCGTGGGGTGCCAGCACCCGGGCGGCGACCACGGCTTCGAGCGCGCGTTGACCTTCCGCCGATGCGTAGGGCGGATCGATCAACACCAGGTCGAAGCGCTCACCGTCACGGCCGAGCTTGCGCAGCGTGCGGGGGACGTCGTCGCGGATCACGAGTGCCTCGCCTTCCAGTTCGAGCGTCTGAAGGTTCCGGCACAGAACAGTGGCAGCGCGCGCTGCGCGCTCGACGAAGACCGCGCGCTTCGCCCCCCGGGAAAGCGCTTCGATGCCGAGCGCCCCGGTACCCGCGTACAGGTCGAGCACGCTCATTCCGTCGAGATCGCCGAGCACCGAGAAGAGCGATTCGCGCACCCGGTCCGCGCTCGGCCGCACCCCGGCGGGCGGCGTGCGCAGGCGGCGCCCGCCGAGACGCCCTCCCGTCACACGCATCGACGTCTCCCCCAGCGCGCGCGGCGCAGACCCGCAGGTAGACGGCGCGCCGTCGGGGCCGGCGTGCGCGGTGCAGGATGCCCCATGAAAAAGCGCCGGCGATGGGTTGTGTCGGTCACGTTCTTCCCATACATTGCGGCCGCACGGGCGACACCCGCTGGCGTTTCAATTCCAACACAGGCACGGATCGAGAACGGCACCGCGCGATTCGATCACCCGTGGGCTTGGCTCGAGGCGAAATCTCGGCAGGCAGCCGCGCCCGATCGAAACGCGCTGGAGCCGGGATGAAACCGGCGCTCTCGGATCCGACGCTCAACGACATCGTCAAGGAGTTCTCCATGGC
>Ga0224496_10002257_pt1 | contig 11517 bp, 12 predicted proteins | sample SF_Jul11_sed_USG_2_FD_168127 | JGI IMG/M metagenome (GOLD analysis project Ga0224496, IMG submission 168127) | Sediment microbial communities from San Francisco Bay, California, United States - SF_Jul11_sed_USGS_8_1 | ecosystem: Environmental > Aquatic > Marine > Sediment | place: USA... | reverse complement strand
TCCGTCTGCATGGCGACTTTCATCCCGGCAACGTGCTCGTGACCGAAGACCAGTTGCACATTGTCGATCTCGACGATGCCCGCCACGGTCCGGCCGTTCAGGATTTATGGATGTTCCTGTCCGGTGACCGCGAGGAGCAGCAACCGCAACTCAAGGCGCTGCTCGAGGGCTACACGGCGTTTCGCGCATTCGATGCGCGAGAATTGCATCTCATCGAAGCCCTGCGCAGCCTGCGCATCATGCACTACGCGGCGTGGCTGGCGAGACGCTGGGAAGACCCGGCATTCAAGGTGGCGTTCCCCTGGTTCGATAGCCGCCGCTACTGGGACGATCACGTACTCGCATTGCGAGAGCAGGTCGCCCTGATGCAGGAACTGCCGCTGGAGTGGCTGGACTACTAGCCGAGAACTGCGAGTGCGGCCCGGTCTAACGGGATGGCAGGCGCTGCTTGCGCGGCACCGGCTCGAAGCGATCGATCCAGCGCGAAAAGGTAGCGCGGCTGAGCTGTTCGAGTGCCTTCACCGACGTATCCGCCTGCGCGGTGATCTGCGCCGGATCGACATTCCCCGCTTCCTCCTGCAACGTCGCCCGGTGTGCCGGCACGGACAGCCACCGGTCTATAAGTGGCCGGTTTGCCTCGAGATGGAACTGGAATCCGTAGGCATGCTCGCCGAAACGGAATGCCTGCACGGGACTGGCCGCGGAGGTCGCCAGCAATTCCGCCCCGGGCGGCAGGGCGATACCGTCCTCGTGCCATTGAAAAACCTCCTGCGCCGGCGCAAACGTGCCGAGGACCGGATCTCGAAGTCCGGCCTCAGTCATTTCGACGTCGTACCAGCCGATTTCACGCACGGCATTGCGCGAGACGCTGCCACCCAGGGCCTTGGCCAGCAATTGCGCGCCCAGGCAGATGCCGAGAATCGACATGTCGCGGGAGACCGCTTCCCGAATGATGTCGACCTCGGTGACCAGGTTAGGATACGTGTCGATCTGGTCCGAGTTCATGGGCCCGCCGAGGACGATCAGCGCCTCGTACCCATCCAGGCTCGGTCGCAACTCAGGCTGGCGGCCAAAATTGACGTAACGAATCCGGAACCCCGAGTCCTTGAGCAACGGGTCGAGGGTGCCGAGCGGCTCATACGGCACGTGCTGAAAGACGAGTACCTTCGGCCTCGCCATCAGGCCATCACTAAATCAGTTATTTGCACTGGCAGTACGGTACCACTAAAGTTGATCGGGCTAGAAAGCAGCATCTCCGGGAACTAAGGTGCGAAGGAAAGGCTCATAACCTAGCAGTTGACGAAACTCGCGCGGATTCTACCTACTTGATCCAGGAAATACGTTACGCATCGCTTGCCGGCATGGCCGCCATCCTTTTGGCCGGTTGCGCTTCAACAGTGACGATGGAGATGCCGACCATCCCGGAGCCGCGCATCGAGAAGATTCCGGTTGATGTCGCGGTCCGCATACCTGCCGAATTCGAGAACTTCGTCCATGTCGAAGAGGTGCTGGGCAAGAGCTCCTGGACGATCGACCTTGGTCGCTCGAACGCCGCGTTCTTCACCCAGCTGTTCGGCCACATGTTCGACTCACTCGTGGTCCTCGGCCCTGACGACGACGCGCGGGATTACCAGTTTGATGCCCTGATCGAGCCGTCTATCGATGGTTTCGAATTCTCTACCCCGGGACAGAGCCAGTCGGATGCTTTCGCCGTCTGGATTCGATATCGTATGTCGGTGTTTGACAGCGTGGGCAACCGGGCGTCCACCTGGACCGTCAACGCCTACGGGAAGAGTCAAAAGGAAGGTCTCGGCGGTGGGGATTCACTGAAGCGAGCCGCCATCCTGGCGATGCGCGATGCGGCGGCGCTGATCATCATGCAGATGGAGAGAGTCACGAATATCAGCCAGTTGGCGAACGGCCCTCTCGATCCCGCGTCATTGGAGCCCGACCCGGCCTTTGCCGGCACCGAGCCGCAAAGCGGCGAGCCGGCCAGTGTGATTGGTGTTTTCGCAATCGGAGGAATTGACGATGCGACGGAATAAGTTCCTGCTGGCATTTGTCGGTATTGGTCTGGCCGGCTGCGTCACCTCTCGCGTCGAAGATGCGCGCGAGAACGTCACGGGTCTCGAGGATGGCCAGTCAGTGGTCATCATGACCAAGAGCTACCACCAGGGCAATGAAACCGAAAAAGACTACCTGACCTGTGTGGAGAAGGCGCTTGGTTCCGGCTCGAAGGGGATCAAGGTCGTACCCCACCAGCAATTCGTCGACCGTTTGTTCCCCTGGTTCGAGCCGCGGACGGCACCGGCAGATACTAAGGGATTGCCGGCGCTTATGGAGCGACCCGGCGTGGCGGATGCCGTAAAGGCGCTGGGCGTGCGCTATGTCGTTTGGCTGGATGGGGACACTGAACGCGTCGCGGAAGGCGGGAGCCTGTCCTGCGCCGCCGGGCCGGGCGGCGGTGGTTGCTTTGGCTTCGCGTGGTGGCAAAACGACGCGGACTACGAAGCCGCGGTCTGGGACCTCGACGGCAACGAATCAGCCGGTACGGTCTCTGCGGACGTCAGTGGTACGTCGTTCCTGCCGGCCCTTGTGGTGCCGATTCCGCTGATCGCGCGTACACAGACAAAGGCCTGCAAGGGCCTCGCGCAGCAGTTACGCGCGTTTATCGTCCAATAGCGCGCTAGTAGGGCCGACCCGCCCGCAGCAGTGCTGCCCGGTAGAACGGCGAATCCAGCGACGCAACGGAGACTGAACGTCCCGACTGCGGTGCATGCACGAAGCGTCGTTCGCCGAGGTACAGGCCAACGTGGGACATTTTCCCCTCGATGCTGAAGAACAGCAGGTCGCCTGCCCGTAGCTCGTTGCGCCCGACCGGGCTCGCCGCAGACCACAGCTGCCCCGTTGTGCGCGGCACATTAATGCCTGCCTGCCTGTAGGCGTACTGCACGAGGCCGCTACAGTCGAATCCAGTCGGCGTGGCGCCACCATAGCGGTAGGGAACGCCCACCTGGTCGAGGGCTATCGCCGCCGCCCGGTGACCGGGCGTTGTCCGTGCCACCGGCACGGCCGGCTGCGCGGCCCTCTCCTGCTTAACCGGAGCCGGTACGGGCGGATTAGCACCACAGCCGGCCAGTGCCAACACTGTGATTGCTAAGGATAGAACCCGAATTATCTGGCCCGGCTGCGCTATCATCTGCGTCACTTGAACTTCCACTGCAGCAAAGAGCATAGCCTTCGGCGCCTTAATCCGGTATGAACTGCTTCTCAGCTTTCCCCAAAACCCCCTGTCGCTGGACCGTGCTGGCCGCAATGGCCTTGCTCATGGCCTGCGGCGTGCCGGCCTCCGAATCGGCCGATCGCAGCAATCATCGCGAGTACAGCCTGCACTACACGCTCGCCCCCGACCCACAGTCATCTACGGTACTCGTGGTCCTGCGATTGAAGCAGCCACGGGACCTCGTGCGCGAGATTGCCTTTGCTGCCAACGCCGGGATCACCGATGTGCGTGGCGATGGGGACTTGCTCATCCGCGATCGGCAGGTGCGCTGGCGGCCACCGGCGGACGGCGGCACCCTGGAGTGGCGTGTGCTTGTGCGGCATGAACGCGACGACGGCGCTTTCGATGCCTTGCTGACCGCCGACTGGGGTATTTTTCGCGCTGAAGACGTGATTCCCCGCGCGCGGACGAGAACCCTCAAAGGGGCCGAATCGCGCACGGCACTCGATATCGACCTTCCGGCAGGCTGGTCCGTCATCACGGAATATTCCGCGCTGGACAAGCCGATCGTCGTGCAGCGTCCCGAGCGCCGCTACGACGAACCGACGGGTTGGCTTGCCATGGGCCACCTTGGCATCCGTCGTGAGACCATTGCCGGGACGCGTGTCGCCATCGCGGCCCCGCAGGACCAGGACGTGCGACGCATGGAGATGCTTGCGCTCCTCAACTGGACGCTGCCGGAGCTGACGGAGATCCTGCCCGACGCCCTGCCCCGTCTGACCATTGTCAGCGCGGGCGCCCCGATGTGGCGCGGTGGCTTGTCGGCGCCGGCGTCGTTCTTCATACACGCGGACCGTCCCTTGATCAGCGAGAACGCCACCAGCCCGCTCCTGCATGAAGTCATGCACGCTACGCTGGGGCTCCGGCCCCGCAAGGGGAGCGACTGGATCGTCGAGGGCCTCGCGGAGTACTACAGCATCGAGCTCCTGCGTCGTGGTCGCGCCATTACGGCGAGCAGGGCGAAGAAGGCCTTCGCCCTGCTGGAAGAATGGGGAGCCGAGAGCGGCGGCCTCTGCGGTACGGCATCGACAGCGGCCACGACTGCGAGAGCCGTTGGCGTATTCAGGGACCTGGATCGGGAGCTCCTGAAAAAATCGGCCGGAAAGGTCGACCTCGACACCCTCCTGCCAGTTCTCGTAAACACGGAGATCGATCTCGATCGCCTGGCAGCGGCTGCAGGCGAACTGATTGGCTCAACACCGGACACACTTCACAGCGACAATCTCCCCGGCTGCCGTACCATGACAGCTACCAGCCAGGACCAATAAATCACAGCATGGACCGACGCCACGACCTCGAGCTCGTTCTTCGATCACGAACACCTATCGTCGTCATCGAATCGCAGGACGAGCAACGCATGCTCGAGTTGCTGCAATCGATTACGATCTCGCGCGCCAGCCAGGCGTACACGCCGCTCTTTCGCTGGACGATCACCGACGGCCTGCAGCGTATTGACATCTCACTGGAGCCGCAGGCGATAAACGCACAACCGACGGACGTCCTCAAGCACATCCGAGCCGTCTCGAAACCGGGCATCTACGTGTTGCTCGATTTCCATCCGTTCCTCGACGATCCCGTACACGTGCGCCTGCTCAAGGACATTTGCATACGCTCGGCGGAAATCAACCGGCAGATCGTACTCATTAGCCACACCGTCAAGATTCCACAGGAACTCGAAAGTTTTTGCGCACGGTTTGACATGGCGTTGCCCTCGGAGAGCGATCGCGCAACGATCGTGAAGCAAGCCGCAAACGAATATGCGAAGGACAACCCCGGAACCCGCGTCAAGGTGGACCCCAAGGCGCATGAACTCCTCCTGCAGAATCTCGCGGGATTAACCTGGGCCGATACCGAACGGCTGGCGCGCAACGCGATCTACCAGGACGGCGCCATTACGCACAGTGATCTGCCCGATGTCATGCAGGCCAAGTATGAGTTGCTGAATCGCGGCGGTGCGCTGCAGTTCGAATATGACACGGCACGATTCAAGGACGTGGGTGGTCTCACCCGCCTCAAGGCCTGGCTGCAACAACGACGCCCGGTGTTTCGCGGTGACGAATCTGCAGCGCACCTCGACACACCGAAAGGCATTCTGCTCCTCGGCGTGCAGGGATGTGGCAAGAGCCTGGCCGCGAAAGCGACCGCGGGAATATTCGGTGTCCCGTTACTGCGCCTGGACTTCGGCACGATATACGACAAGTACCATGGCGAGACGGAACGCAAACTGCGTGAATCGCTGAAGACCGCGGACGTGATGTCGCCCTGTGTCCTTTGGATTGACGAAATCGAGAAAGGCATCGCAGGCCGCGGCGGCGAAACCGGAACCACACAACGGGTCCTGGGCACCTTTCTCACCTGGATGGCAGAGCGCCGCAGCAAGGTCTTCGTTGTGGCGACCGCCAACGACATCAGTACGCTGCCGCCGGAACTCGTGCGCAAGGGGCGTTTCGATGAGATATTTTTCGTCGATCTCCCGGCCGACAACGTCAGGACCTCGATCCTCGCCATTCACCTCGCGAATCGCGACCAGTCCCTCAATAACTTCGATCTCGACCGTCTGACGACGGCAACCGACGGCTTCTCCGGCGCCGAAATCGAGCAGGCCATCGTGTCGTCGCTGTACGCGGCGCACGCCCAGAACGAGCCGCTGGCAACCGACCACATCCTGGCGGAAATCAATCAGACCCGACCGCTCTCCGTCGTCATGTCCGAGCGGATTGCTGCGATGCGCGACTGGGCGGCCGGCAGAACCGTGGCCTGCGACTAGCAGATTTAACTTAAGTTGTTGATTTTGTCGGCCCAACCGATTGAGGAGCCGACGCTGCATGATAGACTGCGCAGATGGCTAGTGAGAAAAACAACATCAATGAATTAGTCGCAGATGACGACGATCAGACGGCCGAACTGGAAGCCGTAACCTTCCGCCAGGAGCACCCGATTCGGGGTGAGGTTCCACCGGAGTCCGACGAACACACCAGCGATTTTGCCGAACATCGCAGCACCGACGCAAGGACGATCGGCAAGCTGCAATACGATATCGAGCAGCTACGCGCCAAGTGGCTCGGGCTAGAGGCCGAGATCACGGCTCGCGAAGAGCTGACCAGCAAGCTCAATGCCGACATTGATGGCTTGCGCAAATCGGTATCACGCAAGGAAAAGCTACTCAAGACCCGCGACCGCAAGATCAAGGCACTAAAAGCCGAGATCCGGAGTCGCGACGAGAGACACCGGCTGGTGACGGCCGAACTCAGAAACGAGATCGAGTCGACTCGACAGGCGGTTCGCGAAATTCCCGAGCTGAAATTATCGGCGCACACTCAGGACACGCTCGCAAACGACGAGAATCGGCTTGCTCGCTCTGAAGCGTACGCCGACGCACTGCGGCGCAGACTGCAGGACGTTCTGTCGCTGCAGGAAACCCTGCAGAGCGAACGCGGCCGCCTCGCCGGCGCCCTCGCGGAAACCGTTGACAAGAATCGTCACCTCGAAGAGGCACTTGCGACTGCTGCCGACGACAAAATGCAGCTTAACCAACAGCTCGAAGCAATTGGCGAGAAACATGCCGAAGAAATACGCATGCTGCGCTTCGAGCTCGGCGAGGCCCAGGAAACAGTTGCGCAATCCGAGATTCTCAACAGCCAGCTTGCGTCAGATCTCGTCGACACACGCGGCTTCAAGGAAGAACTCGAACGCATGCTGTGCGACAGTGACGAGCAATCGAACGCGCGCATCAGCGAGCTCGAGAACGAACTTGCCAAGATGACCCGCATTGCGAACGACTTCGAGCAAAAGCTCGACGCCCGCAGCGAAGCTATCAACGTTTTACTGACTGAGCTCGCACGCAAGTCCGAGCAGATGGAGTCCATTAACGAGATCGGCGAAGTCATCTCGGATATCGACGGGCGCATCTCGGAGCAATTTGACGACGTCGACGACGAATTGCCACCGACACAGAAGTCAGCGGACCGTGTTACCCGGGTACTGGTTGGCAAGATCGGCAAGCAACTATTGCGATTCCCGTTGTTCAAGGACCGGCTGACGATAGGCCGGACCGAAGACAACGACATCCAGCTCAATGCGGCGTACATCAGTCGCCGTCACGCAGTCGTCCAGGCCGACAACGATGCCACGCGAGTCATCGACTGGGGCAGCAAGAATGGCGTCTTCGTCAATTCGAACCGCGTCACGGAGCACTTCTTGAAAAATGGCGATATCGTTACCATCGGCAATGCGCATTTCCGCTACGAAGAGCGGCCAAAACGCGACGCCTGATCTGTGAGCACAATCACGCCTTTTTCGTTCCGATCGGTCTAAGGTTCGCTTATAGCCCAGTAAGCGAGACAGCACGATGCTCAGCACGACCGCAGGGAAGCCGGCCAGACTGACCGATACACAACAGATATCACGCCAGACGGGCCGCTGGATCTCGAGGAAGATCTGGTTGCCTAAACTCTTTTACGATGTCCTACCTTATTTCTATCTCGGTGCCGGGTTCCTGGCTTTCTTATCGACGCTTTACATCAGCGATTGGTTCTGGATCCTGCCGCACTACCTGCTGTTTTCGGCCGCGTGCATTCACCTTGGCGTCGTCGTGTTCCGTCGCCGTCGGCGCGCAGCCAGTAACGACGCTTGACCTAAACAGCCTGCTAGGCAACGATAACGGCCCATCTCAAGAGGCCGTGCGTCGTGACCGAAGCCACAGGTAAAAAAACCAGCCCCAAGGGCCAGTTTCTCAAGAAAGAAGCCGCGGTGTTTGCAGTGCTCCTGTTCTTCGGCCTGGTGATCCTGCCAATAGCCGTCTGGTTCGTTGGCAAGGCCGTATTTGGAACCTATGGCGGGACCGGCTACACAGAGTTTTTCGGCACCCTGAGCGGCAAGATTCGCAACGGTGACCCGGTCGCTTGGTTTCTCGTTCTCTCACCCTGGCTGGTCTGGCAGATTGTTCGATTGATGTTTCTGGGCTGGCGCGCAACATCCAAACTGTGATCCGCTTCACAGTTCCGAGCTATCTGGCCATGCAACGCGTGCGTGGTTTGTAGAATATCCGGAGTTGTTAGTGCATCCTCTTGGATCACAGGTTCAATTCAGAATCGATACGAAACACCGGTTACCCATACATGCTGGAGAGACTGAAAAACTGGTTAACGACCCGCTTCTCTGACGCGGAGCCAGCGCCGTCGCCAAGACCTCAGAAGACGGGCGCGCATCCGGCGCCACGCGTTCGTCCGCAGCAAAAAGTCCCTCGCAGAAACCCGGAGTTCGTTGACGCGGACAAAGACCTGTCGGGCGAGATCGAGAGCATCGGACCCGGCAAGAACGTGCTCATCCGCAATAAATTCGTCCGGGAGGACACGGGGACTCACGAGACCCTCAAGATCCTGGACGACTCGCTTGTCGACTCCGGCGAAGAACCGGGTCTCGACCCCTACAACACGGGCGGCTTCGATCGCTCAAAGAATTGGGACCGGCGCTTCGGCAAATAGTATGATCCGCATGTGACTATGCGAATCTCGTTTGAACTTGACGACGACGACCTCAAGCACTTCCGCCTGATCATGGAGGAAGCGCGCAATGCCGCGCGTCGTATTCCACCCGAGGAGATTGTCGCGGCTGCCGAGGACCTGCTCCGCCAGGTGCCGCAATCGGATGCACCGGGTTTCATACGCGAACGCCTCGAGCGGCTGCGGCTGATGATCGGCATGCTGTCAGATATCGAATGGCGCCTCCCGCACCAGGAAGCCAAGCGGGTGCTCAATGCCCTCGCCTATTTCGCCGAACCCGAAGACCTGATCCCGGACCATATTCCGGGGCTCGGATTTCTCGACGACGCCATCATGATCGAGCTCGTGATGCGAGAATTGAAGCACGAGATGGAGGCTTACCAGGACTTCTGCGATTACCGGGAGCGCCTGTCCCTGAGCGGCGACGGCTCTACCGCAAACCGCGAAGGCTGGCTGAGCGCACGTCGCAAGGAACTCCAGGCGCGGATGCGCCGTCGACGAGGCCGCGGTTCTCGCCTTCTGCGCTAGACGCAGGCTGGGAGCCTCTTCACGGCCAGAAGTAGTATCCCGTCGCGAAAAGTCCAGCCCACATCGCAAGTTGCGTCCAGTAGCGCGACGCGTGGTTTTTTGCGAGCGTGTAGAAACTAAAGGCGGAGATCAGGGTCATACCGAGAAAGACCGACAGGCTCTTGAGCAGGGGGTCAAATTCGCCCTGCAGGCGCGGGTATTCGTCACCGAGGACCAGCACGACAATGATGACGGCCGTCAGGCTGAAGGTAATCGCGAAGCAGGATCCAAGGATGATCAGCGTAACGACAGACAAAGGACGCATGTATTATTTTCCGTGACGGGAAAGAAAAACCGCACAACATTGGAGAATATGACGAATAGGCCCTTGATCCAAGGGCGTCGGACCACTAGCCTAGCCCACAAAAGGCTATGCTGAAACCTCTTTGGCAAGATTGGAGATTGCTTTGACGAAACACGGAAATCGCCGTATCAACTGGCTCGCAGGACTTGGATTCGTCCTCGCATCGGCTCCTCTGTTCGGCAGCAGTACGGCACTCGAGCAGAAGAGCTTTCTGTTTCCAGAGCAACGCCACGAGAAGATCGGGGAAATCGTTACGCAGTTTGTCCAGCAGCAACACTACAACCACGTTGCTGTCGACGACGAGTTGTCGTCCCGCGTACTCGACCTGTTTGTCGATTCACTCGACCACAACCGCATGTACCTGCTGAAAGGCGATATCGAGTACTTCGATACCTATCGCCATGAGCTGGACGACCTCGTCAAGAGCAAGCCACTGGACCCGGTATTCGAGATGTACCAGGTTTACCAGACCCGGGTGCGCGAGCGCCTGACCTTCGCCCTCGAGCAGCTGGAGGTCGAACCCGACTTCACAGCAGACGAGACCTACCAGTTTGACCGCTCCGAGGAGCCCTGGGTCGAGACGTCGGCCGAACTCGATGAGATCTGGCGCCAGCGTGTCAAGAACGACGCATTGAACCTGGCCCTCGAGGACGAACCCTGGGAAAAGATCCAGGACGTCCTCGGCAAGCGCTATCGCGGCTACCTGAAACGCCTGAACCAGTTGAACAACGACGACGTGTTCGAGCGCTTCATGAATTCTTTTGCACATGCGCTGGACCCGCATTCCAGCTACCTGTCGCCGCGCAACTCCGAGGAATACCGAATCCAGATGAGCCTGTCGTATTTCGGTATTGGTGCGTCACTGCAGACTGACGAAGATTTCGTGAAGATCGCCGGGATCATTCCGGGCGGCCCCGCCGCGATCGACGGCACCCTGCAGGCTGAAGACCGTATTACCGGTGTCGGTCAGGGCGCTGACGGCGAGATTATCGACGTCATCGGCTGGCGACTGGACGACGTGGTGGACCTCATCCGCGGCCCCGCCGACTCCGTCGTTCGACTGGAAATCATCCCGGCCAATGCGTTGCCTGGCAGTCCCAAGAAATTCATCGATCTCACTCGCGGCCAGGTCAAGCTCGAGGAACAGGCCGCCAAGAGTGAAATCGTCAAGATCAGGCGCGAAGGCCGTGAGTGGTCTATCGGCGTTATCGATATCCCCAGCTTCTACCGCGACTACCGTGCACTGAGCAGCGGCGACAAGGATTACAAGAGCACGACGAAGGACGTGCGCCGTCTCATCGCAGAGCTTGAGAAAGAAGGCATAGACGGCCTTGTCATCGACTTGCGCGGCAACGGTGGCGGACACCTGACCGAGGCGACGGCCCTCTCCGGCCTGTTCATCGACAATGGCCCGGTCGTGCAGTTGCGCAACGCCAACGGCCGTATCAGTCGGCTCGACGACCCGGACCCGGTTCCCCGCGTCGCCTACAGCGGCCCGCTGGCCGTCCTCGTCGACCGCTACAGCGCGTCCGCGTCAGAGATATTCTCGGCAGCGATTCAGGACTATGCGCGTGGTGTCATCGTCGGCCAGCAGACCTTTGGCAAGGGCACGGTGCAAAACCTGTACTCGCTCGACCAGTACGTCCGCAGTGAAGATGACGCCGGCCTGGGTCAGCTGACGCTGACGATCGGCAAGTATTACAGGGTGACGGGCGAAAGCACCCAGCACCGGGGAGTCAACCCGGACATCGAATTGTTATCGCAAATCGACGCCGAGCTGATCGGCGAGAGCGCGCGCGACACGGCGCTGCCCTGGGACACGGTGCAAACCACGCGCTTCCGCGCGGGCAAACCGCTCCAGG
>Ga0224496_10002256_pt1 | contig 11517 bp, 13 predicted proteins | sample SF_Jul11_sed_USG_2_FD_168127 | JGI IMG/M metagenome (GOLD analysis project Ga0224496, IMG submission 168127) | Sediment microbial communities from San Francisco Bay, California, United States - SF_Jul11_sed_USGS_8_1 | ecosystem: Environmental > Aquatic > Marine > Sediment | place: USA... | reverse complement strand
GGGAAGGCGTCCTTTCCATGGGGTTGACCGTTTTTGGCGGCGGGGTGTTAGCCGGCTGCGTCGCCGTGATTCTCAATCGGCTGCGATAGAGTAAAGTGGCCTCATTTTTTCTTTGAATTGGTTCAGAGCCGGAATGTAGGTAAGTTTTTAGTATTTAATTGATGGATCAATCAGGTAGGGTCAACGTATGAAATGTCTGCGATGCCAAGGCACTATGCTGGTTGAACGGCAATATACCCGAGTGAGCAATCGGCTGAATGCCAAATGTATCAATTGCGGCTTTTGGTTCGATTTGGCCGATGTGCTGCGCTTTTTCAAGCGCGTGCTTGAAAGCGGGTACCAAGGCCAAAAAATCCGCGAAACGCTGTAGCCCTTCCGAAGAATCGAAAATCCACCGTCTTCATCTGAAATCCTTTCAGCCATCCTTCAATATCTTGGGGCCTATCTCTTGGTTATGTACTGCACACAGAGTACATGGCAACCCTAAAAATTTTTGCTACACTACACCGCTTCCTTCTCAGAAATGGTGTTGTGTGGAACTGGCTCCCGAAAAACAACAACTCCATGCCCAGCAACGCGATGAACGTGCTGAACTCCACTCTGCCCTCGACCATCTGCAAACTGAATATCACAAAGAACTAGAGCAGTATCGCCAACAAGTTCGTAAGAAAGCCTTTACTCAAGAAATTACCCGCCCCCGGCGCTACCATGAAGAAAAAAGCGTCTGGGAATATCTGAATAATATTGTCGAAGATATTCATCTATTCACCTGGCGAAAAACGGTCATCGCCTCCTGTACAGACAATTATCAGCGAAAGCGTGGTGTCCTTGAACGAGATTTGCGGGATTTGGACGCCCTACACCGAAAAGAACGTATTATCCTTCGCTATACGCGCCCTTCCAATAGAGGTGATCACGGTTCAGATGTGCAAACACTCGAACCACATATTTTCCTGCCGTAACTTTCCATTTCCCATAAAAAATGAAGATTGATTTCTGAGAGGGAATCGCATACTAGAAACAGAAAAGTTTTCTGACTCCTTTTTAGATTTAAAGCAACCTGACTACAATTTTTGGTCTTTTAGTCCTTCAAATAAACTTTTGTTTTGTTCGGAGCGACAAAATATATGGTCGCAAGGATATTCGCCTAATTGGAAATGATTTGATTGTACGAGAGATGCCGGGTTTCAGCCCTGCAGCCGAGTTTGTTGCTTGGCGCGTCCCGAAGGGTGCACCCTTTGTTGTGGAGGAAAAGGACCCAAAACCATTGACGTCCCGTCCGACCTTATTACATTCGGTGGACGCAAGCTACGGGAGGGCGGACCAACTCGCTGTGCTCAAACAAGGCCCGCCGGTTCGTCTGAGCGTCCACCCATGGGGCCGGGGCGGCAGGCGTCGGTTGGAAGGAAGGGGAGAGTATCGTGACTTGCTGTACTGCGTTTTTTAAGCGCGTCCTCGAAAGTGGCGCACATAGTCAAAAAATCCGTGAGACTCTCTAGGCTGTTATAAAGCTTCTCTCCCGTACTTCCAACTCAGCAACTCCCAATATTTTTTCTTTTTCATATTTAGGCCTTCCCGGGATTTGGATACCGAGCTTTGCGATATCTGTCGATGCCGAAGCCAATGACACCATAAACCACACCCCAGACCAAAGCATTTATCAGTCCAATTACCCGATGTTCATTTCCTTTTACTATCTTCCCTGAATCCCGAATTCCGAGAATCGTGGCAATCTCAAGCCCAGGCGTGCCATGAAACAGTGTCAATGGAAGGCCTATCATTCCGGGCACTAACCCAACGTACGGCACGAAAAACATGGCATATCATCCAAGGCTTACTGGAGCTGCCACTAGCCCAAACGAGAGGCCGGTCACAGACCACAGATAGGTTGGCTTTTTCTGGCGCGCTACACGGTACCCGACAATCGGAACAAGAATCAGTACAAATAGTGCAATCAACATTTCGTGTCCTTGTCATTTGGCCTAACTAGTAAAAGACTGGAAAAATGCCGGGATAGCTTAAAGTCCGAATCTTATGAAGCGCTGAACCTTGAAGAGTTGAAAGACATTAGGCTGCTTGAACAATACCTTTTAAATTGATTTAAGCGGTACTATGGAATATCTCCAGTTACAGTTTTTGAGCATCTCTGATGATTTAGATGTCCGCATGCCGAATCTACTGTTGTGGCGCAATTCCCTAATAAAATCTCCTTTCCCTTAATCCTGATTTCACATTTGGATTTCATTTTTATTGAAAGAAAGAATTCCATATCTTGAACCTTGGAAATAACTCCTTCTCTTAGCCTTTGGCTAATTCCTTGAGGGTGGTGCGGATGAGTTCTTCTAGTTCGTAGGTTTCGTTTAGTTTAGCGATGGCGAGATTGATGGCTTTTTTAACTTCAGGGGCGCGGTAGCCCAAGTTGATGAGGGCGGAGGCGGCTTCTTCTTGTAGGAACGTGGCAGGTTCGTGTTGAGCCGTTGAAGCTTTCTGTTCCCCTGAGATCACGATGCGATGGGTTTTGTCTTTTAACTCGAGGACCATTCGGCTAGCCGATTTTTTCCCGACGCCAGGAATGGAACCCAGGGTTTCAATATCGCCCGCCTCAATTGCTGCACATAAATCGGGGACAGATAGGGTTGATAATGCGCTCAGGGCCAGTTTGGGTCCGACGCCGCTGATAGTCGTGAGCAGTGAAAAGGCTTGTTTTTCTTCAGTGGTGGCAAACCCGAAGAGTTGAATAGTGTCGTTCCGCACATGGGTGGAGACGAAGACCTGCACTGAGGAATTGATGTCAGGAAGGGTGAAAAAGGTGGAAAGCGCGATGAATACTTGATACCCCACGCCTTGCACCGAAATGACAGCCTCTTGTGGTGTCTTAGAAGAGAGGGTTCCTGACAAGGAGGCAATCATATTTGTGCTGAACTCCGGTGTGTGTCAAAAGGGAGGGTGGTCGTCGGAACGGTGAAGGATGAAAGAACCAGATAAAAAGACAAGAGCGGAAAATGGAGGGGAATCCAGAAGGCTAGGCCCCTTCAGCGGCCATTTTCTCCATCAGTTCGTCAGAGATTTCAAAATTGGCATGGACCTTCGACACGTCTTCGTTTTCATCTAAGAGATCCATGAGTTTGAGGGCTTGCTCTGCATCTCGGCCTTCAAGGTGAATAGGGTTTGCTGCGAGAAAGGTGAGCTCGGACAGGCTGGTTTCAATCTGAGCCTTTTGTAGCGCTTCTTTGACGGCTTCGAAGTTTGCGGGTTCCGAGATGACCTCAAAGCCGGAGGGGGTTTGTTTCACGTCTTCAGCTCCCGCCTCTATGGCCAGGTCGAATAATTGTTCTTCGGTCACCGGTTGGTCTTCGATCACCAATAACCCTTTTTTATGAAATTGCCAGGCGACGGCGCCGGGTTCTGCCATCGTGCCATTATGTTTGGTAAGAATATTTCGAACCTCGGCCACCGTCCTGTTGCGTTTGTCGGTGGAAACTTCCAGGAGGAGCGCCGTCCCTCCCGGGCCATAGCCCTCCAGCATAAACTCTTCGAATTGCATCCCAGGCAATTCCCCTGTCCCTCGTTGAATAGCCCGTTTGACCGTATCGGCCGGCATATTCACTTCTTTGGATTTGGCAATGGCTTGGCGTAAGGTGGGATTGCCGTCTGGATCGCCACCGCTCCGTGCGGCAATGGAAATTTCACGGATCACGCGCGTGAATATTTTCCCCCGTTTGGCATCTTGCGCGCCTTTATGACGCTTAATAGTTGACCAGTGGCTATGTCCACCCATGCTCGCGTTCCATTTCCCTATTGAAGGGGCTCAAAGGTAACAAAAACTGTCTCCGCGTGGGCTTCTATCACAGTATTTGAAAGGGAGTCAATGCGTTCATGGGTTGGAGAAAAGGTCGTGGAAATAGACTGGAGTCCTGTTGTTCTTTTCCCTCGGAGGTAATATGGTAATCTGTCCTTCACCTATTGGAGATTGAGGGGAAGACGTCATGCGTGTGGTGTTTATGGGAACCCCTGTCTTTGCGGTTCCGACACTTGAACATCTGGTCAATTCGGAATGTTCTGTGGTCGGCGTGGTGTGCCAACCTGACCGCCCCAGTGGGCGGGGCAAGAAAATCCAGTTTGGCCCGGTGAAAACATTGGCGGTGGCTCAGAATCTTCCTGTGGTTCAATCCGAGAAGATGAAAGATCCCACATTTCTGGAGACACTGCGGTCCTGGAATCCTGATGTCATAGTGGTGGCTGCCTATGGGCGCATACTGCCTCAGATTATCCTTGATCTTCCCCCAAAAGGCTGTCTGAATGTGCATGGCTCGCTGTTGCCAAAATATCGCGGGGCCGCCCCCATTCAATGGGCCGTCATTAATGGAGAATCCGAAACCGGAGTGACAATTATGGTGATGGATGCCGGCATGGATACTGGCGCCATTCTCGAACAAGCTGTGGTGCCTATTTCTCCAGAGGATACGGCAGGGGATGTGGCAGGCCGAATGGCAGAGCTGGGTGGAGGCCTCCTGGTTTCTACTCTCCAAAAATGGATGGCTGGGACGATTGAAGCTCACGCGCAAAACGAATCCGAAGCCACCCTCGCGCCGATCCTCAAGAAAGAAGACGGACTCCTTGATTGGCGTCAATCCGCCACGACCTTAGCGAATCGTATACGAGGATTATCTCCTTGGCCGGGTGGCTATACGTTTGTGAACGGGGAGCGATGGGGAATCTGGAATGTACGGGTTGAAGACAATAAGGAAGAGGGGGTTCACGATATTCAGCCTGGACCACAACAAGAACCTGGCACCATTGTTGAAATTTCCAAGCAGATGATTCGCGTGCAAACCGGCCAGGGGATCTTGCGCCTTTTGGAAATTCAGCCGGCGAATAAGAAACGAATGGCTGTGGGCAATTACTTGGCCGGACATCGTATAGAAGTTGGGACGCTGTTGAGCCAGCCCCAAGCTTCCCCAGAAACATCCTCAGGGTAGAACAAATCAGCAGGCCAGGGGACGTTTTCTGAGAGAGGGATCGACAAGGCGAGGCTTCATTCAATAGAGGAGTCAAGTATGACTGAGCAGGAATCCGAATTACTGTCCTTTATTCAAAGACAAATAGAGGCGATCACCACCATTCACGCCCAAGCAGAAAAGGCCCTCAATGCCGTGCAGGGGAAGGACCATGTGACGAAATGGAAAAGAACCGTAGTGGATGGCCTCGCCCCGTTTGTCAGCCCGGAGTATCTTCAACACATCACGAAGGAATGGCTGGAAACCAACTACTTTGTAGGCGATGTGTTTGATGAACTGGCGGACGAAGTGGATATGTGCCGCCGGCATCTCAAAAAATTGGCAAAAGATATTCAAACCTCGGGCATTCCCTGAGACGGTTAGGTGTCGCGTCTATGGTCCGACCTTCCTCACGGCCTATCTGATGGCCAATCTTCCTCCCCTTCCCCGCAAACGGCTGGGGCAGCATTTTCTGATTGATCCCAATCTGCTCCGAAAAATTGTCAGCCTGGCAGAAATCCAGCCTTCAGATTCGGTCTGTGAAATCGGACCTGGTGGAGGTGCGTTGACCGGTTTGTTGTGCCAAGCCGCCAAGCAGGTAGTAGCGTTGGAAGTGGATCCTCGAATGGTGGAATTCTTAAAGACTGAATTTGCTGGGTACGCCAATCTCGATGTACAAGAACAGGATGCGCTCCGGTATTCATTCGAGGACCTTCCAGAGCACACCATCGTTGTCGCGAATCTACCCTATAATATTTCGACACCCATTATGTTTCGACTGTTAGAGGCGCAACAGAAAATTTCCCGGATGGTGTTGACCATTCAATTGGAAGTGGCGCAGAGGTTAGTCGCCAAACCGAGTACCAAAGACTATGGGGTGCTCTCCGTGATGGTCCAACATCTGGCTGAGGTAAAGTTCGGTTTTAAAGTCTCCAGAAAATGTTTTCGCCCGGTGCCGGATGTGGATTCTGGCGTCGTGCGACTGGATATTCGCCAGGATCACCAGGAAGGACTAGTAGACCTGGCCAAATTCCAACGGACGGTCCGTGCGGCCTTTGGACAACGCCGCAAAACTCTCATGAATGCCTTACGGTCAGTGGGCATCCCGGACGAATGTTTACACCAGGTCCAACAAGACACTGGAATCTCCCTCGCTCGCCGTGCCGAAACTCTCTCCGTCCAGGAGTTTCGGAATTTGAGCGGGGCGATGCCTCCCTTGTGACCCCTGTTCCTTAAAATCTCCATTTTCTTACGAATAGCTGTTGGCATGGGGTAAGGGTTGTTTGCTCGATAGAAACCCTTATGGTACGATTTTTTGTATGAGTATTTTCCCGAGTAAGAAAGTCGTCAAAAATAAGAAGCCAGCTTCAGAAACTTCTTCGTTAACCGTTCAAATTGCAGGAGTTTTTCTTGCCACAGTTGGGATTTTGTGGTTTCTAAGTCTGCTGACCTATTCGCCGGCCGACCCCGTTCTGTTGTTTCCCCATTCTTCAACCCAACCGGTTCCGGACAATGCCGTGGGTCTGGTGGGCTCGACCCTCGCCTTTTCCTTATTGAAAATGGTGGGGGGGGGGTCATTTGTGGTGCCCGTGCTCTTCGTGGGATTTGGGCTGACGGTGTTGTGGTCCGAGCGGCTACATGTGAGCCTTGTTGGATTATTGGGTTCATTATTGGCGATTTTGTCTGTAAGCGCGTTGCTGCATTTGCAGGGGTCTCCTCTTGTTACGGCTGATACTTTTGGAATGAATACTGGTGGGTTGGTGGGCCAGGGACTTTCGGAAGTCTTAGGAACCTATTTTGCCGCGACTGGCGCCATGATTATTTTGGGCGCCATGTTATTGGTGGCCTTTTTGTTGTTGGTGCCTGTGTCTCTTGGTCAAATGGCTCGTGGGACAATTGCGCTTGGGGGAGGAATTTGGGAACGCGTGGCTTCATCTCTCCTGGCCATGAAAGAGCGTGAATGGTGGGCGCAAGATGCCGAACCCAAAAAGAATAAATCGATTCGTATTAATCGAGAGTTAGCAGCACGGGGAGGAATTGGGAGTTTGGGGTTAGGTTCCATTCTGGAATCGTCCAAAGGGTCAAAGATACCACCTGAGACGAACCCCATTCTGCTCGGTGCCGAGCCACGTCTGGCTTTGACTGACCAAACAGATCATGACTATCTAGTGCGAAAAACTGTCGGGGAAGCTTATCAAATGCCTTCTCCCGCAGATCTCCTGGATACACATGCGGCTCGGGCTGCGCATCAGACCGATTCGGTGTTGAAATCTCAATCCGACATTCTAGTGCAGACCCTGGCCAGCTTTGGGATTGAGGGAAGCGTGACTGATGTGCATCCCGGGCCGGTGATTACGATGTATGAATTTGCACCAGGACCAGGCATTAAAGTCGCGCGAATTGTGACCTTGGCGGATGATTTGGCGATGGCCCTGAAGGCGTTGAAGGTGCGGGTTGTGGCGCCTCTGCCTAACAAATCGACGGTGGGCATTGAAGTGCCCAATCCTCAGCGGGAAACGGTCGGCTTAAAAGATATGTTGACTTCGGAAGCGTTTGTTAAGGCGCGGTCAAAATTGGCACTTGCTCTGGGGAAGGATATTTATGGTCGGCCTGTTGTCACCGATTTGCGCACAATGCCTCATCTGTTGGTAGCTGGCGCAACCGGCTCCGGCAAAAGTGTGGGGTTAAATTGCCTGCTCTTAAATATATTGTTCACGGCCCATCCCGATGAAGTGAAGCTCCTTTTAGTTGATCCTAAAGTGTTGGAGTTACAGGTGTATGACGGGATACCCCATCTCATCCGGCCTGTGATTACGAATCCGAAAGAAGCTGCCCGAGGCCTGAGCTGGGTGGTGCAAGAAATGGAACGGCGTTACCGGGTGCTGGCCGAATTAGGTGTTCGGAATATTGATGCCTATAATCGAAAAGTGGTCGAGCTTCAAGAATCCGGCTCCACCAGTCACAGAAAAAAAATGAAGTTGACCAAAGGGCAGTCGATGGAGGTCGATGAGGCTCCTGATTTAGAGACCCCTATTGAGGAACGTACGACGTTACCCTATATCGTGGTGGTGATCGATGAGTTTGCGGACCTGATGATGGTGGCCCCGAAAGATATTGAGGATCGCATTGCCCGACTGGCGCAAATGGCGAGGGCCTCAGGGATCCATCTCATTTTAGCGACGCAGCGGCCTTCCGTGGATGTGGTGACCGGAATCATCAAGGCCAATTTCCCTGCGCGCATTGCGTATCAAGTGTCCTCGAAAACTGATTCGCGGACAATTTTAGATGCCAATGGTGCCGAGAGTTTATTGGGGAGAGGTGATATGCTGTTTTTAGCCTCAGGGACAGGGCGCCTTGTTCGGTTGCACGGGCCATACGTGTCAGATGATGAAGTCCGGAATGTGGTGGAGTGGGTGAAAGCACAGGCGTCTCCGGTCTACGATCAAACTGCTTTGGCCTCGGTGCAAGACTCATCTACCGAAGATCAAGCTGAAGATGAAACCTATGAACGAGCTCGAGAATTAATCATGACGACGGGGCAAGCCTCAGCTTCCTTTATTCAGCGTCGCCTTCGGGTGGGGTACCCTCGTGCGGCTCGTATGATTGAGCAAATGGAAGAAGAGGGCCTTGTGAGTGCGCCAGGGCGTGATGGGCGACGGGAAGTGCTGGCCCGAGGGACGGCCACGGCAGAGATTGTATGAAGGGACTAAAGGTGTTGAGACTCAGTGTTCTTGCAGCCTGCTTTTTCCTGTCTTATGGGGTCATGGCTTTTGCCTCTAATGTTGATGATGTGGTTGGTCGGGTTGATGATCGCTATGCCAAGACTCAGGATTTACAAGGGGAGTTCACCCAAGAAACGATTATCGAAGGATTTGAAACAGGCTTTCAATCGACAGGGAAGTTTTATTTGAAAAAGCCCGGTCTTTTACGCTGGGATTATCTTGAACCGTCGAAAGAGCATATTTATGTGGATGGCGATGCCGTGATGATGTATGTGCCTGAGCATCAACAAGTCGTGAAAGGCACGTTGACACAAATCGCGGCGTCCAAAGGTCCGTTAGCCCTCCTTCTGGGTGTGGGCAAGCTTTCCCAACAATTCACGGTGGTCGAGTCACCGGACGCTTCCAACCATTCTAAAAAATTGTCGGATTTGACCTTAATCCCTAAGCCGGATGGTGAGACAGCCCCAACGATCAAAAAAATCGAATTGCACTTATATCCTGATTCATATCTCATCCAGACCATCACGATCTTTGAATCGAGCGGGAATATTTCACGAGTGCGTTTTGATCATCTTCAAGCGAATCAAGGACTTTCTGATAGCTTGCTAAAGTTTACGCTCCCACCGGATGTGGTGGTGGTTGATTTTCCTACTTTTTAAGGAACAAGGTGTGACCAGTGGGGAGTCTCAGGGAATTTCCAAGAAAGGTAAACCCTCATGGCTGAACGTATCTTAGTTGTGGACGATGATACTGGGGTCCGGGAAGCGCTGTCAGAATTCTTACTCTCTCTTGGGTATGTTGTGGTGGCAGTTGATAATGGTGAGGCTGCTTTGACCGAATATGGGAAGGGTGATTTTGATGTGGTGATGGCCGATTTAATTATGCCCAATATGGATGGCATGGAGTTGTTACGGCGCATTCGTGAGATAAAAAACAGTGAAGTGATCTTTCTGATGATTACGGGCCATCCCTCAATAGGTACGGCGGTGGAAGCCATCAATCGTGGGGCGGATGATTACATTACCAAGCCGTTCCATTTAGAAGATGTAAAGCTACGCATTTCAAAAGCATTGGAAAAACAAACCTTGAAAGGCCGGCTTAAAACTGCACAAGGTCTGGCCTGGGGTCTCATGTTGTCCATACCTCTCTGGCTGCTGCTTGGGATTATTCTGGTGATCCTTTTTAAAGGGTAAAAGCGGCTCCTTCCTTGCTGTTGCTCTCCTGTGTTGGTTGTCTTGTTAGGGTATATTTGGGGTGATGATGAAGGGTGTATCAGGGGTGATCAAGATTATTCTATCAATTGCCCTAGGAATGGTAGTCGGGAGTGCGACTTCTTTAAACGCCTTCAATCGATACATTACTGAAGATCCCACAAAAACATTAGACAAGTATTTGTCGTTGGATAAAAAAGGGGCCAGGCTTGAGACCTCTTCCTGGCAAGTGGTTGCACCCTATGTAGAGTGGAAGGAAGACGTGGCGTGGGGGCAAGTGGTCGTCATTTCGAATTTTCACATTGAGCAGGATGTGACCAAATGGGACATTGTGAGTGGCCTTGAGGCCAAAATTCCTGTGGTGTTTGATGTAATCGGAACGATGCATTGGGAAAGCGTGACGTTTGTACTTGATCCTCATCAGGCGTCGTATATGTTTCATATCAAAGCCGTCTATGACCGATGGCAAATTGTTCACCCCCACCTCCCCCCTCATGTAGGCCGACAACGCTTGATGGATTTTGTGCGTTGGACGGAATTGAGTGAAACTGAGGAAACACGAAAGGCTTTGTTTGCCTCGTTACATCAACAACTGAAAGCGAAATAGGGAAGATCTTCAGCAATGACAAAATGGCGCGCAGAGGTGTTACTTTTTGATTTTGATGGCACCTTAATTGATTCCAAGGTAGACATTGCGACAGCAGTGAATCTTACGCTTGGAGATTTGGGATTACCTCTTCGTTCTGTCGAGGAGATATTTAGTTTTGTGGGAGATGGCGTGAAACGCCTGCTTCGACTTTCTGTGGGAGAAGACAATCCCGATCAGTATGATAAAGCCTTAGAGGTGTTTCGAGGTCATTACTTGGAGCACTGTGTCCAAACCACGAGATGGTATCCGGGGATTTGGGAGGTGCTTCAGCATTATAAGGATCGCAGGAAAGTGATCGTGACCAACAAATCACTTGAATATACCCTGGCTATCGTCGATGGCTTGCAGGCTCGTGATCTGTTTCAGCATGTGGAAGCTCCACGAGATACGGCTGAGCTGAAGCCTGAACCCGTGATGCTAAAGCGAGCCCTTGCCGTACTGGGAGCCGATATCAAGCATACCGTCATGATTGGCGACAGCACTAATGATGTTCGGGCGGCTCAAGCTGCTGGCATTCGAGCCTGTGCCGTGGGTTATGGCTATGGCAACCGCGAACGAGTCGCTGCGCTGCAACCTGACTTTTATTGTGAGACTCCTCACGATCTTATCGATCTGTGGTAACGCTCGTACCCATCTCAGTAAATTTTTTCTGAGAGTTGTGACGCAGACCGGAATTCTTTTATGATCACCGAGAATTTTTATTGTTTTGTCCAAAATGCCGATCACTGAAACATTAGGGGAGGATTGAATTGGCTCAACCGGTCATCACATGTCTGGATATGGAGGGGGTCTTATTCCCTGAAATTTGGCTGGGATTAGCTGAGAAGGTTGGTTTGCCGGAATTGCGGCTGACGACTCGTGATATTTCTGATTACGATGTCTTAATGAAAAAACGGCTGGATGTGTTACGGACCCACCGCATTACCATTCACGATATT
>Ga0224496_10002254_pt1 | contig 11519 bp, 13 predicted proteins | sample SF_Jul11_sed_USG_2_FD_168127 | JGI IMG/M metagenome (GOLD analysis project Ga0224496, IMG submission 168127) | Sediment microbial communities from San Francisco Bay, California, United States - SF_Jul11_sed_USGS_8_1 | ecosystem: Environmental > Aquatic > Marine > Sediment | place: USA... | reverse complement strand
CCTGCGCAATAATCTCAAGGGCTTGCTCGAGGCCGGGGAACTATCGGCATTGGGGATCGACCCGACCCGGCGCGCGGAGACGTTGACCCTCGCGGAGTTCGCCGCCCTCAGCAACGCCACACAACCTGCGGCATAATAGAATTATGGAATTTTTCGCCATCGCGGACAGGCAGACAACGGCGGATGTCTTGCAGGCACGTCTCGACATCGCCTCCCTGCCGTCATGGTGTGCGTCGATCAGCCAGGTGTTGTCCCACGACGGCGAGACCGGAGAGATTTATTGCGTATGGGGCCAGTTCATCGTGCATCGCGAACAGATTCGCGGCGGTGTGCGCTTTTCCCTGCCCAAATGCCCCAACGCCTTCGCCTGGACGGTCACCACCGGCTTACCGCCAGCGCCGGAGAAGGTAGTCATTCACGGCACCATCAACCGGCGCGAACACGACGCGGATTTCATCGCCACCCTCGAACAGTTCGTGGACGATTGGCGCAAGGGGCTCAACCTTCACTTGTAGGAGCACATCCAGGCGCGCTTTAATAGTCAACGTGCAGGCCTCTTAGCCCCTGTCTATTCCAAATCAGACATAGGGAGACGATCATTGATCGGCGCAACGGAACAGAGGGAACACGCCCAGTCTTTCGGTGAGGAAGTCGCCAACAGCGTTAGCCACGGCTTCGGCCTGCTGGCGGCGTTAACGGCCTTTCCCTTCCTCGTCATCGTCGCCGCTCAGCGGGGTGGTGCCGCCAACGTTGTCGGTGCGAGTGTGTTCGCAACCGCCTTGGTGTTGATGTATCTCGCCTCCACGCTGTATCACGCCCTGCCCTACCACCGCGCGAAGCAGATATTCCGGATCCTCGATCACAGCGCCATCTATCTCCTGATCGCCGGGACCTACACGCCGTTCACGCTGGGCGTGCTGCGCGGGCCCTGGGGCTGGACGCTCTTTGGCCTGCAGTGGGGGCTGGCCGCGGCGGGTATCGTGCTGAAATCGATCGGCGGTATTCGCTATGGAAAATTATCTGTCGCGGTCTATCTCGCGATGGGCTGGCTGGTCCTGATCGCCGTCGGGCCGGTCATGGATCACGTCCCCCCTTGGGGCCTGTTCTGGCTGGTCGCGGGCGGCCTGGCCTACACGGTGGGGGTGGTGTTCTACGCGCTGGAACGGCTGCGCTATTTTCACCTCATCTGGCACCTGTGCGTGATCGCGGGGAGTGCCTGTCACTTTATTGCGGTACTGTTGTACGCGGCATGACACCGCAGAAAAGGGTCCAGACTCCCTTTTCTTATTTTTGTTCGATCCCTTTTTTTGTTCTTCTTGCTTTGCAGTTAATACAAACCCGGATCAATGATTAATATATTAATTCAGCTTGCCGAAAAAAACCGGGTGCTTTCGGCAATGGGAAGCTTTCTTCTCGCCATCGGGATAGGAATTATTGATTTTCTCACAGGGTACGAGCTCGGGATTTCATTGTTTTACTTGCTCCCGGTATCTGCAGCGACTTGGTTCGCAGGGAGAAGCACCGGAATTGCGATTGCTGTCATCAGCGCATTTATCTGGTTCACGGCTGATCTGATGTCAGGGCATCTTTACTCACACCCTGCCATTGTTTACTGGAATACCGGCATACGATTCGGCATCTTTCTTGTCGTAACGTTACTTCTGGCTGCTTTGAAAAAAGCACATGAACACGAAAAGGAGTTGGCCCGCACAGACAACCTGACGGGTGCCGTCAATGCTCGTTTCTTCTATGAGCTGGTAAAAATGGAGATTGTTCGCTCACAAAGAAATCATCGACCGTTCACGCTGGCGTATATTGACCTTGATAATTTCAAAACCATTAACGACAGCTTGGGTCATAACGTGGGTGATAAGGTTCTCCGCGCTATAGTCCAGCATGCCGTGTCCCGGTTGAGAAAGACGGACGTTGTTTCCCGCCTCGGCGGGGATGAGTTTGCTTTTTTATTGCCAGAAACCGATCAGGCCGCCGCCCAAGTCTTCATATCAAAAATTCAATTAAGTCTTCTGGAGGAATTGCGCAGGAATAACTGGCCCATAACACTGTCTATCGGTGTATTGACGTGTGTCGATACGCCGGTATCGCCCGATGAACTGATCAAACAGGCCGATGGCTTGATGTATTCGGTTAAGAATAATGGCAAGAATTCGATTTGTTATTCCGTGCATCAGGCCTGACGCGGTAAGCACCCGGTGTACCCCCGATTTCATTTTGCGCCCGGATTATGCCGTCCGTAAAAGGCCGCTGATTCGCGCCGCGATTGAACATGCGATTGTCCGACACCGTCCGCGCTGTCGCGCTCCTGGAAGCATCCAAAGGTTTGCTTGTTCTGTTGGCCGGAATAGGCGCGCTGTCCTTCATACACCATGATGCCCAACGCCACGCCGAGCAGTTGGTGGGTCATTTGCATCTCAATCCGGCCAGTGGATACCCGCGAATATTCATCGAATTTGCGGCGAAGCTTACGGATGCGCGGCTGGGAACTTTGGCGGCATTGGCGACAGGGTATGCGACAGTTCGGTTTATCGAGGCGTATGGATTATGGCGAGGGAGGCGCTGGGCCGAGTGGTTCGCCGCCGTTAGCGGCAGCATCTACATCCCGTTCGAAATTTACGAATTGATTCATGGCGATACATGGCTCTCCCTTGGGGCGCTCCTGGCCAACGTCATCATCGTGGGATTAATGATCAAGGCGTTATGGCGCGGGCGCGCTGCGGGGCATGCGAAAGCGGCCTGACAACCGGCGGTGCACGACGATCCGAGCGTCACGTGAATCCGATCAACCCAGCTGCTTCATCGTATTTTCAATCCACTCCTCCACCTGCCGGATAATCTCCTCGGCCTTCCGGCCGCGCGGATCGATCGCGGGGCCGATGGCGACGCGCACGGTACCGGGCTTTTTTAGAAAGCCGCGCCGCAGCCAGAACGACCCGGCGTTGTGCGCCACCGGCACGATCGGGTAACCGGTCTCGGCTGCGAGCACCGCCCCGCCGATCCCGTAGCGCCGGCGCGCGCCCGGCGCCACGCGCGTGCCTTCCGGGAACACCACCACCCAGATGCCCGATTGCAGGCGCTCGCGTCCCTGTTCGACCACCTGCTCGATGGCGCGGCGTCCGGCGCCGCGATCGATCGCGATCGGGCGCATCAGCTTCAACGCCCAGCCGAAAAAAGGAATCCACATGAGCTCGTGCTTCAGCACCCAGGTCTGGGGCGGGAAGATCTGCTGGAACACGATCGTTTCCCACGCCGACTGGTGCTTGGACATGACGATCGCCGCCCCCGCGGGCAGGTGCTCCGCTCCCTCCACGCGGTAATCGAGATGACACAGTTTATTCAGCAGAAAGCCTTGCAGGCGCGCCCACTGCGTGATGATCCGGTAACGCCGGCGGTAGGACAGGAGCGCCGTCGGTAACATGAGCGGGGCGTAGATCACCACCGTGATGAACATGATGGCGTTAAACAGCAGGGAGCGAAGCGCGACCAAGTCAGTTTGCCGGCAGTTTCCCGGTCAGGAAGGCGTCGGTGAATCCCGCCAGATCATCGAACACCGGAACGTTCACCAGTGCCTTGTTCTTCCGGAGCGTGCGCTTGCCCTTGCCGGTGCGCACCAGAACCGGCCGTGCCGATACCAGGCGCGCCGCCGCCACGTCGCGCTCGGCGTCGCCGACGGCATAGACGCCGTTTAAGTTCACCTTGAGCCGTTCGGCGATTTCCTGAAACAGGCCCGGCTGCGGTTTGCGGCAACCACAGTTGTCCTCGGGCTTGTGCGGGCAGAAGAATATCGCATCGATCTCGCCTCCCTTGGCGCGTACCGCTTCGAGCATCTTGACGTGGATGCGGCCCAGCGTGTCCATGTCGAACAGACCGCGGCCGACGCCGGACTGGTTGGTCGCGACGATGATTTTGTAACCTTCGCGGTGCAGGCGCGCGATGGCCTCGAGGCTGCCCGGAATCGGCACCCACTCCTCGGCCGATCGTATATAGTTGTCCGAGTCGTGGTTGATGACACCGTCACGATCAAGAATGACGAGCTTCATGTGTCGCGAAACTCCGAGACCCGGATGCGGCCATTGACCATACGCGATTCGCGGCTCTCCACCTTTTTCATTTTGTCCCAGAACGCCTGCCGCAGGTCAAAATCCGCGGCAATGGCAGTGCCAAGCAGCAGGATGAAAAGATCGGCACATTCCTCGGCCAGCTTCTCGTTCGATTTGCCCTTGGTGACACAAGCGGAAATCTCGCCCAGTTCCTCGGTCATGAGCGCCACGCGGTAGGCCAACTCCTCCCCGCCGGTTTCGTGGAAGCGGTGCTTGGCGTGAAACGCCTGCACGGCCTTAAGCATGTCCCGGTACGAATCGATGTTCATCCGCATCTCCTTCAGCTTTGCAGCCTCGATATATCGGCGACATTCAAAAACAGATTACTTAGTCGGTTGAGCAGCGCCAGGCGATTATGGCGCACGTCGGCCTCATCCACCATTACCATGACCTTGTCGAAAAATTCATCCACCGTGGGCCGCAATCCGGCCAGGCGCTTCAGCGCCTCGGCGTAGTCGCCCGCCTTGAAGAGCGGGGCGACCTGCGCTTCCAGCGTTCGCACTGCCTCGGCCAACTTTTGTTCCGCCGGCTCGGTGAGCATCGCCGGATCGACTTTTTCTGGCGGAGTGCCACCCGCCTGGCGCAGGATATTGCGGATGCGCTTGTTCGCGGCCGCCAGCGCCTGCCCCTCGGGCAGGGCGCGAAATTTCTTGAGTGCCTTGAGGCGCGGAAGCACCTGATCCAGCCGCGACGGCGTGAGCGATGCGACCGCTTCGATTTCATCGGCCTCAAAGCCCTGCTCGCGCAGGTACGGTTTCACGCGCTCCAGCATGAAGACATGCAGATCCTGCACGATCCCATCGGCAATCACACCGTTTGGAAACTGGCTGCGCGCCAGCAATAACAAATCTGTCACGCTCAGCGGCAGGGATTTTTCCACGAGGAGCCGCACCACCCCGAGTGCGGCGCGCCGCAGACCGAAAGGGTCCTTCTCGCCGGTCGGCACCAGACCGATGCCGTAGATGCCCACCAGTGTGTCGAGCTTGTCCGCGAGTGCCAGGCAAATGGCCACCGGATGTTTCGGCAACTCGCCGCCGGCGGTGCGCGGCCAGTAATGTTGCTCCACGGCGTCCGCGACCACCGTCGGTTCGCGATCGTGCAGGGCATAGTAGCGGCCCATGACGCCCTGCAATTCCGGGAACTCCCCCACCATGTCGGTCAACAGGTCGACCTTGCTCAATTGCGCCGCGCGCTCGGCGTGCGCCCGGTCCGCCTTGAGCATTGACGCGATCTTGCCGGCGAGCTTTTCCATGCGCTGCACGCGCTCGAGCTGGCTGCCGAGCTTGTTGTGATACACGACGTTTGCCAGGCGTGGCAAGCGATCGGCGAGCTTGTGCTTGCGGTCCTGGTTGAAGAAAAATTGGGCATCGGACAGCCGCGCCCGCAGTACGCGCTCGTTGCCGTGGATGATTTCCTTCGGGCTCGTGGCCTTCATGTTGCTCACGAACAGAAATTGCGCGAGCAGCTTTCCGGACTTATCGGCGAGCGGGAAATATTTTTGATGCTGCTGCATGGTGATGATGAGACATTCCTTCGGCAATTCGAGATAAGCTTTATCGAACCCGCCCGCGAGCACCACCGGAAATTCCACCAGGCTGGTCACCTCCTCTATCAGCTCCTCGCTCTTGCCCAGATTCCATGCTGCTCCGGAGGCGGTTTTTTTCGCGCAAGCATCGAGCGCCTTGCGGATAACTTCGCGACGTGCCGTAAACGAGGCCAGCACCTTCCCCGACTGTTTGAGGATTTTTTCGTAATCTTTCGCCTGCTTTAGCGTTATCTCGCCGCGACTGAGAAAACGGTGGCCACGCGTTTTATTGCCGCTCTTCTGCCCCAGCACGGTGCCCGGCACGACCTTCTTCCCGTGCAGCAGGATGACGCCGTGCACCGGGCGGACGAACTGCGCCTCGCCATCGCCCCAGCGCATCAGCTTGGGCACGGGGAGCTTCTTCAGGGCGGATTCAACGAGCGAAGTCAGGTGCGATTTGAGTAACTCGCCATTTTGTTTGGAGCGAAATACGAAATATTCCCCTTTTTCACTGGAGGCGATGGCCAGTTTCGCCGGCTCCACGCCACAGGATTTGGCAAAACCGATCAATGCCGGTGAGGGCCGACCCGCGGCCTCGAGCCCGGCCGCCACCGCCGGTCCCTTGCGCTCGACCACCTGGTCCGGCTGCTTCTCGAGCACCTGCGAAACCAGCACCGCCAAGCGCCGTGGCGTGGCATAGGCAACCGGCACCGCACCATTGGCGAGAAAATTCCTTTCCTTAAGGCCCTCGAAGAGATTCCGGCTGAAAGCCTCCATGAGGTGCGAGAGCGCCTTTGGTGGCAGTTCTTCGGTCAGGATTTCGATCAGCAGGGGGGCCGTCATTGTTTCGCCTTTTTGGGCTTCATCAGGGGAAACCCCAGGCGCTCACGCGCATCGTAATAACTTTGCGCCACGAGGCGTGCCAGGTTACGCACGCGCCCGATGTAAGCCGCACGCTCGGTGGTGGAGATGGCGCCACGCGCATCGAGCAAGTTGAATGTGTGCGAGCACTGCATGACCATTTCGAAACCCGGCAGCGGCAGGTTCAGTTCCATCAGGCGCTTGGCCTCGGATTCGTAATCGTTGAACTGCTGAAACAGCCAGTTCACGTTCGAGTGCTCAAAGTTGTATTTCGACTGTTCCACCTCGTTCTGGTGGTACACATCGCCATAGCTCGTGCCTTGGGTCCACGTGAGATCGAACACGTTTTCGACCCCCTGCAGATACATGGCGAGGCGCTCCAGCCCGTAGGTGATCTCGCCCAGCACCGGCTTGCAGGGGAGTGAGCCCACTTCCTGAAAATAGGTGAACTGTGTGACTTCCATGCCGTCGAGCCACACCTCCCAGCCGAGCCCCCAGGCGCCGAGCGTGGGCGATTCCCAGTCGTCTTCGACAAAACGAATGTCATGCCGGGAGGTGTTGATGCCGATCGCGCGCAGCGAGTCGAGGTAGAGATCCTGGATGTCCTCCGGCGAGGGCTTGAGCACCACCTGATACTGGTAGTAATGCTGCAGACGGTTGGGGTTTTCGCCGTAGCGGCCGTCCTTCGGACGGCGCGTCGGTTGCACGTACGCCGCTTTCCACGGTTCCGGCCCGAGCGCGCGCAGAAAGGTGGCGGTGTGGAAGGTGCCCGCGCCCATTTCCATATCGTACGGTTGCAGGATGACACATCCCTGACGGGCCCAGTAGCGGGAGAGCGTGAAGATCAGTTCCTGGAAGGTCACGGGTGTTTTTGTGCGGGACATCCGGCTTGTTTGGCCGGCGATTATACCCTGCCCCGTGCCGGGGTACACCGAATGTTCAGAGGAGCTAAGGCCGTATTGAGCGGTCTTCCACCGGCGGGAAGATTTCTTGCTCCTCTTTGGCGGGCGAGTCTTCGACGTTCTCCGGCGCGGGCAGTGAATCCGGTAGCGGTGTGGCCACGTTGTTCGGTGGCGGCTCGCCGCCATTATCCGGCGGCGGGAGAAACAAATCGAATGGGCGCTCGCGCACGGTTTCCGCGGCATCGCCGGGATAGCGTTCGAGCAGCGACAAAAGTCTTTTCGAGCGCTTTATGAAAAAGCCGGTGCGCGTCGCCGGATTATGCTTCACCGGATTTGGCAGCGAAGCCGCCAGTTCCGCCGCTTGCACCGGCGAGATCCGGTCGGCATTGATGCCCCAATAGGCCTGCGACGCCGCTTGCACGCCGTAAATCCCGCGGCCGAATTGCGCCACGTTCAGGTAAATATCCAGTATACGACGCTTGCTGAGTTGATTTTCCATGCCCCAGGTCAGGATCAGTTCGTGCCATTTACGCAGTGGATCGCGTGAGGGAGTCAGGAATAAATTTTTAACCGTCTGCTGCGAGATGGTGCTGGCGCCGAGAACAAAACGGCCTTCCTTGAGGTTGTAATCCATCGCCTCTTTGAAAGCGATGAGATCGAAGCCGCGGTGTTCGTAGAAACGGCTGTCCTCTGCCAGGATCACCGCGCGCAGCAGGTGCTTGGGGAAAACAGAGAACGCCACCGGCTGCCACTGTAACCGCGATCCGTCTTTGTTCACCGTGAGTTTTTTTTCATAGTCGCGCATAAACGCGGACTTCGGTATCGGGCCGGTGGCGATCCTTCTCCAGTCCGGCCAGGTGATACCGAGATAGAACAGGTCGACAATGAGAAACACGAGCAGCAGACGTAGCGTCCAGTGCACCACGCGCCCGGCGCGCCGCAAAAGTCCTGTCAAGCCGCGGTGTCTGCGGCGTCGTTTCCAGATCATGCCGAGTTTCAATTCGTCCTTGAGCGCGATACCGTTAATTTTAGCATTGCTGACTTGCCCTCCGTTCGCTTCGGGCACCGTCTGTCTGCGCCTAACGGGCTGATTTCCCTATGTTTGGCAAGATGGACAAGGGGTTATTATTTCGTTACTGTTATGCGCGTGATGCAGGTCTAGCCTGAATCACCACGGAGGAGAGAACCGGTCTTCAAAGACCGAGAAAAATAAACTGTCATTTAATGCTGGGCCCGCAAGGGCCCGTTTTTTTTCAACTGGTAACGGTTTAACTCTCTTGAACCACTTTTCCGGCCATCTCTCCGTGCCGGGACGTGCCGGATTTGGCTGATTAAGCTAGTATCTATTTCCCCCGGAATTCATGACGGTGCATCCCATGTCATCCCAGCCGCCGCTGGCAGCCCTACCAAGAGTCGATTTCCGCCAAGCCGCGGCATCCGCCGCACCGAAAAAAGCCGTGGCGCTGATTTCGGGCGGACTGGACTCCATGCTCGCCGCCCGGCTCATCCTGGAACAGGGCATTCACGTCGAGGGCATCAATTTCTATACCGGCTTCTGCGTGGAGGGACACACTCACGCTATTCGCCATCACGAGCGCGCGATGCCGAAACGCAACAACGCGCTGTGGACCGCGGAGCAGCTCGGCATCAAGCTGCACATCATCGACGTCATCGAGGAATACAAAGACGTCGTCATCAACCCGAAGCACGGATACGGCGCCAATCTCAATCCCTGCCTCGACTGCAAGGGGTTCATGGTGCGCAAGGCGCGTGAGTGGATGGAGCAGCACGGTTTTGATTTCATCATCACCGGCGAGGTGCTGGGCCAGCGTCCGATGTCGCAGCGGCGCGATACCCTGCCGGTGGTGGCACGCGAGTCCGGCGCTTTCGATCGGCTGCTGCGACCGCTGTGCGCCAGGCTTCTGCCCGAAACCCTGCCCGAACGCGAAGGCTGGGTCGATCGCGCCAAGCTACTCGATTTCAACGGCCGCAGCCGCAAGCCGCAGATGGCGCTGGCGGAAAAATACGGCATCAAGGAGTACGCCCAGCCGGCCGGGGGCTGCTGCTTTCTCACCAACCAGCAGTATTCGCACAAGCTTGAGGACCTGTGGGCCACGCGCGGCAGCAAACAATACGATTTCGACGACATCATGCTGCTCAAGGTGGGGCGGCATCTGCGCCCGCGCCCCCATTTCAAATTGATCGTCGGACGCGACGAAGGGGAGAACAATTTCCTTCACGGCTACCGCCAGCGTTACACCCACCTCTATGCTACCAGTCACGAGGGACCGCTGGTCCTGATTGACGGAAATCCCGGTGAAAAAGACATTGAGCTTGCCGCGCGTCTTACAGCCCGATTCGGTCGGGGGCGCGAGGCGGAAACGGTGACTTTGACTGTCACCGATACCGCCGGAAACAGCCGCGAATGGCAAGTCGCGCCCATGCCCGCCAACGTTATTCCGCCCGAGTGGTACTTATGAATGATACGGCGAGCGCAGCGGGGCTGGAGTCCTATGGCCAGACGAGCGAAGCAGGGCTTCCTTTATGAGTCATTTCATGCTGGATGCAAGGCAACTGCTTTGTCCCCTGCCGGTGATCCGCACCCAGAACCGGATCGCGCAGCTCTCACCGGGCGATACACTGGAAGTTCAGGCCACCGATCCGGGGGCGTTGCATGACATCCCCGCCTGGTGCCGGGTGCACGGCCACGAAGTGCTGGAGACACGCCGAGATGGCCATGAAATCATCATTCGAGTCCGTGTCTGTCCATGAGCCACTCTGACGAAAACAGCCATTTCGACACCTCCAGCTCCGAGCGATATACCGCCAGCATGAGCGTGGCGCTGGTTAATATCAGCGCAAATTTCATCCTCAGCACTGCTCAGGTCATTATCGGCCTCCTCGGACACTCGCAGGCACTCGTCGCGGACGGCCTGCACACCCTATCTGACATGTTTGCCGACCTGTTGGTCATTTTCGCGCTCAAACACGGTCGCAAGGGCGCCGACGAGGAACACCCCTATGGCCATGAACGCATCGAAACGGCAGTGACCATGATTCTCGGAATTGTCCTGATCGGCGTCGCCATCGGGATAGGGGTGCGCGCGGGCCTGAAGCTGACGACACCTGAGGAGTTGCTGATACCGAGCATGCTGACCTTGTGGACTGCTCTCGGAACACTCGCCGCCAAGGAAATCATGTACCGCTACACCATCATTACCGCCAACCGCTTCGACTCCAACATGCTGCGCGCCAGCGCCTGGCACCATCGCTCGGACGCCCTGTCCTCGCTGATCGTCGCGGTAGGTATCGGCGGCAGCCTGATGGGATTCAAATATCTTGATGCCATCGCCGCCATCGTCGTGGCGGCAATGATCCTCAAAGTCGGCATTGACCTCAGCTGGCGGTCATTACGCGAGCTGGTGGACACCGGGCTCGGCCGCAAGGACCTCGAATCCATCCGCCGCGCCATCCTCTCGATCAGCGGGGTCAAGGCACTGCACCTGCTGCGCACGCGGCGCCTGGGGGGGCAGGCACTCGCGGATGTGCACATCATCGTCGATGATCACCTGAGCGTTTCCGAGGGGCACCAGATCAGCGAGGCGGTGCGCGCCAAGTTGATCAATGAAATCACGCCCATGACCGACGTTATGGTGCATATCGACACCGAGGAGGATGTGGAAGGCCGAAGTTGCGAAGGCCTGCCGTTACGCGACGAAGCGTTGAAACGCCTGGATGGTTACTTTCGGGAAATCCCGGAAGCGCGCAAGATCGAACACGTCACACTTCATTATCTTGATGGACACATCGACGTCGAAATCCTGCTGCCCTTGTCCCTGGCATCCTCTGACACCGCCACTCACGAACTCAGGCGGCGGTTTAGCGACGCAGTTCAGGGTGATAAGGACATCGGCTCAGTAAATATATATTTCCATTAATGCACTACAATGGTGCATCTATGTATTATCTGCACCGAATTAGTGCAATAATAACTAAATGATTACTTGGAATAATACTAAACCTTTGATTTAAATATTATTTTTTAATGGCACAAAACGTGCAAAAATACGATCTCAATTTTCCAACTTGTGCATACCGTACTCAAATTTCCCAGGA
>Ga0224496_10002251_pt1 | contig 11525 bp, 9 predicted proteins | sample SF_Jul11_sed_USG_2_FD_168127 | JGI IMG/M metagenome (GOLD analysis project Ga0224496, IMG submission 168127) | Sediment microbial communities from San Francisco Bay, California, United States - SF_Jul11_sed_USGS_8_1 | ecosystem: Environmental > Aquatic > Marine > Sediment | place: USA... | reverse complement strand
TCGATAGCTCGTACGAAATCGAGACGAGGGACGAGCAGGCCCCCGAGTACGATTTCTTCCGAGTCGTTCAGGGCTATCTCGACGAGGCGGCGGCGGTCATCAACCTGCCAGCCCACGTTCGAGACATGCTCTCGCAGCCCAAGAACGAGCTGATCATCCACTTCCCCGTCAAGCTCGATGACGGCTCGCTCCAGATGTTCAAGGGCTACCGGATCCAGCATAACAACCTGCTGGGGCCCTATAAGGGTGGCATCCGCTACCACGAGGCGGTCAGCCTCGACGATCTCAAGGCGCTCAGCGCCATGATGACGTGGAAGAGCGCGCTGATGGAGATCCCCTTCGGGGGCGCCAAGGGCGGCGTGAAGTTCAACCCCCGCGACCATAGCCACGACGAGCTGATGCGGATCACGCGTCGCTTCACCCACGCCCTGGGAACGAATATCGGGCCCTCGTACGATATCCCGGCGCCCGATATGGGGACCAACGCCCAGACGATGGTCTGGATGATGGACACTTATATGAACTCCGCCGTCGATACCGATAAGAACGCGCAGCGGGGGATCGTGACCGGCAAGACGCTGACCTGCGGCGGCTCCCGCGGTCGTGAGAAGGCGACGGCGCAGGGCCTCGTCCATTGCGTCGTCGAGTGGGCCAAGGAGAACCGCTTCGAGCTCGAGGGCAAGACGGCGATCATCCAGGGTTTCGGCAACGTCGGCAGCTTCGCCGCCCTGCTGCTCAGCAAGCTCGGCGTCTCGACGGTCGCGGTCGGCGACCACACCGGCTACATCCGCAGCGCGGAGGGGTTCAACCCCCATAAGCTCAGCGAGCACGTCCGCCGCGTCGGCTCGATCGAGGGCTATCATCACGGCGAGACCGTCTCCCGCGACGAGTTCTTCTCGACGAAATCCGATATCTTCATCCCCGCCGCGCTCGAGAACCAGGTCGGCACGCATGAGGCCAACCTCCTCGACGTGAAGCTCATCGCCGAGGGCGCGAACGGCCCGCTCAACCCCGAGGGCGAGCGCATCCTGAAGAATCGGGGCATCCCGATCATCCCGGACGTCCTGGCCAACTCCGGCGGCGTGACCGTGAGCTACTACGAATGGGTGCAGAACCGACGCTCCGAGATCTGGGATCTGGAGGAGGTCGATCATCGCCTCGAGCAGGCGATGACGCGCGCCTACCATCGCGTCATGTACTTCGCTCGGCAGCGCGGCGTCGACGCCCGCATCGCCGCCTACTGTCTCGCGCTGAGCAATCTGGGCACGGCCTACGCCGAGCGCGGCATCTTCCCCTAGAACGCCCGATCGGCTTTCGATCCTGGATACCGGCGAGGGATCGGCGTCGAGACTCGCCGCGAACCCGGAACGAATTTCGGATCGGGGGTACTAGCCTCGTTCTCGGCTCGAGTCTCGTCCCCGGCTCGGTTCGGCCCACGTCGCGCTTGACAGATCGGGTCCGTGGACTCCCAATACGGGCTCGAGAGGAGTCTGCGAATGTCGAAGCACGAGGCCGAGGAGACGCTTGAGGAGGACGCCGGGAGCGAGCCCACGGAGCCCTCTGCCGAGGAGGCGGATCGGGCCTCCGAGGAGGCGGAGCCGACCTCGCTGCTCGGCACTCTGGCGTGGGTCATCGCCGTCCTGCTGCTCGCGCTCGTCTCGTTGGCGATCCTCGCTCGCCTGCCTCCCCTGGAGTAGGCTGGGGTGTGCCGAGCCGTCTCTCAGGCCCCCGCTCCGATCCGGATCCGCGGGCTGCTCGCCGACGTCCTCGGGCGATTCCCTCCTCGCCGCCGATCGCCCTTCCGGCGCTGAGCGGCGCGCGGCTCTGCAGGCGGCTCTGCGCGTTGCTCTGGGCGCTGCTCCTCGTCCAGGGCTTGGCCCCGGCGGGGGCGCTCGCCCAGCCGCCAGCCGACGCGCCGCCGGCCGACGCGCCGCCGGCCGACGCGCCGCCGGCTGACGCGCCGCCGGCCGACGCGCCGCCGGCCGACGCGCCGCCCGCGCCTGGTCCTGAGCAAGAGGCACCCGAGGCGGAGCGGCTCGAGGCGGAGCTCTGGGCCGCGGATGCGCCGCGGCATTTCGTTCTCGAGCGCGTCGAGGTTCGGGGCAACGATCGCACGCTCGCGGCGATCATCCGGGCCTACGTCCCGATCGAGGATGGGGCCCTCCTCGATCCCGAATCACTCGAGATCGAAGCGACGGAGTGGCGCCTGATGGGGACGGGCTGGTTCTCCAGTGTCGATCTCAGCCTGCGTCGAGGCGCCCGTCGAGGGCATGTGATCCTCACGGTTCGCGTCGAGGAGCGGAACACCCTGCTGATCCAATCGCTCTACTTCGGCGTCTCCGAGGGGTTGATCCGCAGCGAGGATCTGAGCACCGACCTGGTCCCCTATCTCGGCGCCTCCGTCGCCGACTCCAACCTCTTCGGCCTCGGCATCGAGCTCGGCGTGCATGCGCTCCTCTCGCGGCGACAGCAGGGGGTGAGGATCTCGTTCACGGATCCGCATTTCCTGCGCTCGCCGCGGGCGCTCCGTCTCCGCGGCTTCTTCAACAACGCGCGCCAGTACTTCGGTCATCAGCCGCTCGTCACCGTCGCCTGCCCGGATCCGCCCGAGATCTGCGATGACGAGATCGCGGCGCGGAACGCCGTCGTGATCTACCGCCGGGGTGGCTTCTCGCTCGGGACGGGCCGCCATCTCGGGACCTACTCTCATTTCGCGATCGACTGGCAGCTCGAGATCATCGACGTGCTCGCGATGCCCTTGGCGGCGAGCGAATCCTGGGGCTCCGAGGTCCGCCCGATCGATTTCTCCGTGGAGACGGGTCGCTCGATCGTCTCGCTCCTGCGCTTCGCCTTCGCTCACGATCGCCGGGACGATCCCGTGCTCCCGACCCGAGGTTCGCTCTTCGCGATCCAGGCCGAGGCCGCGACCCGCTTCCTCGGGAGTCGCTACGATTTCGTCCGCTTGCAGCTCACGGCGCGTCAATGGTTCCCCCTCCCTGGCCATGTCGAGCACTCCCTACGCCTTGGATTCCGCGGCGGCGCCGTCCTCGGCGACGCGCCCTTCTTCTACGAGATGCACGCCGCGGATCTCAGCGATCTCATCCCCTCTCGCGCGCTCGAGATGCAGCTCGATCGCCGAGCGGCTCCGAACCTGCTCGGGACCGCCGTGGGGTTGATGCGCAACGAGGAGCTCGGCGCGCGCCTCGATCTCGAATACGCCCTGCGCTTGACGCGTGGCCGAGGAGCGCTGCGAGGCGTAGACGCCTACGTGAGCGCAGGCGTCTACGCCCTCGCCGATCTTCGCGATCTGCGCCTCGGCATTCCAGGCTACCAGGGGTTCTCGAGGATCCCCTTCGATCTCACCTTCGATCTCGGTCTGCGCGCCGACACGGCGATCGGCGTCTTCCAGTTCGGCTTCTCGAATATCCTGGGGTTCATCGAGCTGTGAACCCGCGCCCACCTCGACGCCCCGGGCCCTGGCGCCCTCGCCCCTGGGCGCTGGTTCTGCTGATCCTCGCCTTCTCGTTGCCAGCGCTCGCGCGGATGCCGAGACGGCGGATCGGTGTCCATTGGTATCAGGGCGTGCCTCATGTCTGGTTTTCCGCTCGCGATCTCGTGAGCCCGCGGATCCGGCAGGAGCTGCAGAGCGGCCTGCGCAAGCGCCTCGTGATGACGATCCAGGCCTTCCGCGAGGGAGGCGGCGCGCCCCTCGCGACCCGGGAAATCGCCTGCGGCGTGTACTGGGATGTCTGGCAGGAGGTCTACCGTGTTCGCGTCGGCGGGCGGCTGCGCGAGGAGCCCGATCTGGAGGGGGCCCTCGAGCGATGCCTCGTCGCCCGGCGGTTGCCGATCGGCGACGCTGAGGACTACGCGCCCCATCGAGAACGTTCGATCTACTTCGCGGTTCGCGCCGAGTTCAACCCGATCTCGAGGCGACAATGTCGAGATCTGCTGCGCCCCTCGCAGGGAGATCATCCGATCGGACCCGTCGTGATCAACATCGTCAGGCGGCAGATCTGTCAGGCCGAGCGCGCGATCCAGTTCCGCTCCCCGCCAGGGCCGATCCCATGAAGCGCTCGACCCGGATCGAGCGGAAGATCCTCCTGGCGATCTGCGTCGTCGCGCTCGGCCCTCTTCTCGGCGCCTTCGTCCTCGGCCGCGCCGCGATCCGCGAGGCCTACCTCGTCGGCGTGAGCCCCCGGATCGGCGAGGGGCTGGAGCGAGGCGTGCAGGTGCATCGCGCCTACATCGTGGCCCTGCGCGACTCCGCCGATCGCACGATCGACGCCGTGGCCGGCTCGCATCGGATCCACGAGCTGCTCCTCGGCGCCGATCGACCCGGCCTGGCCGCCCACTTCGAGCGATCGCTCGAGGTCTACCCGAACCTCGCGTCCATCCGCGTTCGCATCGAGGGCGAGTGGATCGAGGCGCGCCGGGAGGAGCGCCTCGATCCGCAGCAGATGCGGTTGCTCGAGCGGACCCGCGTGGTCGAGGACCTCCCCGGCGAGCCGCGCCTTGAGCTCGTCCTGGCGGCTCCGCGCGCGGCCTTCGATCAGTTCCAGGATGCGGGTGATGTCGCTGAGCTGCACTCCCGGCTCCGGGCGAGTTCGGGCTACGTCTCCGAGGTCTACCTATGGGTCTACTTCGGCCTCGTCGTCCTCTTCATGGCCGTGGCGCTCTTCTTCGGGATCCGCCTCTCTCGACGGGTCACGCGGCGCGTCGCGGATCTGGCACGCGCGACGCGGAAGGTCGGCGCCGGCGATCTCACGGTCACGGTGCCTACGGGCGCTACCGACGAGGTGGCCGAGCTGACCTCGGCCTTCAACGAGATGGTCCGCGATCTCCGCGAATCCCGCGAGCGCATCGACTACCTGCAGCGCGTCGGCGCCTGGCAGGAATTCGCTCGCCGCCTCGCCCATGAGATCAAGAACCCGCTCACGCCGATCCAGCTCGCCGCCCAGGAGCTGCATCGCAGCTACCCGGGAGAGGACGCGGTCTACGGCAGCAAGCTCGAGGAGGCTGTCTCGATCATCGAGGAGGAGGTGGCGACCCTCCGGCGCCTCGTGGGCGAGTTCAGCAGCTTCGCCAAGCTCCCCGAGGCGATCCTCGAGGACGCGGATCTCCGGGATCTCATCCAGGATCTTCGCCGCGCCGTGCCGGCGATCCTCGACGACGTCGGCGCCGAAGCAGAGGCCGTGCAGGTCCGCTTCGAGGCGCCCACGGAGCCCCTCCTCGTGCGCGTCGATCCGATGATGCTCAAGCGCTGCCTCGATAACCTCCTGCGCAACGCCGTCCAGGCCGTGCTCAGCGGTCCGCGCCATGGCGGCCTCGTCAGGGTCGAGGTCGTCCTGGAGGAGCCGAACGTGCGGGTGGAGATCGCCGATGACGGGCCGGGGATCCCCCCGGAGGATCGACGCCGCGTCTTCTTGCCCTACTTCACCACCAAGAGCGAGGGCACGGGGCTCGGCCTCGCGATCGTCAAGAAGGTCGTCTTCGAGCATGGCGGCGAGATCCTCTGTGCGGAGGCCCCCGAGGGGGGGGCCCTCTTTCGGATCCTCCTGCCATGGGGCGGCCGATGAGCCGCATGCGGCGCTGGAGCCCGTGGATCGCGATCGGCGTGATCTTCTCGTTCGCGCTCTTGATGCAGGCGGGCGGCGAGCACGCGCTGATCGGCAAGCCCGCGCCATCGATCGTGGCCGAGCTCGTCGCGGGGCCAGGCTCCGCCGAGGGCGATCGGATCTCGCTCGAGGCCGAAGCGGGGAGGGTGGTCGTCCTGGATTTCTGGGCGAGCTGGTGTCCCCCGTGTCGGGCCAGCATCCCCACGCTGAACCGGGTCCGGGAGCATTTCGCCGAGGCCCCCGTCGCCTTCTATGGGATCAACGTCGAGCCTGAACTCGGGATCGCGCGAATTCGGGACGCCCATCGCAGCTTCGGGGCCGTCTTCCCATCCATCGTCGATACCACCCGGGGCCTGCAGGCCGTCTACCGGGTCCAGAGCCTGCCCACCCTCTTCATCGTCGATTCGAGCGGTGTTGTGAGGCATGCACATGTAGGCGTGCCTGACCAGGATTGGCTAACTCAAGCCATTCGAGATCTTGTTCACGGAATATAAATATTCTCATACGACATCTCTCTCGAGTCGTATTTGTAGAGATGGTGACGCGCGACATAAGTCGTCTCATATGAGATGTAAACAGATCGAGATCGGATCGCGAGTTCGTTGACTCCTCACCGAGTCTTGGATACACTCCGCGCCCACCCTACGGGGTATCCCCCGAGTTTGGAGAGCTTTTCTTTGGTTCAGACCTTGCAGGGCTCCAGCCTGGAAGAACGGGTCGCCCGTCTGCAAGAGCTCGTGAAGGCCACGCCTGAGGAGCTCCTCGAGACGTACTACGAGAAGCTGGCCGTGTCGTGGATCTACCACGACAGCGCGCTCGAGGGCGTCGTCTATACGAAGGACGAGCTGCTCGCGGCGGTCAGTGACGAGATCGTCAGCGACTCCTCGCTCGTGCCCGTATATGACGAGATCCGGCATCAGCGGGACGCGATCCGCCTGATCCGGCAGCTCTCGCAGAAGAAGCGGGCGAGCGTGACGCTCGACGTGATCAAGAGGATCTACGCGACGATCGCGCCCGAAGAGGTGGAGGGGCGGGCCCCCCCGAAGTACCGCAAGGATATGCCCTTGCATCGCCTCTACTTCCACGAGATCTCGCCCCCCGAGAAGATCAGCTACCGGATGCGCCAGCTCGTCCAATGGATGAACGCCGCCGATACGAAGCGATCGACCCATCCCGTCCGGCTCGCGGCGAAGGCGCATTTCCAGCTCCTGCACATCTACCCCTTCGCGCGCCATAGCGGGAAGGTCGCTCGCCTCGTGCTGAACCTCCTCCTGCTCCGTGCGGGGTATCCGCCAGCCATCCTCCACGCGACGGAGCGTCAGCGATACTACGAGGCGCTGAAGACCTCGGATGACGCCGTGGCGGGGCTGGTCAACGAGGCCCTCGTCGCATCCGTCGAGAGCACGATCCGCTACCTAGAGTCCCTGGGCTGAGCGCTCGCGTCCCGGCTCTCTGTCCGGGGAGCTCGCGATCGCTTCGCGCGGAGCCGCGCTCATCGGCCCGGCAGGATCTGGAGCATCTCCTCGCGGATCCGCTCTCCGTGGAGCGCGAGGCGTCGGCCCTCCTCGAAGTCCACGACGATGAGCAGGCGCCCTCCCGCGCCCTCGAGGACGCTGAAGCGCGCGCGCCCGGAGCCGCAGGGGAGCTCCTCCCCCTCTCGCTCGACCTCTGCCTCGCCGCGCCGCGCGAGCCGCAGGCGGCGGCCCGCGATCGGCAGGCTCTCGGGGATCCGCCCCTCGGGGACCTCCGCGCAGGGCTCGAGGATCCCCAGCCCCCCCTGCCGCCAGCCGAGCCGAGCGATCCAGCGCCGCCGCTCCCCATCGGGCGCGACGAAGAGGCGCAATTGCGTCTCCTCCTCCTCGAGCGTGATCACCCCCGCGAGCCAGAGCTCATCGCCCAAGTACAGAATCACATCCGATACAGAGAGCCCGTCCAGGCCCTCTCCGCGAACCCTCTCGCCGCCTCCTGCGGGCTCCTCCCCGCCGCGCTCCGCTCGCGCCCCTCGACCCCCCACCCTGCTCCAGGCGAGCGTCCCGGCAGCGCCCGCGGCCGCCAAGAGGATGAGCTCGAGGATCATCGCCCCCCGAGCCTCCGATGCAACGCCCGCGCCGCGGCCTCAGGATCGGGAGCGAGCCCGAGCGCCCCGATCGCCGCGCCCATCAGCGCGCCGGCCTCGTGGATCGCCCGCGCCTGCTCGAGCTCCACGCCGCCGATCGCGACGACGGGCACCCGGCTCGCCTGCACCGCCGACCGCAGCCCCTCGAGCCCGACCACGGGATCGGCGTCGGGCTTGGAGCCCGTCGCGAAGATCGGCCCGAAGCCGATCATCTGCAGATCGCAGCCATTTGCGCTCTGTACCTGCTCGAGCGAATGCGTCGAGAGGCCGATCCAGGCCTCCGCGCCCAAGAGCTGGCGCGCGTGTCGAGGCTCGAGATCGTCCTGGCCGAGGTGGACGCCGTCGGCGCCGCAGAGGCGCGCTAGATCTACCCGATCATTGAGGATCATCGGAACCCCATGGGCCCGAGAGAGGTTCCCCATCGCGCGGGCTAGCGCGAGCCGCTCGCGATCCCCGAGCCCCTTGGCGCGGAGCTGCAGAGCGGCGGCTCCGCCTCGTAGGATCGCGGTGGCGATCTCGAGCGCGGGCCTACCCGCGCAGCGCTCGGGGTCCACGATCGCGTAGAGGCCTGGGCGAAGCGCCAGCATCCCCAGAGGCTACGCATCTGCGCCTACGGCGGCAACCGCACTCGCATGACCGCCCACGAGCGCCCCGGCGCGCCTCGGGGCGGTTCGGGGCGGCCCGGGGCGCTCGGAGCCCCTTCGGGCCCTCACCGCTGCGAGGCGGCGAGCCCGCCCGCGCCCCCGCCTCCTCACCCTCGATCGGGCTCGCCGCTCAAGCATTCGCGCCATCGGTCGAAATACCGACTATGTCCGCCGCCGCCGTCTTCATCGCCGATCCGACGCCCGAGCTCCGCCTCGAGCTCGTGCGCGCCTGCGAGGAGGCCGGCCCCCGGGCCGTCTTCGTCGCGAGCCTCCTCGAGGCCCATACGAAGCTGCTCGAGGAGACCCCCTCCTGCATCTTCGTGGACGCAGAGAGCTGCGACGTGGAGAGCCTCGTCTCCTGGGTGCGCTCCGAGGGGCGCCTCTTCGCCATCCCCGTCGTCGCCGTCGTCCCGGAGCCGAGCGACGCGCTCTTTCGCAAGGCGCATCGCTTCGGGGCCGACGACGTCATCGTCCGCGGCGACTCGGCCGCCGTCCAGGCCCGGCTCGCCAACCTCGAGGGCTTCGATCCGGCGACCCGGCCCCCGATCACTCGTGGCCAGGTCGTCGTCGCCTATCCCGCCGGCGGCCGGCGCGCGATCCTCGGTCGCATCCTCCGCCAATCGGGCTTCGAGGTCAGCTTCGCCGAGGACGCCGACGAGCTGCGCGAGATCGCCGATCGCAGCTGCCCTAGCGTCCTTATCGCCAAGAGCGATCTCCCCCCCCGCGGCGCCTTCGAAGCCGCGACCTCCCTGCGCGAGCAGGTCGGCGAGGAGATCCCGATGGTGGCGCTCCGCAGCGCGGGCAAGCTCGGCGCGTTCGGCGAATCGAGTACGATCCTCGATACCATCGCGATCGGCAGCGATCTGGCGCCCCCGGATCACCTCCTCTTCCTTGCCAACGAGCTGCTCTCCGCCCATCAGCGAGAAGCGCGAACCTCGGCCCGTCTCCTCTTCGGCTCCATGTGCTCCTTCCGCGCCGAGGGCGAGCGCCGCCCTGTCTACGGCCTGACCTACAACCTCAGCCGCGAGGGCCTCTACGTTCGAACGCTCGATCCCCCGCAGCGAGGGGCCCGCGTCTGGCTCGAGATGCGCCCCCCCCACGTCGCTCATACCGTGCATCTGCGCGGCGAGGTGGCCTGGCGAAAGGGTCTGCAGACCCCCGGCGGCGCGGCCCCCGCCGGCTTCGGTGTCCGCCTCTCGGAATCCGAATGCCCGCCCGCCGATCTCTCTGCGTATCAGCTGGGATACGACGCTCTCCTCCGCGAGCCCGCCCTGCACCACCCCTAGCTCGAGACGCGCCCCGGCTGCCTCTCGAACGGAGCGAGGCCGCCAGCGACCCCCCGATCCCCTCCTATTCGGGCTCGAGAACGTCGATCGCGATCGAGAGAGGATCGCTCGGATCGGGTCGGGCGCCGCTCGATCGCAGGGCTCCGACGTGCACCTGCGTGAGGGGCCCCTGCATCGCATGCTCGGAGATCAGCAGATCCCCCGAGCGCAGATGGGCGGGCGAGATCAGCCCGTCGAAGAGGAGATCGACCCGCGAGGGGCGCGGCTCCGCGTCGATCCGGATCGCCAGATCGTTGCCGCAGGGTCCCCGGGCGAGCAGCTCGAGGCGCACGCCGATCGCCGAGCGGCGCGCGCCGAGCACCTCGAGGCAGCCGGTGATCGGCCGGCCGCGCCGCGACTCCTCCCGGCCGATCCGCGCTGCCCAGCCGACTCCCTCTCGGGGATCTCCGCCGCGCTCGAGGAGCAGATAGGGTGGGGCCGCCTCACGGAGGACGACGTCCTCCCTCGCGAGCCAGGTGCGCACGATCGGCTCCTCGATCGTGCGCAGCAGGCTCTCCTGATGCGCGAAGCGGGCTCGGTGAGAGATGTCGAGGATCAGCCAGGGCGTCCCGCGGTCTGGCGGCGGCGCCCGATGCAGCCGAGGCCGCTCCGCCAGATGTGGAAGCAGCGCGTCGGGCGCCTGGATCGGGACCCCCGCCGGCACGGCTCGCACGATCCGTGCGGCCGCCTCGGAACGCGCATCGAAGCGCCGCGCCTCCGGATCGTAGTCCAGGCTATAGGGCGCGCCCGAGGCGAGCGCCTGCCCCCCGAGCAGCCCCAGCGCGACCGCCCCGAGCGGGAGCGCCCCCGCCGCCGGGCGCCAGCGCCGCAGGGCGATCGCTGCGCGCGCCATCCCATCGACGCCCGCCGCGCAGAGCGGCACGAGCGCCGTCGTGAGGTAATGCGAGTCGAGCTTCGCCGTCCCGGGGAAATCGCTGAGCAGGTTGATCGCGAGCGCCGGCGCGGCCAGGAGCAGCCATCGAGCCCGAAGGAGCGGCATCAGCGCCAGGGGCAGAAGGAGCGTCGGCAGGTAGCTCGCGCGCGTCGGCTCGAGCAGATGCGCGAGGACGAGATCCGGCCGGCTGCACCAGGTCCAGACGGCCCCCGGGAGCGAGTCCCCCCATTTGCCGAAGTGGGCCTCGAAGGAGCCGCTCTCGGGCGCGTGGAGCGGCTGCAGGACGAGCACGAAGAGGGCGAAGTAGGCGAGCGAGCCGGCGGCGAGCGCCAGCCCCCACCGTCGGCGCTTCGCGAGGCTCGAGTGGGCCCAGGGCTCCCTAGGCCCGAACGCGAAGAGCAGCCCGGCGAGCATCGTGACGAGCGCGAGATCCTCGCGGCAGGCGAGCACGCCGAGGCTCGAGAGGAGCAGCGCCCGGCCCTCGCCTCGATCCAGCGCGTCGATCAGCCAGGCCATCGGCAGCAGCGCGAGCGTCCCCGGATGCGCCTCGGCCCCTGTGACGTGCGTGAGGTTCGGGTAGGCGAGCAGCGCCGCCGCGCCGAGGAGCGCCCCGGGGCCGCCGAGGCGTCGGGCCCCGAAGCGCGCCAGCGGCCAGGCCGCGAGCGCGGCGCAGAGGGCCTGAGCGATGAGGAGCACCTCGGCCGTCCCAAAGAGGCTCCCGAGCCAGCCGAGCGGGATGAGCACGGGTGAGATATGGAGGCCCAAGACGTGCGCGTTCAGGATGGGTTCCCAGAACTCCCCGCGCGCCATCCCCCACGCCATCCGCGTGTAGAACGCGAGATCGAAGGTCTCGTTATGGAACGCATGGAACCGGCTCAGCCCGAGCCAGGCGAAGAGCCCGAAGGCCGAGCCGAGCAGCAGCCGTAG
>Ga0224496_10002250_pt1 | contig 11532 bp, 8 predicted proteins | sample SF_Jul11_sed_USG_2_FD_168127 | JGI IMG/M metagenome (GOLD analysis project Ga0224496, IMG submission 168127) | Sediment microbial communities from San Francisco Bay, California, United States - SF_Jul11_sed_USGS_8_1 | ecosystem: Environmental > Aquatic > Marine > Sediment | place: USA... | reverse complement strand
GAGCTGGCCGAGGCCGAAGACGCCGTGGTGTCTCCCCACGCGCCGCGTCGACGCGTGCAGCTTGCGCGCCAGCGCCGGGTGCAGGATGTCGTTGACGAGCGTGGACTTGCCCGCCCCCGAGACACCGGTGACCGCCGTGAGCACGCCGAGGGGGAATTCGACATCGATGTCGGCCAGATTGTTCTCTCTCGCGCCCGCGATCTTGAGGCTGCCCGCCGCCTCCCGGCGCCGCGCGGGCAGCGGGATGCACCTGCGGCCGGCGAGGTAGTCGCCCGTCAGCGACTTCCGGTTGCGCTCGAGGCTCTTCGGCGTGCCCGCGTGCACGATGCAGCCGCCCGACACGCCCGCGCCGGGGCCGAAGTCGATCACGTGGTCTGCGCTGCGGATCGTCTCTTCGTCGTGCTCGACCACGACCACGGTGTTGCCGATGTCGCGCATGCGCTCGAGCGTGTCGAGCAGGCGCCGGTTGTCGCGCTGATGCAGTCCGATCGACGGCTCGTCGAGGATGTAGATCACGCCGGTCAGCTCGGATCCCACCTGGCTCGCCAGTCGGATGCGCTGCGCCTCGCCGCCCGAGAGGGTGGGTCCCGCGCGGTCGAGCGAGAGGTAGCCGAGCCCGACCGACGCGAGGAAGTCGAGCCGGCTGCGGATCTCCTTGCGCACCTCGGCGGCGATCTGGCGCGCCGCACCCTCGAGCTGCAGCTCCGCGAAGAAGCTGCGCGCTTCCTCCACGGTGAGCGCCGAGAGCTCGACGATGCTGCGCCCGCACACGCGCACGGCCGCGCTCTCGGGCCGCAGGCGCGAGCCGCCGCAGGTCGAGCAGATCGCGTCGCCGATGAATTGCGCGTACCAGCGCTTGGCGCGCTCCGAGCTCGTCTGTCGGAAGCGGCGCTCGAGTCGGGGGATCACGCCCTCCCAGGTGAGGTCGAAGCGGCCCTTGCCGCTCTTGTCCTGCCAATGCACGCGGAAGCGCCGCTCCCCCGCGCCGTAGAGCAGGAGCTCGCGCTGGCGAGCGGTCACGCGTCGCCACGGTCGCGTGCTGTCGATGCCGAGCTGCGCCACGATCTGCCCGCGGAAGCCGTGCGCCCAGCCCGTCTTCTCCGACACCTTCGGACCCCAGGCCTTGATGGCGCCTTCATCCAGGGAGATCGCTGCGTCCGGGATCACGAGCTCCGGATCGATCTCCACGCGCGATCCCAGTCCGTTGCAGTCGACGCACATGCCCTGGGGACTGTTGAAGGAGAAGCTCTGCGGCGTGAGCTCGGGAAACGAGATGCCGCACGCGCCGCACGCCATCTTCTCGGAGAACACGCGATCGCCGTTCGCCTCGCTCCAGGCGATCAGCATGCCCTCGCCGACGTCGAGCGCGGTTTCCACCGAATCGGTGAGCCGCGCTGCGAGGCTCTTCTCCCGCTTGAGCACGATTCGATCGACGACGGCCTCCACCGTGTGCTTGCGGCGTTTGTCGAGGGCGGGCACGTCTTCCGCCAGCACGATCGCTCCGTCCACGCGCAGCCGCACGAAGCCGGCGCGCCGCACTTCGGCGAGGAGCTCGCGGTGCTCGCCCTTGCGGTTCAGCAGGAGCGGCGCGAGCAGCACGAGTCGCGTGCCCTCGCGGCCGGACTGCAGCTCCTTCGCGATCTGCTCGGCGGTCTGCCCCCGCACCGTCTGGCCGCAGCGGTGACAGTGCTGCGTGCCGATGCGCGCGTAGAGGACGCGCAGGTAGTCGGAGATCTCGGTGATGGTGCCGACCGTGGAGCGGGGATTCGTGCCCGTGGTCTTCTGCTCGATGGAGATGGTGGGCGAGAGACCGCGGATGGTGTCGTAGCGCGGCTTCTCCATCTGCCCGAGGAACTGCCGCGCGTAGGCGGACAGCGATTCCACGTAGCGCCGTTGCCCCTCCGCGTAGAGCGTGTCGAAGGCGAGCGACGATTTGCCCGACCCCGAGACGCCGGTCAGCACGACGAGCTTCTTCTTGGGAATCACGACGTCGACGGAGCGGAGATTGTGCTCGCGCGCGCCGCGAATGAGAACGTGGTCGAGCTCCATGGGGGAGCCCGAGAATAGATCAAGTCCGCGCGCCACACCGCTGGGCTGGCGCCCCACCCGCCGGGGCGCTACCCGGGAGCCTGTGGGCGATCCCATCCTCAGCGTCGTCACCGGTACGCGCAACCGGCCGGAGAGCATCGCGCGCATGGCGCGCTCGGTGCTCGCTCACACGGGCGTGCCCTTCGAGATGCTGATCGGCGACGCCTCGGACGGCGGGCCGAGCTTCGCCAGCGACGATCCTCGCGTTCACGTCCATCGCGAGGCACCGCCCCTCGGCCCACCGCGCGGCTACAACGCGCTCTTCCGGCGCGCCCGCGGCGCCTGGGCGTGCTTCTTGAATGACGATCTCGAAGTGCGGCCCGGCTGGGACGAAGCCGTGCTCGCCGCGGCCGCGCGGTACCCCAAGGCCGATCTGCTCTGTCTGCCGGTGGTCGAGCCGGGCTACCCCGCCCCGCTGGTGTTGCTGTATCTCGGTATCCCATACGCGTGCATGGGCGCGATTCGCCGCGAAGCGGGCGAGGCGCTCGGCTGGTTCGATGAGGGCTTCGAGTTCTATGCCACGGATCCCGACTTCGCGCTGCGCGTGGTCAGCGCAGGGCGAGGGCTGGCGCCCGTGCCGGGCGCCCATGTCTTGCATCATCGGCTCGCCGACGCGCTGCGCGTGGTCAACCGCAGCCGCTTCGAGCGCGACAACGCGCGCCTCGGTCGTCGCTGGCACGCCAAGCGCCGCGCCCTGCGGCGCCAGTACCGGCGCAGCTCCTTCCGAAACTTTCGCGGGCTCGAGACGCTGTGGTGCGAGCCGTATCGCACCTTCGCGCTGGAGCTGCCCGTCGACACTGCGCAGCCGGCGCACCGGGTGCGAAATCCGCATCGCGTCAAGGCTCACGGCTGGTGGCTCGGCATCTGAGTGCAGCCGTGGCGGGCTCGCGCTGCCGCAGGCATCGTCCACGCTAGCTTCCCAGGAGCAGCCGCGTGCCCTCCGAATCGAAGCTGAAGGGCACCTGGGGTCGACGCTCGAGTGCAGCAGCCACCTCCGGCCGCCGCTCCGGCCGCACGTAGAAGACCATGAAGCCGGTGCCGCCGGCGCCGAGCAGCTTGCCGCCGAGCGCGCCGTTCTTGAGCGCCGTGTCGTAGATGGCATCGATCTCGGGGCTCGAAACGCCAGCGCTGAGCTCGCGCTTGAGCATCCAGGCGTGGTTCAGCAGGTGCCCAAAGTCGTCGAGATCGCCGTCTTCGAGCACCTCCTTGCCCTCGTCCACCATGGCGCGCAGCTTGGCCAGCACGCCAGCCTGCTGCTCCAGGTGCGAGATCACCGACGCCGCGATCTTCGAGCTGAGCCGACTCGATCCCGTGTATACCAGCAGCAGCCGCGATGCAAGCTCGCGTTTGCGCGCCTCGGAGATCGCGAGTGGAAGCACCTCGATCTCCCCGCTGCGGTGGAAGCGGATCACGTTGAGGCCGCCGTGCGCCACGGCCACCTGGTCCTGCGAGCCCACCTTGTCGCCGAGCACTTCCTGCTCGAGCTCGATGGCCTTGAGCGCGAGCTCGTGCTTGGAAAGACGAACCCCGCGCAGGGCCAGCAGCGCACTGATCAGGCCCACCGCAAAAGCCGAGCTCGAGCCGATGCCGGCGCGGGCGCGCAGATCCGTCTGGTGGTGGATCTCGAGGCCGCGCTCGTCGTCGAAACCGAGCCAGCGCAGCGCCTCGCGCACGGCGGGATGCAGGATCTCCGCCGTGGTCGACACGTGCTCGATGTGGGACCACACCACGCGGTGACGCGACTCGGGCGTGAGCGGCGTGTGAAAGCGGCAGCTGATGTAGCAGTACTTGTCGATGCTGGTCGAGAGCACCGCACCGCCGTGCTTGCGGTACCACTGGGGAAAATCCGTCGCGCCCCCGAAAAAGGAGATCCGATAGGGTGTCTTCGAGACGATCAACGGGATCCCTCCTCGCGCGGCCTTCGCATCAGGCGCCCGCCAAGATCAGGCGCTGCCAGTCGACGTGTTCATCGGCCAGCGCGTAGCTCTCCGGGGTGCCGATGTCGATCAAGGGCTCGCCGCCCACCAGACCGTACAGGCCGCCTGCGGCCAGCCACTGCGGAAAGACCTCGCGCTCGAGCGACAGCGGGGCGCTCGCGGGAAGCTCGTCCAACGCGGCGCGCTCGAGCAGGTAGATGCCGGCGTTGACGAGCCCGGCGCCAGCACTGGCGGACTTCTCACGGAAGGCGGTGATGCGGCCATCCTCCGCGAGCGTCACGGCACCGAAGCGACCGGCATCCTCTACGCGCGCGAGCCATACGCTCGCGCGGGCGCTGTGCGCGACGTGCAGACGCTGCAGACGACGCACATCGAACGGGCAGTAGGAGTCGCCGTTGAGCACGAGCACGCGATCGCCCCGGACGGCCGCGGCCACGTTGCGCAGCGCGCCCCCGGTGCCGAGCGGCCGCGGGTCGCGCACGCACACCAGCTCGAGTCTTGCGCCGAATTCCACGCGGGCGCCTTCGGCAAAGGCCTCGATGGCCTCGGCGCGATAGCCCGTGCTGAGCACGACCTTGCGCACGCCCTGGCGCTCGAGCGCCACCAGCAACCAGGCCAGGAACGGCCGACCCGCGACGGGCGCGAGCGCCTTGGGCTGTGCGGGCAGGGCCGGCCGCAGGCGCGTCCCCTCCCCCCCCACGAGGATCACCGCTTGCGGCTGAGCCTCTTGCACGGCGGCATCCTACCAGACGCAGCGTCGGGGTCGAGCGGCCGGCGAAGGCGCGCAGCGCCGCCATCCCGAGAGGCTGCCGTCGAGGGGCAACGGGAGTCCGGCCCCGGACACCGCTATGTTCGGCCCGGAACCCGAACTCAGGAATCTTGACGACGCTCACTCCGGACACACCCGTCTTCGTGGCGGGCCATCGCGGCCTGATCGGTTCGGCCTTCGCGCGGCGCCTGCGCGCGGCGGGCTTCGAGCAGATTCTGACGGTGCCGCGCGCCGAGCTCGACCTGCGCGAACGGCCGGCCGTGGAAGCCTGGCTGCAGGAAGCCAAGCCGGGCCTGCTCGTGCTGTGCGCGGGCCGCGTGGGCGGCATTCTCGAGAATCGGGATCACCCCGCGGACATGATCGCGGAGAATCTCGCCATCGAGTTGTCCGTGCTCCCGGCGGCTCAGAAGCTCGGCGTGCCGCGCGTGATCTTCTTCGGCTCCTCCTGCATGTATCCGCGGGAGTGCCCGCAGCCGATGCCCGAATCCGCCCTGCTGAGCGGCGTGCCGGAGCCCACCAGCCTGCCGTACGCGCTGGCCAAGCTCGCGGGCCTCGAGATGTGCCGGGCCTTGAACGCGCAGTACGGATCGACGCGCTTCTACAGCGTGATCCCGAACAACGCTTACGGCCCGGGGGACGACTTCGATCCCGAATCCGGACACGTGCTCGCGGCCCTGATCCAGCGCATCCACGCCGCGAAGGCCTCGGGCGCCGAGCACATCGACATCTGGGGCAGCGGCCGTCCGCGCCGGGAGTTCATCCACGCCGACGACATCGCAGACGCCTGCTGCTTCCTGCTCGAGCACTGCGAAGACCCGGCGCACTACCCCATCAACATCGGCGTGGGCGGTGATGTCTCCATCGGGGAGCTGGCCGAGCGGATCGCGAAGGTGATCGGCTTTGCGGGGCAGCTCCGCTTCGACGCGAGCCGGCCGGACGGTGCGCCGCGCAAGCTTCTCGACAGCTCGCGGCTGGCGAATCTCGGCTGGCGGCACGCGGTGAGCCTCGAAGACGGCATCCGCGAGACCTACGCGTGGTATCTCTCACAGCGCACAGAGGAGACGACCGGGTGAGATACGTCTACGAGGGCCAGAGCTTCTCGCGCAGCGAAGCGGGCGATCTCATGCCGGTGCAGCTCGTGCGGCTCTTCCGCGACATGCTGCGCATCCGGCGCGTCGAGGAAGCCGTCGAAGCCCGCTACCACGAGGACCAGATGAAGACGCCCATCCACCTGGTGATCGGCCAGGAGGCCATCTGTGTGGGTGCGTGCAGCGCGCTCGAGCATCGCGACCTGGTGTATGCCGGGCACCGCACTCACGGCGTGTACCTCGCGAAGGGCGGAGACCTCCCGGCCATGTTCTCCGAGTTCTTCTGCCGCAAGAACGGCTGTGCCGGCTCGCGCGGTGGCTCCATGCACCTGATTGACCAACGCGTGGGCATGGCGGGCTCGTCGGCCATCTGCGGCGGCAACGTGCCCATCGCCGCGGGCATGGGCCTGGCCGCGCAGCTGCTCGGCCTCGAGCGCGTGAGCGCGTGCTTCTTTGGCGACGGCGCGGCCGAGGAGGGCGTCATCTGGGAGACGCTCAACTTCGCGGCGCTCAAGCGGCTGCCGAGTATCTTTGTGTGCGAGAACAATTTCTTCTCGGTGTTCACACCGCTCTTCAAGCGTCAGCCCGAGGGCGCGGAGCTGTGGAAGAAGGCCGAGAGCTTTGGCGTGACGGCCGAGGTCGTTGATGGAACCAACGTGCTCGCCGTCCATGCCGCGGCGCGTCGCGCGGTAGCGCGCGCGCGCAGCGGCGGCGGGCCGAGCTTCATCGAAGCGCGCGCCTATCGCTGGCGCGGCCACGGTGGCGCAGGCGATGACAACCACAAGGGCTATCGCGATCCCGCGGAGCTGACGCTCTGGCAGCAGCACTGCCCCGTCGAGCGCTATTACGAATGGCTGCTCGAAGCGGGGCACATCGCGGCGTCCGAGCGCGAGTCCATGGAGCGCGAGATCGATGCCGAGATCGCTGCGGCCTACCAGCACGCGGAGCAGAGCCCGAACCCGACGCGGGCGGATCTCGATACCCACGTCTACGCCGAAACTGGCGCCTGAGCGCAAGCGAGGTCACCCCATGCCCTGGGCAGAAGCCCTGATCGCCGCCAAGACGCGCAAGATCGACGTCGGAGAGGGCCGCGTCTTGAGCTACGCCGAGGCGCTCAACGAGGCGCTGCGCACCGCGATGGAGATGGACCCCAAGGTCTTCGTATTCGGCCAGGGCGTGGACGACCCGGCGGCGAGCTTCGGTGTCACCCGCGAGCTGCAGGAGAAGTTCGGCCGCGAGCGCGTCTTCGACGTGCCTCTCTCCGAGGAAGCGATGACGGGTGTCTGCGTGGGCAGCGCGATGAGCGGGTGCCGCCCGGTGATGACCCACAACCGCCCGGACTTCATCTTGCTGTCGATGAACCAGCTGGTGACCCACGCCGCAAAGATCCACTACATGGACGAGGGCCGGACGCGGGTGCCGATGGTGATCTGGGCGGCCATCGGGCGCGGCTGGGGATCGGGTGCGCAGCACTCCCAGGCCGTTCAGGGCATGCTGCTCGGCGTGCCCGGGCTCAAGATCGTGATGCCGAGCACGCCGGCCGACGCCAAGGGACTGCTGCTCGCGGCCATCGCCGACGACAACCCGGTGCTCGTCTTCGAGCACCGCTGGCTGATGCGCGAGCAGGGCGTGGTGCCCGAGGGCTTCTACACGGTTCCGATTGGCAAGGGCGTCTACCGGCGCCGCGGTGCCGATCTCACCATCGCCGGAACGTCTCACGCGATCGCGCTCGCCCTCGACGCCGCCGAGGCGCTGGCCTGCGAGGGCATCGACGCCGAGGTGATCGACCTGCGCTCGGTGAAGCCACTCGACGAGGCGATCCTGTTCGAATCGGTCGAGAAGACCGGCAAGCTCCTGGTCGTGGACACGGGCTGGGCCATGGGCGGCGTGTGCGCCGAGGTCGCCTGCCGCGTGGCGGAGCAGCGTTTCGACGCGCTGCGCGCCCCGCTGCGCCGCATCGGCCTGCCCGACGTGCCGACCCCGGCGGGCCACACCCTCGAGCAGCTCTACTACCCGAACGCCGAGACGATCGCCGCGCAGATCCGCGCGATGTGCGCGTAGCTCACGCCTTTGCGAAGTAGTCGTGCAGCGCCTCGGCGGCGTAGTCGATGTCTTCGTCGCTCAGGTACTGATGGCAGCCGAAGTGCAGGCCGTTCTCGCCGATGTACTCGGCGACGGGAAAGTCGCCGAGTTGGTGTCCCAGGAATGAGAAGGCCCGGTGCTGGGTCGGCAGCGAGCCGAATAGCGTCTTGCACTGGATGCCCCGCGTCTCCAGGAACTTGTACAGCGCGCGCGCGTCGCGCCGCGGATCCTTCAGCACCAACGGGAAGGCGTGGGGCGCCACCTTCTCATGGGGCGCCTCGACCAGGAAGTGGGCGTGTTCCTCGAGGTCGCGCGTCTGATCGAGCAGGCGGTAGAGCAGGCGCTTGCGCGTCTCGAAGACCTCGTCGAATCCGGCGAGGCCGTCGATGCCGATCGCTGCCTCGAGATCGTTCATCTTGGCGTTGAGGCCGAAGCGCTGGAAATCGAAGTAGATGTCGCCGCAGGGGCGGCCGTGGGAGCGCACCGAGCTCGCCTCACGAGCCAGGGCATCTTCGCACGTCACGACCATGCCGCCCTCGCCGCAGCAGATCAGGTGGGCAGCGTAGAAGCTGAAGGCGCCGAGATTGCCCAGCGTGCCCACCACGCGCCCCTTGTAGGTTGCACCGTGGGCCTCGCAGGCGTCCTCGATCACCGTCAGACCGTGGCGCTGGGCAATCTCGAGAATGCTGTCCATCTCGCAGGGTTTGCCCATGGTGTGAACCACCTGGATGGCCCGGGTGCGCGGGGTGATGGCGCTCTCGATGCGCGCCGGATCGATGTTGAGTGTCTCGAGCTCCACGTCGACGAACACGGGCGTGAAGCCCGCCGCCAGCACCGCGTTCGAGGTGGCCACGAAGGAACACGCCGGCACGAGGATCTCGTCGCCGCGCCGGGCGCCCAGGCCGTAGAGGGTGGCGCACGAGACCACGCAGGCGTCGGTGCCGGAGCTCACCGCCACGGCGTGGCGGTAGCCGAAGTGCGCGGCAAACAGGCGCTCGAACTCTGCGACGTTCTCGCCGCCGGAGACCCAGTTCTTTTCGAGAGACGCCTGGATGCGCTGGCGCGCGATGTCCCCGATCCGAAGCTCGCCGAAGGAAATTCGCACGGCACACCTCCCGCTGTCGATCCGCCGGGCGAGAGGCTACCGTAGGGCGTTCGGGTGGCAACGCGGCGTGCAACCGCTCGGGCGGGCATGCAAGCCGGGCATGCCAGGGAGGGCCCCGCCATGGAACGCGTGCTGATCACCGGGGGCGCGGGCTACATCGGCTCGGTGCTGGTGGGCGAGCTGCTGCGCGCGGGCTACGCCGTCCGCGTGCTCGACAACTTCTTGTTCGGGCAGACCTCGCTGCTCGAGTGGGTGCACGACGAGCGCCTGCGCATCGTGCGCGGCGACGCCCGCGACGCGAATCTGCTGCGCGAGCTGGCCCGTGACGCCGACGCCGTGATCCCGCTGGCCTGCCTGACGGGCGCCCCGCTGTGCGACCGCGACCCGGCCGCGGCACAGACGGTGATCCTCGATGCCCTCGACAGCCTGCTCGGCCTGCTCGGCCGCGAGCAGCGCGTGCTCTACCCCACCACGAACAGCGGCTACGGCATCGGCCAGCAGGGCATCCACTGCGACGAGCAGTCACCGCTGCGGCCGGTTTCGCTGTACGGCCGGCTCAAGGTGGAGGCCGAGCGGCGCATCCTCGCCCGCGGCCACGGCGTTACCTTCCGCCTGGCCACGGCCTTCGGCGTGAGCCCGCGCATGCGCCTCGACCTGCTGGTGAACGATTTCACCTGGCGGGCCGTCACCGACCGCTTCGTCGTGCTCTTCGAAGCCCACAACAAGCGCAACTTCATCCACGTGCGCGACATCGCGCGGGCCTTCCTGCACGGCCTCAGTCACTACGACGCCATGAGCGGCGAGGCCTACAACGTGGGCCTCGACGACGCCAACCTCTCGAAGCTAGAGCTGTGCGAGGTGATCCGGCGCGAGGTGCCGGAGTTCGTCTGGTTCGAAGCCGCGGTCGGCGAGGATCCGGACAAGCGCAACTACATCGTGAGCAACGAGAAGATCGGCCGCGCCGGCTTCAAGCCGCAGATGAGCCTGCAGCAGGGCATCGCCGAGCTTGTGCGCGGCTTCCCCGTTCTGCGCCAGGGCCACTTCTCGAACGTCTAGGCCAGCCGCCAGGACATCCGAGCGAGGAACGAAGCTGCGACAGGGCATCGCACTCATCTTGAAGCGCCGTCAGAGGTCCACTCCCCCTTGCTGAGTCGCAATCCGCGGATCGAAACCCGAATGCAGCGCTCCGTCGAGTATCCGGGGCGCCTCCGCATCTTTCGCGAATTCGGCAACTGCGGGATGCACCCGCAGTTTGCTCACCTCGAGCAGGCGCCGAGCGGATATCAGTTCCATTTCTCCGAGCGCGGTCCTGAGCCAACTCCAGCCGAGCGTCACGGAGGAATCCGACAGAAGCTCGGTCGATTGCGCGTCGGGTATCGCAAGGGTCTGGTGCTCTTGTCGTCCGTATGCTCGCTTTGCCATGGGGCGTGGCGGCGCGGCGCGAGCGCAAAGGCCATCTGGAAGTTCCTTCGCACACGAGGCCTGAAATCGCAGCTCATGATCGAGGGGCGCGACGAGTTCGTATTCTTGCCGAGCGTGCCGTTCACGCTCAACCAGTTTCCCTGGTTGATCGAAATCGAGGACACGACTTCGTTCTTCTTTCCATTCATCCACAACGGAAAGACGACAGACTTCGACATCCACGGCGCTGATTTCTTTCCAATCTTCAAACATCTCGTCGAATCAGAGAACTGCCGCGGCATCATCACCCACATGCAAGCCACCGCGGAATCGATTCCCAAGCTCTTCGACAACCCGGCGCTCGAGAGCAAGACACACTTCGTCCCTCTCGGGATCGCGGCGCCCCCATGGGATCAAGTCGATCGGCCCAACGCCGGGCAGCATCCGATCGAGCTGCTATTCACCAATTCCTGGCACCAAGCGCCGGGGAACTTTTACCTGAGAGGTGGATTGGACGTCTTGGAGGCATACGCACGCATTCGAGAGAGCCACCCCGAGGCGCGACTCACGCTCCGCAGCCAGCTTCCCCAGGACCTGGATCGACGTTACCTGGACATCATCGAGCGCTGTGGCGTTCGCGTGCTGGACCGTTTCCTGCCGGCTGCCGAATGGGAGGCGTTGCGGCGCGACGCAGATTTCTACCTTCTGCCCTCCGCTCGCATACACGTGGTGTCCATCCTCGAAGCGATGGCCTACGGCATGGCCCTGATCTGCTCCGACGGCTGGGGCATCCAGGAGTACGCCCGCGACGAGCACAATGCCATCGTTGTGAAGGGGCGCGATGACGTCGCCTGGATCGATCCTGTCACGGGGTTGTTGAAAGAAGACTATGCTTCGATGCGGCGTTCCAACCCGGGCATCGTCGACCAGATCCAACAGCGCGTATGCGATTTGATCGATGATCCGAGCAAGAGAAGGGCGCTGGTGCTGAACGCACGTAGAGACGTGGACGAGCTTTTCACCATCGAGCGCTGGAACCGCGGACTCGGCCGTGCATTCGAT
>Ga0224496_10002248_pt1 | contig 11536 bp, 8 predicted proteins | sample SF_Jul11_sed_USG_2_FD_168127 | JGI IMG/M metagenome (GOLD analysis project Ga0224496, IMG submission 168127) | Sediment microbial communities from San Francisco Bay, California, United States - SF_Jul11_sed_USGS_8_1 | ecosystem: Environmental > Aquatic > Marine > Sediment | place: USA... | reverse complement strand
ACTGGCGGCAAACCGCGCAACCTCCTTGGCGACCTGTTCCGCCTTGGCTGCGGCCACTCGGGCGGCATTTTCAGCGGCATTTTTTGCGACCAAAGCGGCTTGGCTCACGCCCTTTCCGACTTGTTGGGCGGCTTGGCCGACGGCTTTTCCCCCTATTTGAGCTGCTTGCCCAACGCCTTTCCCTACTTGACTCACCGTACTGCTTGCTCCTTTATAGGCGCTGCTCGCCGTCGACTTGGCTTTGTTAAACGACTTTCTCAGCCATCCGCGCGGTTGAATGCCACTATAAGAGCCTGTGGCTTCCAGCGTGTGTCCGTTTGGTAGTAGGAGCATGACGAGGTGGAGATCCAATTCTTTTTCCGTGCTGCCTGGGAGGGACAAGGCCACTAGCTCTTCAATCCCTGTGTCATTCGTCCCCTTCTGAGCCTCTATCAGCAAGGCGTTTTCCCGTTCTTCCCCCGGGATTAAGCGGATCCAGTCTTCTGCTGCTTCAGCGGTGTAACTGCCTGGGGTGGCCACCACTGGACTGCCATCTGGGGCAATAAAGTGGACGGTTTTCTCAAAGGTGATGGTGGTGGGGCTTCCTGAGAGGTCGATATCTTCAGGGATCCCGCGACTTTGAATACCAGGATAGGTTCCGATGGCTTGAAGCGCATGCCCATCGGGGAAAAAGAGGATCACGATATGGGTGTCAGCCAATGGTCCTTGACCAGGAATGGAATCGGCGACGGACATGGAGATGTCGGCTGTTTGTACAGTCTCGTCGGCTTCAATGGTGATGGATGTGGTTGATTCGGTGGTGGACAGGTGCAAGGTCCCTTTCCCCGCCGTCACCATATAGGTTCCTGGAGCCACCAATACCTCTTCACCTTGCGCGTCTTCAAATTGGACTGTTTTTTCTAAGGTGATGGTCTTGAAAAAATCGGATTCGGATGCTTGCGTCTGGGATAGAGGGCTCAAGAACAGGGCGCTGGCTAGGGAAATACTCAAAAGTTTTGGTAATAAGGGGAGACGCATGATGTTGGCCTTTCTACGCGACAGTGAAAAGTGCAAATGTTGGTTATGCTCTAATGAGTCCTTCCAGGGTGGTGAGGGTTCGAGGGGGCTTAGAATTGTGAAAGCCCTGAGAAGGGTTAGTAAAAAGGGGGTGGTGCGTGCATGTCAAGAAGCAGGCGGGTTTTATAGGAGAACACACGGAGATCGAATGAAACCGGACGGGCTTTGTTTAGCCCAGAACCCAGCCGGATGCCTCAAAGATTTCGCTTCTTGTGGATGGCCTACGTGCGATGGTCTCGTCGCTGTCCTCGTAGGCTCTCGCGTTTGGTAGTCAGGTCTTCTGGAGCCTGTCGTTTGGTTAAGGTCTAGGGTGGGGCGCGTGCGAAAAATTCCAAAAGACTCTTGAGCTGTTCTTCTCGCTTCCTTTCAATTTTTCTATGAGTATTCAATCATTGGAAGGGGCTGTCTCTCATTTTTTACCTGGCCTATCCCCCGATACTGTAAACAAGCGGACTGGTGCGCCGATGGCTCTATGAAATTTTTCCGTCTTTTTTTCTCTAAAGGCGCAATAGACCGTGTAGGTTGCTTATTTTCCAGGAAGGATGTTCCTCAATGCAGATTCTGTGCTTCGATTGCCTCGGGCGACTTGGAGCGGTCCACACAAGCTGCTGTAGATATTCCCTCTCATGACCGGCGTGGGCAAGGGACTTGGCATGTGCCTCACGAGTGCCGGATTGAGTTGATCGTAGGCGGCACGCAGATACCATTGCGGATAGTGAAAGCAGAAATCTCCCGCAGCAAAGATCCCACCCAGCGCACCACCGCCGACAAGGAGGGCGGCAATTCGACCCGCCTCGGCTGGTGATCGTTCCGGTGCTTCGAATTGCACAGTTTTTACATCGTCGTAGTACACCCGTGTTCCCGCTCGTGTATAGGTAATCGAAGACCTATCGGGTTGGGGCAGCGGGGCATGAGGCGGCACCCTTGTCACCGGGTCATGCACGAAATCGAATCGTTGGAGTCGATTGTTTGGAAACATGACATTCAATTGATTGACGAAGGATTGATCGCCTACATGGGGCGCGGCGATGGCATAGACGCCCTGCGGCGGGAGGCCATTGGCTGTTAGATATGCGCCGTACAACTGCACATGTGCGGCCCCAAGAGAATGGCCGACCACCCAGACTTTCTTCTGGGCTCCGCCGAAAGCCTGGATGACCGAGAGCACCGCGTTACGAAATGGTCGTCCGTTGGCTAGTCCACCAGGGACTTGAGCATTTGCCGGGACAAAGAGGGCGGCAGGCGCGGTCAAGCTCCCCCAAAACCCCGCGTGAACAAGTCCACGTAAAGCCCCAAACTGCGGAGGAATCCCCAATGCGACGAAGTCAGTCTGAATCCACTCCGCCCAATCGTATCCCGCTTTGTTCTTAGCCTGCGCGACACGGTCTGTCCCGCGAAACACGACGAAAACAGTTGTGGGTGTCGAGATGACCATGGCCTCTGGATCCTGGCCGCCGCGCTGTCCCCATACCCACACATATTGTGGTGGAGAATTGGCCGGTCCTAGGGGTTGAGCTGAATTCCAAAACAGATGCCGGGTGTACTTGGCATATTCCTGCACGAAGTCCTGTGGCATGTTATGCAGTCGCGCCACATAGGCCATATCGGCTGTCAACGGATCACCGGAGAGTTGATCCAAAAATTCGGGATAAATTAACGTGGTGAGATAGGTCAGGAGGTACGCATTCGGCGGAGCATATCCTATAGCCTTCTCGTTGAAGACGAGGTTGAAGGCATTGGGCCCTAAGGAGGTGGGTGGTGCTGCGCCAAAGAGTCGATCATGGATCATTGCCGCAGTGTTTTTGGCGGCTTGTTCCGCAGCCTGTTTCGCTTGTAATGCGGCTGCTCTGGCTCTGGCGACGGCTGCCCTTGCGGCATCACGCAACCCGCGCGATTGGATGCCGCTGTAGGTTCCGGTGGCCATCATGCTGGTTCCGTCAGGATGCAGATATTGCACGACGTGGACGTCGGCTTCCTCCGGTTCAGTGCCAGGGGTGGAGATGACAATGGGAATTTCGACTTTGACGTCATGCGTGCCTGGTTGGGCTTCAATCAACAACACATCCCGGCGTTCGGTGCCCGGAGTGAGCTTCAGCCATTCCTGCGCCGCCTCGACGGAATAGTCCCCAGGGTTTGCGAGCACATCGCTGCCATCCGTCCCGATGAAATGCACGGCCTGGTCAAGAGTGATCGTGGTGGTTTCGTCGGGGACCGAGGCCAGTGTAGGGAGGACAGGACTCAACAGCGCACATGTGAGCACTGCACTCGCGAATGTGTTTGAGAGAGAGAATTGCATGAATTCGCCTTCCAATTTTAAGGTGGGGGAAGAAAGGACTGTACAGACTAGTGTGAGGTAAGTCGAATACACACTCGTTTTGGTTCAATAGTTTTGTGAGGGTATAAAAAAATCTTTAGAGGCGGAAACCGTTGGCGAAACCTTTCATGTCGTTGATCGAAAGGATTTTCAAGAGGGTAGTTTCTAACTCCAAGTGCAATACTTTGGGGCGTTGGCGTCAATTTTCCCAGAACCCATATGACGAAGCTCAGCATGGATATCATGTCTGTGAAATAGTTGGTCTGTCATATCATCATGGCTTCTTTACCTTTAGAAGAATTTTAAGAAAATTTATCGATGGTCTGATTGGGGGTTGGATGCTGACTTCCATTAGCCCCCATCATTTCTTATCTAACTGGTTCTTTCTACATTCTTATCTTCGCTCAACCCTACTCAGCTTTTGGCGCAACAGATTGATCAACCGGTTCAGTCTGCGCTGGTGCGGACTCGGTCGGTGCATCAGGCGACGGTTCTACCGGCTGCTCGCCTTCGATGCCACGCCGCATGATGGTTCCACCTCAAAACCTTGGCGCGTACCGGCGTGGCTGTTTTGGCTGTCCTTGCATCTGTGGCGCCATTTGCTTCGGGGTAATCTGGTTTTGGGGTAGCTGGTTTCTCGCGGCAGCTTTGCAGTCCCTCACATTCGAATAGTGCGTCTTTTCGTAACATTTCCCAATATTGGGCCCGCTCGTTTCGCATTCGTCGTATTTACAGTAATCGGCCGTACATTTGACAGATTTTCCATCTTGCGTCCCATTGACGCTCGTGGTGCCGGTCGACTTGCAGCTTTGGCCACCGGGGCCTTTCGGTACTGCCAACACATTGGAAGGCACAAGTAGGGTAAGTAGCCCAATGAGTAGAACTACTGCCGAAATACCCAACGATGTTGGCGAGTAGGACAAGGGTATTTTTGTAACGGTCATGTTGTCCTCCTTTTTGTGACTGTGTCCAAGATTCACTCCCTAACTCTTTTCCTGACGGACCTGCCTGATAAGATTTTTCAAATCCTTCAAGTCTAGTGCGCCGGGAACCAGTACGGTCCCGATAATAAACCCAGGCGTTCCGTTGATGCCCAACTCTCTTGCCAGCGTTCGATTGCGTTCGATGGTGGTTTGAATCGATGGAGACTCCATGTCTCTCAGGAGTTTTTTCGTATCCAATCCGACTGCCGTGGCTAAGCCTAAAATGGTTTCCTGGTTCATTTCTTCTTCCGAGGCTAGGAGCGCTTCATGAAAGGCCAGATGTTTGCCTTGGGCTTTTGAGGCTAAGGCCGCACGCGCGGCGAGCACTGAGGCTTCTCCAAGGATGGGATAGTCTTTGTAGACTATCCGGACGTTGGGATCTTCCTGCTGCAGTTGAGTCACTGTGCCGGCGACCCGTTTGCAGTAGCCGCACCGGTAGTCGAAGAACTCCACGACTGTGACATCTCCTTCGAGATTGCCGCTCACTGGTGAATAGGGGTCGTTGAGCAACTCAGCCTGTTTGGTCGCAATCATCTGACGTGTGCGCTCCCGTTCCTCTTCCTGGCGTTGGGCCTGCAAGAATAATAGTGATTGCTCGATTACTTCAGGATGGGTGCGAAGATACTGTTCCACCACTTGTTCCACGGCCTGCTGAAATGCCGGGTCGGACGGTGCGGTGGGAGGTTCCGCGTGGCTCAAAACTGGGAGAAGTACAAGAATTCCGGCCAGCATCAGCGAGGAAAGATGTGTGCGAATATTCAGTTCTCGACAAAGCATATCAGTCTCCTTACATGTATGAATGTGATGAATGTTTTTCTATGGTCTCTTGACACAGTACCGGCATCTTCTGAACAACGATTGCCGCGCCTGATCATCCAATTGGAGGTGGCCCTGTTCCAGTGTCACCCGTCCGAATGATCGCATGGTGTTTAAGTATGGGGCTGAATTCTTGGAAGGGGGAACAGCTTTCTGTTCATTCCAGTCGTCGTCCGTGGTGACTTGCCCCTGTTGCAAGATGACAGCGGTGTATTGCTGAGTCGGGGGGGATGTAGAGGTGTTCAAGTCACCGATTCCTCTGGCTTGGATTTTCTCCCGCCGACCTTCTGCATCCCATCCTTGTCCGCCAGGAAACAACAGCAATACATGGAGGCGTCCAGTAGCGACTTCATCCTGGATCAACAGGGTGGACGGAGCCGAGAGAGGCTCGGCGTGATGGAATTTCATGGCACGGACCAGAATGGGCTCTTCTGTTTCCGCCGAAAAGAATTGCAACTGGTTGGAAGGCGTTGGGTTGACTCGATAGGTGCCGGGCCTCATGACTATCGGATGTCCCTCGGCGTCAGAAAATTCCAACGCTTGGTTTATCTGAACCGTGATGGATGTTTGTGCTAACTCTGGCGTACTTACAGGAGAATTTTGTTCCTGAGCAAAGGAAAGATCGGGTGCACCTGCCATCAATAGGCAGACTTGGAGCATGAGGCTAGTCGTCAATGGGAGGCGCGTGCGCATCATTCGAACCGCATTCGTAATCTATCCTGCCAAGTTATTTTGAACGTATAGCATCCCTTGGATGGATGGCGTACCGGTCTGTCGAACTCGATTGGAGAAAGGTTCAATGCCCTTACGTTGTGGTGAAATAAGGGGAAGAGCAAGGACATTCGAAGGGCCAGGCCACGGAAGTGGCTTGCTATCGAATGATGTGGGGACGAAATAAGTCTCGTTAGCTGGCCAGGTGGATCAAAACCGTGGCGATAGCGTCCGAAGGGACAGTAGAGCCGCAAGAGGAGCACGGTGAACTCGGCTGGCATTTATCACGCCCTTTGGGGATGATGCATTCTTTTCTAAGGTTGGCTGGAGAACGGTACTCCGAATGGCAATTTTCTGCAATATCCCGAATCGAATAGAGGGGCCTTTGGTGGCCACCCCATTCGTAGGGAGTCTTTGGTTTTTTCCGAAGAGTCTTGGTTGGTTCGCCCAAGCCTGTTGTTCGAGGCTTCTCAAAAATTTGGAGAACGTTACACCGACGAGGACTATTCTGCTTATTGCCCTGTGGGATGGAAGGAGAAATCTCCGGAAAATGAGGAGGAGGTCCAGGGGGATTGCTTGCCATTGGTGTCTCGTTCGACCCCTTGCAGGACGCGTTTGAACACCTGCTCAACTGGAATGCCTGGCGCAGAAATATGTTGAAGCAAATGTTTCGTGTAGAGGCCATTTCGATCGTCCCCGTCACTCGCCACATTTCCGGGACTGGTGGCATAGGCGATCAACGTGCCTTTCACCGCTGCGCTGCTGACGACGGCGAGTCCTCGACTGGATGACCGAAAACTTTTAGCAAACGGGTTATCCCGACAGGCATCCAAGATGACCATGTTGAGACCATTGCGCGCTTCGCCCATTTTGCCGAGCACCTGACCAATGTTGACCGCCTTATAGCGGACATCGCTTTCACTCTCAATCGTGGCGTTGACGGGGATGAGATAATTTTCTCCACCCACTTGGACGCCATGGCCGGCGTAATAAAAGAGGCCGATGCCACCTTGATACAATTGCCGACCGAACTCGCTAATGGCAGATTCCATGTCTTCTTGTCCGGCATTTAGTTTGAGCGTCACGTCGAACCCGAGTTTCACGAGTGCATCCCCCATATCTTGTGCATCATTGGCGGGATTTCTGAGACTGCCCACCTCGTATTGGCTATTGCCGATCACGAGAGCCGTGCGCTTCCCCATTTCTGTTGGACGGAAAAGGGTGGCTTGTGTCGTCGGAGCGAGAGAAGTGGGTGCTGTACTTTTTGAAGAGACCAGGTCGGTTCTGGAGGAGGAACGTTTTTCTGTATAGACCGTTACTTGCAATGAGCCGGAATTGTCTTCGATCCAGGGAAACGGATCATTGATCGCAAAAAAGAGTTCCCCATTTCCTGTGGCTCGAAGTGCCAGCTCTGGTCCCACTTCAAACGGTTTGCCATTTTCCCCGATTTTTCCCATGAGGGCAGCTAAGGGGATCCAGGGGACTTCTTTCCCCAGGTCCGATGAGAATCCTTCCGGGCCACTCCATAGACCGAATGCTGGAGCCGGGCTCCATTTTCCCATGGCAAGAATCTTCACGGTATCTCCCGATTCCACTTGAACGCCGGAAATTTGCCATGGTTTATTGGCTACGACCGTCGCCGTATGTCCCTTGAGGTGGGAGGTATCAATTCCAGAGGCAGGTTCATAGTTGGCTTGGGTTGCGTCATATGACTGTGACGGACGGAAACACCCCGGCATCAAGAGGAGCAACAGAAGGAACAGAAGGAGTCCTGCGTATCCGTGGCTATTGAAAGGATTGGGTCTCACCATCATCTCTCACGTTCTCCTGGTTAATTGGTCTCAGCACATAGTCTTTATGGGGGGGGCAGAAATTGTACTGATATTGGTGGAGATCTCTATGCAATGTACCGCAAGCCTATGAATTTTACTGATGCTTGTTCGTAAGGTCAAAACGAGGAATGGTTTGAGTCGGCACCATTTTTTTATTGAACCGTTTCCCTGAACCATTCGACTGACTCATTGAAATGTTCAAGCTCGGAGTGAGGCCGCGAAGGTCTTCACTTGGGGCTACCTTGGGAGAGGTCTTTCGGTTTGTTGGCTTCCGGGAAAATGAACTATGTGATTTTTCTTCGTTGTGGTTGACCGAAGTGAGAGTATGCCTATACATTTTCTTCATTCAAATACAAGCATTTATTTTCGCTATTCATACCTGTGGTAGGGGAAAAGGGGGGTATATGTCTATACTGGGCCATTGTCTTAATTTGAGAACTTTGAAAGGGTTAGGAGGCCAGGTGGAAGAACGGATTTTTGTATCGGCTCGACATGCCTTGATGTTCACGGTGGGGGCGAGTCTGACATTGGTTATGGCGTTTGCAAGCGCCGCCACCGCCCAGGATACTAACCAACTCGTCCGCATTCTTGATGCCAGCTCTGGAGGTGGGATCAATATTGAGACTCGTAAGGTAACGGTTGGGGGATTTCAGCCTGGGTGGTGGAGTGCACAGTGGTGGTTGCTTCCTGCTATCGACCGGACGACCGGCGTGGATAGCACCTCGGTGTATATTGTGAACCGCTGGATGAAGGAGTATTTGTCGGTCGATAATGGTGTTCCTACCTTCATCCGCACTCCTGCAGTCACTGGCTCATCACAGACGTTCGACAGTCTCAGCTACCTGTGGAATATCGAACCTGGCGATATGGGTAATCAAAGAGGGAGGAGGCCCGACGGGACAGAGGGCGATGTCTATGGTCCCCTGAATTACCATATTAAACACCGTCAGACCGGAAAATATCTGATCAGCCAAAACGGGGTGACTGTGCTGAGCGCTGCGCGCGGAAAGCCTTGGCGGATCAGTTCAGCCTTTTTCCCATCATCAATACCGTATGTCCCATTATATAAAGCCCCAGCGCCTGCTCCTGTTGTTCCAGTCAGACCCACTAGCCCAACCACACCAGGCGTAAATGCCATGCCACCGTTCTTTCAGTTCTTGCCAGGGCAACGATTTATTCGGATTCTGGAGAAGAGTTCGGCGCGTGGCCTAGTTGCCAATGGCGGATTGGTCCAAACGGGGGTGATCAACGGATCGGCTCTTGATAATCAATGGGTGATCCTTGTGCCGTCCTCGCTTAATCCATCAGGCCAGCCGCCGAACTATGCAGCAAATATTATTAACCGATGGACGCGGGCCAACCTTTCCATTGGGTCCGGCAATATTGTTCTCGGACCCACCGTGGCTCCAGGGGCTGGAAGTCCTGTGAACATCAATGATCTGTGGGATATCCAAGTGGCTGAAACAGGTATTCAGCGCCGACCGCATCCTGATCATGGGGGAATAGACGATGTCAATGTTCCGGTTAGTTACCATTTGAAGCACCGAGCTTCTGGAACGTATCTCGTCAGCGTCAATGGCACATTGCAATCAAGCAATACCTCAGGTGCGCCGTGGCGCCTGATCGAGGTGCCTAACGAAGAGTTGCAAAAAGCCCAATACGATCCGGGGAATATTCGTAAAGGCTATTAAGGGCAGATTGCCGGAGGGATCCTGGCCAGGGACTATTCGGTCTCGTCGATCATGCGAGACTGCATAAAAGAGTATTGGACGATAGAACGGGGCACCAAATTCTGGTGCCCCGTTCTTCAAATTTTACGAGCATTTTTTCTCATGCCTATGGGCTTCTCAAATCTGATCAGGCTGGTGGATGAGTAGGACGCCAACGGCTAGTTGATCGCCAATTCTGTTCTGTGGTGGAAATGACGTTGAAGGGCTTGGCCCCAGTATGAGTCTGGTGCTGCGCACCATGCCTGCTCATGTAGCCATTGCAGGCTGGCACGATCTCTTACCAGGTGACTCAGTTCTTGTTGCGTCAGCTGTTCCGGCCCATGGTGAAAGCATCGTTTGCGGAGCGCGAGGATCATTTTCTGTTTCTTCCCTCCGCGATGGTCATGCGCCATAGCTTGATGGACCTGGTTCAGCACTGGATCCAGGATGGCCTGCACGGCGGGAGAGGATGTTTCGGCCGAGTTGCTCAACATAGGATGGGGGCTGTTATTCAAATCATCGAGTAAAGGTGAGCCCCATCGTTCTTCTTGCACCTGAAAAATTTTCCGACGCTTTAGCCAGTCACCCGGACCTACCCGGCTGAGAAAGACCGACGTTGGTGCTGCAAAGATCAACGGTCCGGCGACCGGCAGGGTCCAATAAAAAAACATCTGATCCAGCCAGTAAGCAAATGCCGCCCAGCCTCCGGCCAGCAGGGTTCCCGGTGCTTGATGGAGAATCGCCGCCGACCAGGAGGTTTCGTCTGTCCGATTCTGTCCGGCCCAACGCAAGGTGACGTTGAGCAGGGATTCCAACACAAACCGGCTATGGGCCAGCATGCGAATGGGCGCTAAGAGGGATGACACCAGAATTTCTCCTACGACACTGGGTAGGAGGCGAAGGAACCCTCCATGATGGGTGACTCGACGACAGCGTATGACATCGATGACGGCCAACAACTTTGGGAAAAACAGCAGAACCAAGGTGCTACTGGCCAGACCGATCGCCCATTCCGGATTCCATTCCGGCCAGAGCGGAATCAGGCTATGGGGTTCAGGAAAGTAATTGATGGGAACCAGTACCAGACGTGCGGCTTCGATCGTGGTTAGCACTAAAAAGATCAACCATAAGGGTGAAGCCAGGTAGGACATAATCCCATTTAAAAAAGCCATGCGATGCGCGGGGCGCAATCGAGGTTCAAAGAGCATGACCCATAGATGTTGCAGATTACCTTTGGCCCAACGTTTATCGCGTTGTAGATCATCCACGAGTGTGGGAGGGGATTCTTCATGGGTTTGGAGTAAGTCTGGTTCTAACCAGACTTCATAGCCGGCTCGTCCCATCAGTGCCGCTTCCACAAAGTCATGGCTGAGGATTGACCCATGAAAGAGCCCAGGTCCGTTCAGCCGCTTCAGGCTGCAGTGTTGCATAAACGCCTGGGTCCGGATAATCGCGTTGTGTCCCCAATACACCGCTTCACCCAGTTGCAACGCTGCAAGCCCTGTCGTAAAAATTGGGCCGTACATGTTGTTGGCAAATTGCTGGACCCGCGCAAACATGGACCGGGCATTCACCAGGGTCGGATTGGTTTGAAGAATGCCCATTTGCGGTTCGGCCTGCATGAGCTGCACCATCTTCACGAGCGTTGAGCCTCCCATGAGACTATCGGCATCGAGCACAATCATGTACTCATAGCTGCGACCCCAGCGGCGTAAAAAATCGGCGATATTCCCGCTTTTATAATGTTGATTCAAGGTTCGGCGCCGGTAAAACAGATGTTCGCCTGCTCCCAACTCCTGGCAGAGTTGGTGCCATGCGGCCTGTTCAGCCAACCAGACATTAGGATTGCGGCTATCGGAAAGAATAAAAAAATCAAAATGGTCGATCTGACCGGTTTGCTCCAGTGATCGATACACGGCGCGAATCCCACTGAAGGTTCGATGAATAGGTTCGTGGTAGATGGGCATGACCACCGCGGTTCGGGACAACGGCTGTCTACTCAACTCCGTCGAGGTATGGCGTCTCAGTAAGGACCATCGATCGCCTCCGAAGCAACGGATGACAAAGCCAAATATTCCCATCCAAAACCCAACCGATATCCAGGCAAAAAACACA
>Ga0224496_10002247_pt1 | contig 11538 bp, 14 predicted proteins | sample SF_Jul11_sed_USG_2_FD_168127 | JGI IMG/M metagenome (GOLD analysis project Ga0224496, IMG submission 168127) | Sediment microbial communities from San Francisco Bay, California, United States - SF_Jul11_sed_USGS_8_1 | ecosystem: Environmental > Aquatic > Marine > Sediment | place: USA... | reverse complement strand
TCGGATTCATCATCGATATCGTGCTCGAACCCGTCATCATCCGATTCGTGCTCCATTTCGTCTTCGAATTCGTCCTCAGATTCATCTTCCGACTCGTCCTCAGATTCGTCCTCAGATTCGTACTCAGATTCGTCCTCAGATTCGTCCTCAGATTCGTACTCAGATTCGTCTTCAGACTCATCCTCATCGTGACCGTCGTCTTCCCAGTCGTCCTCATCGACGTCGCCGTCATCCGGGCCATCCATCTCATTGATGGATGATTCGAGATCGCCGTCATCGTCGACAACGATCATCGTTACGTCGAGGCCTTCGAGGGCATCGTCCGCGCGTGCGGCGACCGGGAAAAACGCAAGCACTGTCAGGGCCAGCACCGCCATCAGAATGTTGAACTGTTTCATCGTGTTACTCCATTAACCAACGTCTACCCGCAGCCGGAAGGTCCGGCCACGATCATCGTGTCTCAGGGTTGCAAGGACCTCACCGCCGTACGGCGATGTGGCAATCAATTTGAGGGGCAGCAGGTTCTTGCCTGCCCGCAGGCTGGTTTCCCAGGTCACTTCGCGCTGCCCGGGAAAACCGGACATCTCGATGCCTTCCGGCAGCAGCACCGTCAACGTTGCCGCATCAAGCGCTTCAACAGACGCGAAAACGAGTTTGACTGTGTGCGGTTCAGCAAGCGTTATCGTGATGCCGGGTATCGTCGAATCGATCGCCGGGTCGGCGCCAGGTAAATCCTGCGACGAAAGCAAAAACCCGCCAACCATCCAGAGCACCAGGCCGGCTGCGACCGCAGAGCCGAAACCGGTCATTAACCAGCGATTACGCTGCTGACGCGAACCTTCGTGCGTTGCTCGCACGAGGGCCTGGTCGAAAAAGCCTGCGCTTGCCTGTGGCATCGGATAGTCCTTTAAGAGTGCCGCGATTTCGCGATCGTCCTGATCTTCGAATTGTGAGTTTGGTGTTTGCATGAATTCGTCCTGCTTGATCCCTAACACGACGGGTCGGCGGAAAAGGTTCCATTTTCGGTAAGAATCTCGCGTAACCGGGCCCTCGCGCGGTGCAGCCGCGACTTGACAGTACCGATTGGCAAACCGGTAAGCTCCTGAATTTCATCGAGTTTATAGCCCTCCGTGTCGTGCAGGAGCACGACCAGGCGGTGTTCGTCGCTGAGCTTTGACAGTGCCGCATCGAGAGCCTGGATGCGCTCCCTGCGCGCGTGATCCCAGTCCGGACGGTCAGCACCGGGCAAATCAGCCAGACCCTGGCCAGCCAGGTCGCCCTCGTCTACCGTGCGCAGGCGGCGACGTGCGTAGCGGCGGCGCTCGTCGATGAACAGGTTGTACATCATGCGCGCCAGCCACGGCCCCGGCGCGTCGATCCGGACCAGGTCATCAAGCTTGCCGTAGGCCTTGATCAGTAGCTCCTGGAACAGGTCCTCCGCTTCGGCCTTCTGGCTGGTCAGTCGCCACGCGAGCCGGTACAGCCGCTCGAAATGCGGCCGCACAAGTTTTTCGAAGGCTGTGTCGCTGGGGTTCGCCATGTTGCGGGCAAGTCTAGCGCGCGCCCGGCTGGCTGCAAGGGCGTGATGCGCAATTCGAGGCTTGTCAGTTTAGGGTTAACAGACCCTGGAAGCTGAGCTGGTACAGAAAGTAATGGTCGACCAGGAGCGCGGTGAACAGGTAACCCAGGTAGGCGATGGAATACCGGAACATCTGCATCGGTAGTTCCTCATCCTGGTGATCGCGATACATGCGTATCGCGTAGGAAAGGAAATAGACGCCAAGCCCCAAGGCAGCGATGAGGTAAATCAGGCCGCTCATGCCGATCAGGTAGGGCATGACCGTCACGAGCAGCAGCAGAATCGAGTAAAGCAGAATGTTAAGTCGGGTGTACGCCACGCCGTGAGTAACCGGCAGCATCGGGATGTCGACTTTGCGGTACTCCTCCAGTCGCGCGATTGCCAGCGCCCAGAAATGCGGCGGCGTCCAGACAAATACGATCAGGAACAGCAACAGTGCGCCGGCGGTGACTTCGTTGGTAATCGCCGTCCAGCCCAGTACCGGTGGTGCGGCACCGGCGGCGCCGCCAATGACAATGTTTTGCGGGGTCGCCCGTTTCAACCAAACGGTGTAGACGACGGCATAACCGATCAGCGACATAAATGTGAGTATCGCGGTCAGCGGATTGACGAGAAACCACAGTATGATCATCGAAATCACGCACAGAACTGACGCAAAGGTCAGCGCTGCCTTCTCGGTGAGCCTGCCCTGCGGCAGTGGCCGGCCGCGCGTTCGCATCATCAGGATATCGGTGCGTGCATCCAGCACGTGATTGAACACGGCGGCTGATGACGATGCCATGCCGATGCCGATGGTACCCAGGAGCATCGCCGTTACATCAGGCAGGCCCGGTACGGACAGAAACATGCCAACGATCGCCGTAAAGACGATCAGCAGGACGACGCGGGGCTTCGTGAGCTCGTAGTAGTCACGCCAGTCGCCATAGGTTTCGACGTTCGTATTCACGCTCAGCCTATGCGAGACAATTTCAGGAGGCGCTTCAGGTCTTCGACCATGTCGCTGGGATCCGTTTCCGGTTCAAAATACATCACGAGATTGCCCAAAGGGTCCATTAGAAAGTATCCCCCAGCCGATAGTGTTTCGGGTTTCTTGTTATTGAGTAGGGACAGGAGACTATCGTCTCTCAGGCTGATAAGCCCCGCATGCTCGTCGGCCAGAAACACTGTATCCGGCACGGATTCACCGTGCAAGAAGACGCGCTTCAGCCGGCCCATCTCCTTGCCCAGCATCAGGCGGGATTGGCGCAACGTAATAAGGGCACGCGTGCAGTCGTGCCCGCAGTCGCCGCGGTTGGAGTAAATGAGCACCCAGTAGTCATCGCCCAGCGCGCCTAGCTCGGAACCGGGTACTTCTTCGTTGATGTTGAGGATGGGCTCGAGCAGCGCGCCATGATTGGTGCGGCCTTGCGGAAGCAAAGCACCGCTGTAATACATCCAGGTGGCAACGGCGAGCGGACCGAGAAAGACGGTCGCGATCAGCAGCATTTGCGCTCGAGCCCAGGTGGATTTCTTTTCGTTCATGTGTCGAAGCGCTTCTTGCGATAGTTCCAGATCAGCAACCCAGCGAGGACTGCGCCCATGGCGAACCACTGCAAGGCATAGCCGAAGTGTTTGCCGGGCCCAAACTCCGATGGCACCCACTGGCGGAGAAAACCATGTTCCTCAGTATGCTCCATGAGTAATACGAAAGGCTGGATATCGCGGCCGAGTGCAGCGGCAACCTCATCGGGCGAGGGATAGACAGCGTGTCGGGGCCAGGGTTCATCCGCTGAAATGGCATCGCCCATCTTGTAGCCCGCTTTTGGCAACGATCCTGCGCGACCGCGAACAGTTACCTCGTCCTCGGGCAGCGCGAGGAGACTTACATCGAACCCGCTGGCGCTTTTTTCGATCCAGCCCCTGTTTACGAGCAACAGCGCCTGGTCGGGCCCGAGCTCGAGTGGCGTGAGGATATAGTGACCGTAACGGCTGTTGATGATGATGTTGTCGAGTACGACCTGGTGCCCGGCGTCATATCGACCAGTGACCTTGAGGTTCTGGAACGAGCGAACGTCCATCCCGTCCTGCCATCTGGCATAGCCTGATTCCGCCCGGAAATCTTCCTGGGCCGCTCTCTTCTCAAAGCCTCGTGAGACCTGCCAGCCCGCCAGCGCGAAGAACTGCAACACGAGGAGCGTGCCCACTACCAGTGGCAGCCAGGTTGGCAACGGCTTCTTGCTGGTACCATTCACGCTATACTCTTTCCCATGAAACTCGTCGTCTTCGCCTTACTCGCCGCGATCCTGATCAGCCTGGGCTCAGGACTCTACTACTTGTCCCGGGACGATGCGGACTCACCAAAAGTCCTGAAAGCGCTGAAGATCCGGGTCGCGCTGTCCGCGATCCTGATTATCTTCCTGGTCGCATCCTTTTTCATGGGCTGGATCCAGCCCCCCGCCCGTCCAATATAAGGTGACAGTGACCCTATATCCTCTTTAGAACCAATATAAGGTGACAGTGACCTTATATCCCCTGAAACCCAAGTAAAGACATGGCTGGACACCAATATAAGGTCACTGTCACCTTATATCCGAATGTCCAGCGATATAGGGTCACTGTCACCTTATATTGGGTTTGGATTACATCCAGTAGACGAAGACGTAGAGAGCGACCCAGACGACGTCCACGAAGTGCCAGTACCAGGCGACGGCTTCGAAAGCGAAGTGCTTGTCGGCCGAAAAATGACCCTTTAGTACGCGAAACCAGATGATCGTCAGCATGATGGCTCCGATCGTCACGTGCATGCCGTGAAAACCGGTCAGCATGAAAAAGGTCGATCCGTAAATGCCGGTAGAGAGCTTCAGGTTCATGTGCTCGTAGGCTTCGATGTACTCCACACCCTGCAGGTAAACGAAAACGAAGCCGAGCAAAAATGTCGCCGCCAGGAACACGGTCAGTTGGGTGCGCTTGCCCGCAATCAGGGCATGGTGTGCGATTGTGACTGTGATCGAACTGGTCAGCAGCAGCACCGTGTTGATCAGCGGCAAACCGAGCGGTGGCATAGCTTCGTATGCACCGCCAATGTTGCCCGGACCGTTAGTGGGCCAGGTACTCTCGTAACCGCTCCAGAGCAACAGGTTGGTGAAGAAATTATTGCTGTCGCCACCGAGCCAGGGAATTGACATGTTTCGTGCGTAGAACAGCGCGCCAAAAAATGCCGCGAAGAACATGACCTCGGAAAAGATGAACCAGAACATGCCCTGCCGGAACGACTTGTCGACTTTTGCGTTGTAAAGCCCGCTGATGCTTTCACCGATGACGGTGCCGAACCAGCCCGTCAACATGAAGATGATGACCGCGAAACCGGTCAGCATGATGTAGAAGCCAGCGTCGGCGCCGTTCAACCAGCTCGACACGCCAATCATTAGGAACAGGAGGCCGACCGAGCCAACCACGGGCCAATGACTGCCGTGGGGAACGTAATAGCGTTCTTCAAAGTTGGGATCGTTTGATGCAGTAGTCATGTCAATTCTCTAAATTTGCCGCCACAGGAGCGGTATCAAAAAACGTATATTGCAAAGTGATCGTGTCGACGTAATCAGGCAGATCAGGGTTAACAATGAATTGCAGCGGCATAGCCCGCTCCTCATTCGCCATGAACTCCTGGCTCGTGAAACAAAAACACTCAATCTTTGTAAAGTGTTCCGCCGCCGAAACCGGTGCGACGCTGGGTACCGCCTGCGCGACCTTTTGCACCGCGGCGAGATTCTTTGCCGTAAATGTCGCGTAGTACATTTTCCCGGGGCTGACTGTCATGCTGTCGGCATCCGCCGCAAATTCGAACTGCGCGTATTCATTCACAGTGGTCACGAATTCGACGCGAATTTCCCGCGTGAGATCAGGCGCCTCCTCGACGACGGCGGCCACGGCGTTTGTACGCCCACCGAAACCGGTGATCTCACAGAACACGTCGTACAAGGGCACCAGCAGAAAACCGAAACCAAACATGGCAACGGCCATGATGAGCAGCTGAACCACCAGCGAACGATGCTCATTTTTCTTAAGCACGCACGACCCCCATCATGATGAAGCCCACGTAAAACGCGAGCGCAATCGCAGCGACGATCAAAGTCGTCCGACGAATGCTTTTCTTGCGCTCGACTTCGCTCATGATTATTCGAACGCTTCGTTCGCGATGCGCGCCTTCGGCGGCGTTTCAAACGTGTGATACGGAGCCGGTGATGGCACCGTCCACTCGAGTCCATGCGCACCTTCCCAAACGCGATCGCTGGCCTTCGCGCCTTTTTTCGCCGTCAGCAGTACCCAGACGAATAACAGTTGCGACAGGCCGAAGCCGATAGCACCAATGCTGGCGACCGTGTTGAAGTCCGCAAACTGTGTCGAGTAGTCAGGGATGCGGCGCGGCATACCGGCCAGCCCCAAGAAGTGCATCGGGAAGAAGGTAATGTTCACGAAAATGGTGGAGGCCCAGAAGTGCACCTTGGCCAGCGTTTCGTTGTACATGTGCCCGGTCCATTTGGGCAGCCAGTAGTAGGCGCCCGCCATGATGGCGAACACCGAACCCGGCACCAGCACGTAGTGGAAATGGGCAACCACGAAGTAGGTGTCATGGTATTGAACGTCGGCCGGTGCAACAGCAAGCATCAGTCCGGAAAAGCCGCCGATTGTGAAAAGGAAGACAAAGGCGAGCGAAAACAGCATAGGCGTTTCAAATGTCATCGCGCCACGCCACATCGTTGCGACCCAGTTGAAGATTTTCACGCCTGTTGGTACGGCGATCAGCATGGTTGCGAACATGAAGAACAGCTGACCCGTCAGCGGCATGCCGACCGTGAACATGTGGTGTGCCCAGACGATAAACGAAAGAAACGCGATACAGGATGCGGCATAGACCATCGAGTCGTGGCCGAACAGTTTCTTGCGAGAGAAGGTCGGAATGATTTCTGACACGACACCGAAGGCCGGCAGAATCATGATGTAAACCTCGGGGTGACCGAAGAACCAGAATATGTGCTGGAACATGACCGGGTCACCGCCGCCGGCCGCGAGGAAAAAGCTGGTGTCAAAGAACTGGTCCGTCAGCAACATCGTCACAGCGCCGGCAAGCACGGGCATGACCGCGATCAGCAGGTAAGCCGTGATCAGCCAGGTCCATACAAACATGGGCATCTTTAACAACGTCATGTCCGGCGCGCGCATGTTGATGACAGTGACGATGATGTTGATCGCGCCCATGATCGATGACAGACCCATGAGATGGACCGAGAAGATCAGAAACGGGAAGGCATCACCAGTCTGCAGCACGAGCGGCGGATACATTGTCCAGCCGCCAGCCGGCGAGCCGCCGGGCATGAACAAGGTCGATAGCAAAATGCCGAAAGCAACCGGCAATATCCAGAAGGACCAGTTGTTCATTCTCGGCAATGCCATATCGGGCGCGCCGATCTGCAGCGGGATCATCCAGTTGGCGAGGCCAACAAACGCGGGCATGATTGCACCGAAGACCATGATGAGGGCGTGCATCGTCGTCATCTGGTTGAAGAACTCGGGGTGTACGAACTGCAAACCGGGGATAGCCAGTTCCGAGCGGATCACCATGGCCATCAGTCCGCCGATGAAGAACATCGTCAGGCTGAAGATAAGGTACATCGTTCCGATGTCCTTATGATTGGTTGAAAACAACCAGCGTCCGATGCCCTTGGCGGGACCGTGATCGTCGTGGTGGGGGATATCTATTGCTGCCGTATTCATTCTTTATTGCTCCGCGCCATGACTGTTCACCCAGGCTTCAAATGCCTCGGGTTCGACGACTTCGACAACGATCGGCATATAGCCATGATCCTTGCCACACAATTCGGCACACTGACCGCGATAGGTGCCGGTTTCATTCGCCCGAAACCAGGTTTCGTTGATGATGCCGGGTATGGCGTCTTTCTTGATCGCAAGATCCTTCACCCACCAGGAATGGATGACATCATTAGAGGTGACTAACAGTCGAACTTTCGCGCCGCGCGGCACGACCACCGGCCGGTCAACCTCAAGCAGGTAGTTGTCAACGGCGAAAGGATCGACGCCAGACTGTTTGCGTCGCGCCTCCATGCTCGACTGCGCGAGGCTGGAATAAAAGGCGATGTCGGAATCCTGGTACTTGTAGTGCCACTTCCACTGGTAGCCGGTTACGACGATGGACATGTCGGGCTTGCGAGAGTCTTCGAGCTTTACCATCGTCTCGGCAGTCGGCACGGCCATGAGCACCAGGATAACAACAGGGATTGCCGTCCAGATAACCTCAGCGGTCGTACTGTGCGAAAAGGTCGCGGGCGCCACGCCGCTGGACTTGCGATGCTTGATCAGCGAAATGATCATCACGCCGAAGACCACGACTCCAATCGCGACGCACCACCAGAACACCATCATGTGCAGGTGGTATGTCTCGAGACTGAGGTCCGTGACGCCTTTCGGCATATTGAGCGCCCATTCGGCTTTCGCCGTGCCGGCCAGTGCCAGGCCCAGCAAGCTCAAAATAGTGTTTCGTATCATTGATTGTTCACCTTGCGAGCCGCGCCAACGGCCGCACTACTTAAATATCTTCCAGATGTGACGAACTTAGGTGCCGGTGGGTTTTGCGCGGCCCGGTAATGCCGGGAATGGCCAGCGAACACCGGGGATTCGTCTGTCGGCCGGTTTCTGGCAGGGTCACCCGGCCAAAAAGCTCGCGAAGTGTACTCAAATCGCGTCGGCCATGCAATGCTGGAAAGTCAGTCTTCCGGAAGCGAAAACCTTATTTTACAGAGAGTTACGGAGGAAGTGGCAATACAGCGGTGATCAGTTTCGACGCAGCGGTATGCGGCTCGCGTCAATACGGTAGTTTGCGGGGTCCATTTTCGGGCCGGCGCCCCAGCAATGTCCGTACACCAGTTCGAGGTCCAGGGCGGTGCTTTCATCCGAGGCGGTGTCCGCGAGCGCATGAAGCATGGCGGCGTAGCGCCGCCGGCCCGTCAACGCGTTGCTGCGATTCGCCAACGCGTTGCGTGCTCCGCATGCCGTGAGGTCCGCCAACAAGCGGTCCACATTGCGGTAATCAATACGCAGCCGATCGACATCCAGTACCGGGTCGCGAAGTCCCGCGCTAACCAGGCCGTCGCCGAGGTCGTGCATATCGGGAAAAGAGTTCACGTGCGGATTGTCATCGACCTGTCCCCAGGCGCGACGAATTTCCCGGAAGCTGTCAGGTCCGAGAGTCGCGAACGCAAACACGCCACCCTTTCGCAACACGCGCGCCACTTCCGAAAAGACGGTTGCGGGACTACTTATCCATGGCAACAACTGATTCGAAAAAATCACATCGATACTTTCGTTCGCGAACGGCAGGGCTTCTGCACGCGCTTGCACGAACGCCGTCTTCGACAACCAGGACTTTTTCCCCCGTGCCTGCTCGAGCATCTGGTGTGCGAAGTCGACGGAGATAATGCGCGCACCCTTGAAGCGCTTTCGCAGGAGCCGATTTGCCGAACCGGTAGCGGAGCCCAGGTCGACGACCATCTTCGCTTCCGTCAACAGCGGCTCCAGCCGTGCCAGCAAACCCTGCCGCGTAGTGGCGTGCACAAAATCAGCGTCATCGAATTGACTTGCTGCGCGATCGAAGCGGCGGCGAACATGTTCAGGGTTCAGCATTTCGGAAACGGTAGCATGCTTTCGTCGTGCAAAGCCCGCTTTTGAATCGAGCGTGTGCGGTGCTCGCAGGGCACGATGGTCAAATGTGGATCCTGGATTTTTTGGCACCCCAGAGCTGCGTATTTTGTGGCCTCACAAACGAAGGCGACGAGCGCAGTATCTGCGAGGGTTGCTACGAGGACCTGCCATGGAACGAGCCGCGACTCTCGCCGACACCCGGCATTTTCGTGTCTTCGATCGCGGTGGTGCACTACTCTTTTCCGGTGGATGCCGCGATCAAGGCTTTCAAGTTCAGCCGCAAACTTTATTACGCGCCTGCGTTCGCGGAGTTGCTTTGTTCATCGGCGGAGCTGTTGCCGTCCGATATCGACGCGGTCTTGCCCGTGCCCTTGCATTGGCGCCGCGAGGCGACTCGTGGCTTTAACCAGGCCAGCGAAATCGCAAAGCCAGTAGCAGATTTCCTGGGTCTGCCCGTGTTGCACGGCGTGCGGCGTCAAAAAGCGACGCCGTTTCAGTCGGGGCTGGCGGCGAAAGACCGCGCACGAAATCTGCGCGATGCCTTCGCAACGAAGCGCGGCATGTCGCAGAGGCATGTGCTTATTATCGACGACGTTGTTACAACCGGCGCGACGATGCGGGCCCTGGCCAAAGTGCTGATGAAAAACGGTGTGAGCAAGGTCAGTTGTCTCGCCGTGGCGCGCGCCGGATAAAGACTATTTTCCGGATTCAATCCGACCGAGCAGCAGAAGCAGATGTTGCTTTAGCAAAGGCAGGTTGAATGCATACAGGACAAGCAGGCCTGCGAAGAAGAAAAGAGAAAAGGGAACCAGCACCACGAGCAACAACAAAATGCCGAAAAAAACCCTCTTCTTCCCGGACGGCACAGCAGTGAATCGTTTGAAGATTGTTCGCCACTGGTTGTCAGTGACCGTGGGCCGTGCAGCAAACCGGTTCACTTTCGGTTGATTCGCCGGGACAGCGAGCGGCCGCGCTGTCGCTGGAGATCGCAATGGGTTCGCGAGAGGTCGCCGGGCCAGGGTGCGTGACGCAGGTTTGGCGATCTGAATATTGAGTTGCCCCAGTATGTCCCGAGCCTGGGCCGCTTCGATGCTGTGCGGGTACTTTTGGATGAGCTGCAAGGCGTAGCTTTTTGCCCTGACCGTGTACTTATGCTCGTCGGTCGAACCCGGGCCGACGTTTTGCAGTGCGTATTGCGCTTCACGAAGCAACTCATCCGCGCTCGCCAAAATGTTATCCAGTGACCGGGTGAAATGTGTAATGCAATACGATGCCGATGAAGACCACCATGCCAATGTAGTGATTGTGCAAAAAGGCAGCGAAACATCCGGTCGGCTGGCGATCGCGGGCAAGCCATAGGTGGTAGGCCATCATTAACCCCGCAACAGCCACAGATACGTAATACCAGGCACTTAATCCCGCCCGGTAGCCGATGAACAACAGCGCGACAAACATCAGCACCTGCAAGCCGGCAATTACAAAGAGATCGACATCACCAAACAAGGTGGCCGTGGACTTCACACCGACCTTGAGATCGTCCTCGCGATCGACCATTGCGTAAAACGTATCGTAGATAACGGCCCAGATCATCGCAGTACCAAACACGAGCCAGGATAGTTCCGGTGTTTCTCCTGTTTGTGCCGCAAAGGCCATGGGCACAGCCCAACCAAAAGCGGCGCCCAGAATGAGTTGCGGGATCGAAACATAGCGCTTCACAAACGGGTAGGCGATGGTCAGTCCCGCAGCAACAACGGCGAGCAGCTGCGCCGGACCGTTGAGCATCGTTGCGAGACCAACGGCGATCAGGCTAAGTGCCGTAAACAGGATCAGGGCTTCGGCCGGCGCGACGGCTCCCGAGGCAATCGGCCGCGTTCTTGTGCGCTCGACGTAGGGATCGATGTTGCGATCAACGTAGTCATTCAGGACACAACCGGCCGATCGCATGACGATCACGCCCAACATGAACACCAGAAACAGGCCCTGGTCGGGTGTGCCTTCGCCGGCCAGCCATAGAGCCCACAAAGTCGGCCACAACAACAGCCATATGCCGATCGGTTTGTCGATCCGCATCAACTTGCCGTAATTACGAAGCTGGGTGATCAGCTCCGGTGCGAAATTTGGGGCAAGGATTTTGCTCATGACCTGAAGTTTACACTTTCCCGTATCGGCTCGCGCCACCCAACCAGCGACGTACGATCGCGGTCGCACGGTCGTCCGAGTCCTTCCTTAATGCCTCTGCGGTCATTTGCACCTGCGGCATCAGCTCG
>Ga0224496_10002246_pt1 | contig 11542 bp, 14 predicted proteins | sample SF_Jul11_sed_USG_2_FD_168127 | JGI IMG/M metagenome (GOLD analysis project Ga0224496, IMG submission 168127) | Sediment microbial communities from San Francisco Bay, California, United States - SF_Jul11_sed_USGS_8_1 | ecosystem: Environmental > Aquatic > Marine > Sediment | place: USA... | reverse complement strand
CCACAGTATAATTTCTCGCTCAATTGATCTTTTGGGATTAGAATGCCGATCTATCAATGTAATCAAGTGGGCCTAACGGATGTCGACAGATCCTCAACGAAAGCCTTATACACCGCCAGTACTTGAATTTAAAAGTAGTACTTTTTTTGTGCCTGTACTGATATTGTACAATAATGATTTGCCTGCTATTGAGCAAGTTCTTCAAGAAAAAATCAGACTGGCGCCTGATTTCTTTAAAAATTCGCCATTGGTATTTGATGTGCAAGCACTGAATAAGCACGATTATGATTTAGATATTGTCGCGTTAATTGACTTTCTTCGTAAGCTAGGGCTGTTTCCCATTGGTATACGTGGTGGAAACGAGCAACAAAATCAGCAAGCTCGAGAACTTTTTATAACGATTGACGCTATTCGTGATAGCGCCTCTGCCGAAACACGAAAGCCTATCATTGATGAGCCAGTACACAAACCAGAGCCAGTTAAGCAGACAGTTGAATCTGCTGCAGTTCCTGCGGCGGCACCTGCACCAGCAACAACATTAATTACGCATCCGATTCGCTCAGGTCAACGCATTTACGCGGCGGGTGATTTAGTAATTTTGTCACAGGTGAGTGCGGGTGCTGAAATTATGGCTGAGGGTAATATTCATGTTTACAATACATTAAGAGGAAGGGCTTTGGCTGGGGTTCAAGGAAACAAGGAAGCGCGAATATTTTGTTTTGATTTGCAGGCAGAGCTTATTTCCATAGCGGGTGATTATAAAACCAGTGAAGATTTTGATGAAGATTTGAAAAAAAAACCAGTTCAAATCTATTTGCAGGACCGTGCGTTATTTATTGAAGACATTGCTAAGACTTAAAGTATAGGAGGCTCAGTTGGCAAGAATCATTGTCGTAACGTCAGGAAAAGGTGGTGTTGGTAAAACAACAACAAGTGCAGCAATTGCTATGGGGCTTGCAAAAAAGGGCCATAAAACAGCAGTTATCGATTTTGATGTTGGCTTGCGTAATCTAGACCTGATTATGGGTTGCGAGCGACGGGTTGTGTATGATTTTGTGAATGTTATCAATGGGGAAGCGAGTCTTAGTCAAGCATTGATTCGAGATAAAAACTGCAATCTGCTGTATATATTGCCTGCTTCGCAAACGCGCGATAAAGATGCTTTAAGTCTGGAAGGAGTTGGTCGAGTTCTAGATGAATTGTCTAAGGACTTTAAGTTTATTGTGTGTGACTCTCCCGCTGGTATTGAGAAAGGTGCAAATTTGGCGCTATATTTTGCAGATGATGCATTCGTCGTGACCAATCCAGAAATATCTTCTGTTAGGGACTCAGATCGTATGTTGGGTATTCTATCTAGTAAGTCGCGCAGGGCGGAGAATGGCGAAGAACCAATCAAAGAGTATCTGCTACTGACTCGCTATGAACCGAGTAGAGTAAAATCTGGCGAGATGTTAAGTCTTGATGATGTGCAGGAAATATTATCTTTGCATCTTTTGGGGATTATTCCGGAATCGAAAACAGTTTTAACTGCGTCAAATGCGGGTACGCCAGTTATTTTGAACGATAAGAGTGAGGCAGGCAAAGCGTATGCTGATGTTGTTGCTCGGTATTTGGGTGAGAAGCGCCCGCATCGATTTATTGATGGTAAGAAAGGATTTCTCAGTAAGTTATTTGGGAGAAAATCATGAGCTTATTAGATTATTTTAGAGCGTCTAAACCCAAAACAGCTTCACTTGCAAAAGAGCGGCTGCAGATTCTTGTTGCCCACGAGCGGACTTTTCGTAATAAGCCTTCGTATCTTCCGCAATTACAAAAAGAATTGTTGGATGTCATTCGTAAATATGTGCATGTTGAGCAAGATGCGATAAGCGTTAATTTTGAGCAGGATGAAGATCAGGAAGTATTAGAATTAAATATTGTTTTGCCAGAACAGCACGAAGCTAAACAACGAACATTAAACATGTAAAGAATCGCGCTATTTGATTATGACAGCTGATCGCTATGTTAGCTTTTTACATGTTGAATGGGCGGTCGTAGGTATGTGTTTCTCTTTACGAGTTTTTGGCGTTATTTGCAATAAGATTGGGCCCAAAATATGATAGGTTTTGCACGATGCGAAAAATTTGCTGTGGCTACGTTACTCTCGCTGTATCTCCTTGCCATGAACCTCAAGCCACTTTACCGTTACAAATGGTGATTCACAGGGTGAATGGTTAGTGCGCCGATACTTATTATGTCATTCATCGTCTTGATGATTCGCCCTGTAACGCTAATAACACGATTTCTAATGTTTCTGTCAGCTTTACAACTTGTTGTAATAGTTTATGTTATGCCAATGTCAGAAAGAATGAGTGGCGTGCGTTGATTGCCTTTCAATTGCAGTGTTTCGGATGATTGCTGAAGCCCAACAACTGCCAAATAGTCGGTTGTTTTATTATCCTGTCTGGAAAAAATTAATCTGCTTGTTTCCTGTGATTGCTGGTTGTGCAATGATTGAAACCAAGCCAGTTGGGGTGAGCATTATTGTTACTGAGCCTGTCGCAATCACTGAAAATACTTTTTCCACTGACTTTGGTCTAATCGGAAGGATTTCGGTGCGGGATGATAATCAGCGCTTTTCCGGCGGTGTGCGTTGGCAGCATGCCGGATTGAATGATGAAATTTTTCTACTTTCACCATTGGGTCAGGTCATGGTGGAGATTGTGCAGGATAAAGAAGGTGCACGCCTTACAACTTCCGAACAAAAAGTCTTTTTTGCATCAGATATTGAAATATTGTCAGAAGAAGTCTTAGGATGGCGTATTCCCGTGGCAGGATTGCAATATTGGGTGCAGGGTGAACATTTTCCTGCTACGGTAGCTATTAAGCATTTGGACAGCGAAGGGCGTGCAGTGGAGATCAATCAGGATGGCTGGGAAATTAACTATACCAGTTATTTTTCTACGCAATCGGTGCAACCAGCGCGCCCTAGAGTATTGGTACTTAATTACGAAGCGCTTAGAATAAAATTAGTCGTGGATAATTGGGAAGCTGGACAACTTGCCAATTAATAAAATGTAGCGATACATTTCTAACCTTGAATCAAAAAACCATGTTTACGTTTTCTGCGCCAGCTAAGCTTAATCTATTTTTACATGTAACGGGACGCAGAAATGATGGGTATCATTTGTTGCAAACCGTTTTTCGTTTGTTGGATTTCTCTGATCAGTTAGGTTTTAATTTACGCCACGATGGCGTCATCAAACTGCACAATCCCATAGCTGGCGTTCCTGAAGAAGACAACTTGTGTGTTCGCGCCGCAAAATTGTTGCAACAGGAAAGCGGCGTAAATCAGGGTGTTGAAATTTTTCTGACAAAGCGAATTCCATTGGGCGGTGGCCTGGGTGGTGGCAGCTCTGATGCGGCAACTACATTATTGGCACTCAATCATTTGTGGAATCTGAATTTCAATAAAAATCAGTTGATAGAGTTGGGACTTCAACTGGGTGCGGATGTCCCGGTATTTATTTTTGGGAAGAATGCCTTTGCAGAAGGTGTCGGCGAAAAACTTGTCCCTATCACATTGCCGCCAGCTTGGTATTTGGTGCTAATTCCACCATTGCATGTTTCAACTGCCGAAGTTTTTTCAAGTAAGGAATTGACACGTAACACGATTCCTATCAAAATACCGCCCTTTTCCATCTGGCAGGGACATAACGATCTAGAGTCGGTAGTATGTAAGAAATATCCTGAAGTAGCGGTGCATCTGGAGTGGCTAAAACAGCTGAAAAATACTACAATAACGGCAATGAGTGGTTCAGGAGCATGTGTATTTGCTGAATTTGCAGCAGAGTCAACAGCACGCGCAGCTTTAGCGCAACTTCCTGCTGGTATGGATGGATTTGTGGCACAAGGGTTGGATCATCATCCCGTGTGTGACTATATTGAGTAAAGAATTGGGGAGTCGCCAAGTGGTAAGGCACCGGATTTTGATTCCGGCATTCGTAGGTTCGATCCCTACCTCCCCAGCCAACTTTCATAAATGCCAAAATTTCTGCCATTGTTTTGGAGTGTCCAGGCTTGTTGGATAATAATTGCCAGCTTGTGTATCGTATGATCAGTTTCATTTCAGGAGTAGCCTGTGTTCTATAATTACCAGTCTTTAGCGGTGAAGCATTAAATATGTCATACGACAGCTTGATGGTTTTTACCGGTACTGCCAATCCAAAACTGGCGCAGGATACTGTCAAACACCTTAATATCCACTTGGGGCGCGCAATCGTCGGACGTTTTAGTGACGGCGAAATAATGGTGGAGATTCTTGAAAATGTTCGTGGTAAGGATGTTTTTGTATTGCAATCGACTTGCGCGCCTACAAATGATAGCTTAATGGAAATTTTGGTGATGGTGGATGCATTAAAACGTGCCTCTGCTGGTCGGATAACAGCGGCGATTCCCTATTTTGGATATGCGCGCCAGGACAGAAGGCCGCGTTCGGTACGGGTGCCGATTACTGCTAAAGTAGTGGCAAATATGTTGACAACCGTTGGGATTGATCGTGTTTTGACTATGGATTTGCATTCCGATCAAATTCAGGGTTTTTTTGATGTTCCAGTTGATAATATTTATGGCATGCCTATTTTGTTGGGTGATGTATGGAAAAACGATTATCAGAAATTAGTGGTTGTCTCGCCTGATGTGGGCGGTGTCGTTCGGGCTAGGCATTTGGCAAAGCGTTTGGAATGTGATTTGGCAATTATTGACAAGCGGCGGCCAAAACCTAATGAAGCTAAGGTCATGAATATTATCGGTGAGGTTCGAGGCCGGACATGCGTTATTATTGATGATTTGGTGGATACCGCTAACACATTATGCGAAGGAGCCAAGGTATTAAAACAAGAAGGCGCCGAAAGCGTGTTTGCTTATTCCACACACGCAGTTCTATCGGGTGATGCAGTGGGGCGTATTGAAAGCTCTGAATTAGATAAGCTGGTGGTGACTGATACCATTCCATTGCGAGAGGATGCTCAGAGTTGCAGCCGTATATGTCAGCTAAGTGTAGCAAATCTGCTGGCTGAAACAATGCTGCGGATTAGTAATGAAAGCTCGATTAGTTCGTTGTTCATCGAATAAGAATTATTTTTCAGTAAGTTAGTAAAACCTATGTAATTATTTAGATTATTGCTGTTTGGTTTAATAACCAGAAAAGCATGTGACGATATGGCGTTAAATCGTTATTAGTTGGATAGTTACCTTTTTAGTTGGTTGTCTGGTCGCGGATAACCGTGTTTTGGAGAAGTAAGATGCAAATTGAAATCAATGCAAACAAACGTACGTTGCAGGGCAAAGGTGCGAGCCGCCGCCTGCGTAATTCTGGCAAAGTGCCAGGGATTATTTATGGTGGGAAAGATCCGGCTCAATCGATTGAGCTTGATCATAATAATTTGTTTCATAAGCTTAAGCTCGAAGCTTTCCATGCTTCTATCCTGATGATGGATGTTGAGGGCAAAAAGCAACATGTATTATTACGTGACTCGCAGATGCATCCATTCAAACAGCAAGTGTTACATGTTGATTTTCAGCGTGTTGATCAGAAAAAGAAAATACATGTGAAAGTCCCATTGCACTTTGTTAATGCCGAGAGCTCACCCGGTGTGAAAACTTCAGGTGGTAATGTTAGCCATGTGCTCACAGAAGTGGATATCTCATGCTTGCCTAAAGATTTGCCCGAATTTATTACGGTGGATCTAATATCGTTAACAGCTGGTCATACGCTGCATTTAAGCGATCTTGTCGTGCCAAAAAATGTCGAGGTTGTAGCGCTGGTTAAGGGTGATGATTTGCCAGTGGCAACGATTGTTATTCCACGTGCCGTTGTATCAGCAGAAGCTGCTTCATCTGAAGACACCGAAGAAAGTGAAAAGAAGGAAGAAGAATAAAATAAGATTTCTAGCTGAATCTCAGTTTAATGATCCGCTTACAGGCGGGTCATCGTTAACCGCAATTCAGATTATTCAATCCTGGAATATCCGGTGAAACTCATAGTAGGTCTTGGTAATCCCGGCATTAAATATGCGGATACGCGTCATAATGCTGGATTTCATTGGGTCTCCCGGTTGGCCGATCATTTGCATGTTGCACTTAAGATGGAAGCCCGATTTCATGGGCTATGCGCACATGTAAATCAGGGAGAGGCACAATTATGGCTACTTGAGCCACAGACTTTTATGAATGCCAGTGGACGATCTGTGTCGGCATTGTGTCAATTTTATAAAATATCGCCTGAAGAAATCCTTGTGGTTCATGATGAACTTGATTTGATGCCAGGCGTCTCTAAGCTGAAATGGGGCGGCGGTTTGGGCGGCCACAATGGCCTTAAGGATATTGCGGCGCATCTTGCTACCAAGGATTTCTGGCGTTTACGTATTGGTGTGGGTCATCCTGGCGATAGACATGCTGTTGTAAATTATGTATTGCACCCACCACGCCAGGAAGAAGCGCCACTTATTGACGATGCTATCGATCGAGGTCTTGCCGTATGGCCGTTAATTGCGCAAGGCGACTGTCAGGCAGCGATGCTAAAACTACACACCAAACCCTAATAGAGAATCAATAGTTCATGAGTCTGAAATGTGGCATTGTTGGCTTGCCCAATGTTGGAAAATCAACATTGTTTAATGCATTGACCAAAGCGGGTATAGCTGCGGAGAATTACCCTTTTTGTACCATTGATCCTAATGTTGGTATTGTTGAGGTACCTGATCTGCGCCTGCAGAAATTAAGCGAAATCGTCAAGCCGCAGAAAACACAATCCGCTACAGTGGAATTTGTTGATATTGCAGGTTTGGTCGCAGGCGCATCCAAAGGTGAAGGATTGGGTAACAAGTTTCTTGCCAATATTCGCGAAACTGATGGCATCGTTAATATGGTGCGTTGTTTTGCGAATGATAATGTGGTTCATGTTGCTGGTAAGGTTGACCCACTATCAGATATAGAAATCATACAAACCGAACTGGCGTTGGCTGATCTGTCGACCGTCGAGAAAGCGCTGCAACGGGAAGCTAAACTGGCGAAATCTGGTAACAAGGATGCCATTAAGCTATGTGCGTTGCTGGAAATGGTGCGGACACATCTTGATCAGGGAAAACCAGCCAGAAGCTTGGTAATGGATAAGGATCAGCAGCAATTTCTCACACCATTATGTCTGTTAACTGCTAAACCAGCTATTTATGTGGCCAATGTTGACGATGATGGTTTTTACGATAATCCTTTATTAACACGTGTACAAGAATATGCTGCTAGTGAGGGTGCGCCAGTTGTCGCAATCTGTGCATCACTTGAAGCAGAGATTGCGGAATTGTCTGATGAAGACAAACAGTTGTTTCTCGCCGATATCAATTTGGAAGAACCCGGATTAAACCGCTTGGTTCGCGCCGCCTATCAATTGCTTGGATTGCAGACCTATTTTACCGCCGGTGTTAAGGAAGTACGGGCATGGACCATGCAAAAAGGCGATACTGCCCCACAAGCCGCTGGTGTTATACATACCGACTTTGAAAGAGGCTTTATTCGTGCGGAAGTGATTGCCTATGACGATTTTATTGCTTGTCAGGGTGAGCAGGGTGCAAAAGAAGCGGGAAAAATGCGCCTGGAAGGAAAAGAATATATTGTTAAAGACGGTGACGTGGTGCACTTTCGTTTTAATGTCTAGTCAAGACTTTACCATTATAGTTTTTCCTGCGTCATAAGCTGTTGGAAGGTATCTACTTCTGCTGCAATCTCGCATGTATCTTCAAAACTTGCAATGTGGAGAATTGCATCACCTTCATTAACCAGCGGCAAGATGGTTTTTCCAATCACAATTCCAGAGATACTGCTTATTATTATAAATTCATTTGAATTAAACATGTCCGATGGGTCGACCACTTTACCGAGTAGTTGGTCTTTGTTAATACGGTCACCCAATTTGATGTGCATCGTTAATAGTCCACTGTGTGGTGCACGGATCCAGCTGCTGCCGTGGGCAATATAAGGCTCGGTAACCCGTTGTGCTGACTTGTTTGTCCTGGGGCGCAACATTTGTAAATAGCGCATTACATTAATAATGCCTCTTAATCCAGCGTGGATAGAAAGTTCATCGAACCGAAGCGCTTCACCAGCTTCATATAGCAGCATCTTAATGCCGTGCTCAGCAGCCGCTTCACGTAATGATCCATCCCGAGTATTGGCGTTTAATAATACCGGCACACCGAAAACCCGAGCCAATTCACGGGTTTCGGCATCGGTCAGATTGGCGCGGATTTGTGGCAAGTTTGTGCGATTTATGGCAGCGGTATGCAAATCAATTCCATATTCGCAGTGCTTAACGATTTGGTTTAAAAAAATATGTGCCAAGCGCGCCGCCAGTGACCCTTTTTCTGAGCCGGGAAATGATCGGTTCAAATCGCGCCGGTCGGGTAAGTAACGTGAGTGTTGCAACATTCCGAAGCTATTAACAAAAGGGATTGCTATTAATGTACCGCGTAGCTGTTTTAGCAACTTTTGTTCTAACAAGCGTCGTATCACCTCAACCCCGTTGAGTTCATCGCCATGAATAGCGGCACTGACAAACAATTTGGGCCCTACTGCACGCCCATGAATCACATGGACTGGTAAATGCATTACTGTGTGAGTGTATAAGCTGGCCACAGGTAATTCAATTAAATGATGGGTGCCGGGGCTTATCTTTTTTCCAGCAATGGTAATAGGGGATTGGGGCATACTAGCCTTTTCCTTTGGTGCGTGTGTGGTTGGGCTTTGCATTGGCTTCAATAAATTCGATGATGATGCCAGCGACATCTTTTTGAGTGGCATTTTCAATACCCTCTAAGCCAGGTGATGAGTTAACTTCCATTACCAGTGGGCCGCGTGAGGAACGTAAGATATCGACGCCGCAAACATTTAGTCCCATAACTTGCGCAGCATGGATAGCGGTTCGCCGTTCAGCGGGCGTTAATTTAACTATTTTCGCTGTGCCGCCGCGATGCAGATTGGAACGAAATTCACCCTCTGGAGCTGTGCGTTGCATTGCTGCAATCACTTTACCGCCCACCACGAAACAACGTATATCCGTACCACCGGATTCCTTTATATATTCCTGAACCAAGATGTTCGACTTTAGTCCCATAAATGCTTGTATTACGCTTTCAGCGGCTTTTTTGGTTTCAGCAAGTACCACGCCTATGCCTTGTGTGCCTTCGAGCAATTTGATAACCAGTGGAGCACCGCCGACCTCCCGAATCAAGCCATCGACATCACCGGGAGAATGAGCAAAGGCAGTTGCAGGGATACCAACGTTCTTACGCGAGAGCAATTGCAATGAACGTAACTTGTCACGTGCACGTGTAATGGCCACCGATTCATTTACACAATATACACCCATCATTTCGAATTGGCGTACGACGGCGCAGCCATAAAAAGTTACCGAAGCACCAATTCGCGGTATTAGCGCATCGAAATGCTTTTGCGAAAATTCTTCTTCCTTAAAATGAATACTCGGTTTATCCGAGGCAATGTCCATAAAGCAACGAAGGTGATCCAACACTCGCACTTCATGGCCCCGGATGGATGCTGCTTCAACGAGGCGTTGAGTTGAATACAACTTTGAGTTGCGCGACAGTATTGCGAATCTCATATCTGATTCCTTCAAGTAATTTAAACACTTTCTTGGCTGCGGGTTTTGGATTTAATGGCCAAGTAAAAATGAATGATTAGGGTCAACCTTTACTCCGTTAGGAATCGCAGTGCGTCCTAGCAGCATACGAAATAGCATTGTATCTCGATTGGTTAGTGTTAGCTCTACACACTTACTTAGTTGGCCGATTTGGACGGTTGTTTTGATCACATAGCGTAACTCTTTATGTCCGCCTGAATCGCGAACATTACGTCGATCGAAGAGTGGTGCACAGCAAATATGCTCAATGGATGTATTTTTTTGTAGCGGGTGTATGCCAAAGCGTACCCACTGTCGGCCATCTTGTATATACGGTTCTATGAAAAAAGCATGTAAAGCAGAGGTGCGTGCACCGGTGTCAACTTTTGCCTTTATGCGCTTGATGCCAAGATCCGATAGTGCTAGCCATTCTCGCCAGCCAAGTGTGTCTAACTTACAGTATTTCATTAAAAAGTTTCATTCTCTCGTAAATACCGCCACTTTCCCTCCGGCAAATTAGCGAGCTTCACTTTTCCAATACGTACCCGTTTTAGACCAGTAATTTTCAGCGCTACTAATTCGCACATGCGGCGAATTTGGCGTTTTTTGCCTTCTTTCAAAATAAAGCGTAGTTGATCTTTATTTTGCCAGCTTACTTGTGCGTGTTTTAATGCTTTGCCATCCAGGCTTAAACCATAATTCAATAATGCCAGTTTCTCTTTCGGCAATGACCCTTCTACTCTTACCAGATATTCCTTCTCAATCTTTGAGTCATTTCCAATAAGTTGTTTTGCGATACGCCCGTCTTGGGTCATTATCAGTAGTCCCTGTGAATCAATATCTAGCCGTCCCGCAGGGGCGAGTTTTTTTAGATGTGCTTGGCTAAAGCGTTGCGGGAATTTCTTGTCTATAAACTGAGATTCACGGTTGATCAGGCTGATGGCCGGTTGGTATTCTGGCTCTGGTTGCCCTGAAACATAGCCGATGGGTTTGTTTAGTAAGATAGTAATTTGGTGTTGCTGTTGTATTTGTGCGGCTTTGTTTAATTGTATTTTTTGTGACGGATAAATTTTGAAGCCAAGCGCTGATATTGGTTTGCCGTCTACGGATACCCATCCCCGTTCGATAAATCGATCTGCTTCACGACGGGAACAAAGCCCTTGCTCGGACATGAGTTTGGATAAGCGGATTTTTTCCATGAGGTTATAATTGTATTATTACAAAATTGAAATACTTGGCGCAATGCCGAATTGCGTTATTATAGTATTAGTTGAGTGTGGCCAGACTAAGCTCGCCATCCTTTACTTTTCGGTCGGATAATAAATTAATGGAAAAAACTGTAAATTTACTAGAAAAGGCGCAGCAACGTGCCAAGGAGATGGATTTGCCTTATAAAGGCGCATTGTTGCCAGCGGAAGCATATCAATTGCTCCAGGAAGTGTTCAGTGCGCAATTAGTCGATGTGCGATCAAAAGCCGAGCTGGATTGGGTCGGACGAATTCCTGGTGCGATTGAGATTGAATTGCGTGCTTATCCTAGTATGCAGCCGAATCCAGATTTTCTTGATCAACTATCCGGCCAGTTAGATAAAACATCTCCGGTCATGTTTGTCTGCCGTAGCGGCGCTCGCTCTAATCATGCCGCAGCTATTGCTAGCCAGTCTGGTTTTACGGATTGCTATAATGTTCTTGAAGGATTTGAGGGAGATAAAGATGAGATGGGCCACCGTGGAACATTATCAGGCTGGAAAATTGCTGGGTTGCCGTGGGAGCAAAGTTAGTACATTATCAATCCCTATCCAAGCTTGAAGGAATACTAGGCTCTGTTGACATTTGGAAATGAGTGGTATTTTGAGTTATTTTTGAGCGAAAA
>Ga0224496_10002245_pt1 | contig 11543 bp, 13 predicted proteins | sample SF_Jul11_sed_USG_2_FD_168127 | JGI IMG/M metagenome (GOLD analysis project Ga0224496, IMG submission 168127) | Sediment microbial communities from San Francisco Bay, California, United States - SF_Jul11_sed_USGS_8_1 | ecosystem: Environmental > Aquatic > Marine > Sediment | place: USA... | reverse complement strand
TGTTGCCGCTGGGCCGGGACGGTGCCGGGATATACCGGACGGACTGGGAACCCCTGCTATCGATGCTCGGCGATGACGCGATGGCGCCTGAGCGGCGTGCCGAGATTTTTCATTGCAGCCTCGCGACTGTCATTCTCGACCAGGCGATGGCCGCGCGGTCCTTACATTCGATTGAACGTGTCGGCCTGACGGGCGGCGTTTTCCAGAACAACTTTCTGGCCACACTCGCCGTTGATCTGCTGAAGAACAACGGTTTCGACGTGCATCTGCCGCTCAAGCTGCCTTGCAACGACGCAGCGCTCAGCTTTGGCCAGATTGCCGAATACGCGGCACGCGGCGCGGAGGCTCGGACCGATGGATGACACCCGGATTTCGCTGGCGCACGGCAACGGCGGCCGTTACATGCGTGAACTCATCGTCGAGGTATTCGCGAAGCACTTTGGCGCCTCGGAAATCAATGTCGAGGCCGATGCGGTGCCTATTGCGCTCGGCGACGGCGATGTGTTGATAACGACGGACGGGTTTACGGTTCAGCCGCTGGAATTTCCGGGCGGCGATATCGGCTCTCTCGCCGTGCACGGCACAACGAACGATCTCGCCGTCGCCGGAGCAAGACCGAGATTCCTGACCTTGAACGCTTTTATTGAAGAGGGCTTCGAGATCGCCACGCTGGACCGGATTATCGCGAGCCTGGCGCTGGCGGCAAAGGATTGCGGCGTGAAGATTTGCGCGGGCGACACGAAGGTTGTTCGTCGCGGTGAAGGCGGTGGCCTGTATCTTGCGACCACGGGAGTCGGCGTTCGTCTGCCGGGCGTCATTCCGACGATGGACAGGATTCGACAGGGGGATGTCATCATCATCAGCGGTTCCGTCGGCGACCATGGAACGGCGGTCATGCTGGCCCGCGAGGAATTCGGTTTGCGTGGCGACCTCGTGTCAGACGCGGGCCCGGTGATGTCCCTGACCGAGCCCTTGCTGGCGCTCGACGGATTGCGCTTCATGCGTGATCCGACGCGCGGAGGAATCGCGTCCATCGCGCACGAAATCCATCGCTCAACACGCCTCGGAGTGCGATTCGAAGCGACCATACCGGTCAAGGAACAGGTGCAGTCGGTATGCGACATGTTGGGCTACGATCCTTACTACCTGGCCTGCGAGGGACGGGTCCTGGCGGTCATTGCCGAGGACCAGAGTGATCGAGCACTTAAGCTCTGGCGCGGGCTGCCGGCAGGGCGAGATGCGGCCCGCATCGGCCGCATTACATCCAGCAGTAATCGCGTCATTCTCGAAACGGCGCTCGGCGGGGAGCGTTTCCTCGAAGAGCTGGAGGACGATCCGCTGCCGCGAATCTGTTAATCGAGCCGATCCGCGTGGAAATCCTGTTTCTCATACTTACCCTGCTGGTCGTGACCCGGGTATTTGCCGAACTCGCGGAACGGGCCAGGCTGCCCACTATCGTCGGTGAACTGATCGCCGGCGTAGCCCTGGGTGTTCTCTTGCGTCGCGCCTATGACCCGCTCGCGTTCCTGACTTCAGCCTGCGAAAGCGAAACCTACACGTCGCTTGCCAGCCTCGGCATGTTCTTCCTGATGTTACTGGCTGGCATTCGCATGGAGCCGCTGGAATTTGCCCGCACGTCGAAATCGGCGATTGTGATTGCGCTTGGCGGGATGCTTGTCCCTCTTGCTGCCGGTTTCGCACTCGGGCTCGCCTTACTGCCGGAGTCGCCGCTCAAGCTGGTGCAGTGCCTTTTTCTCGGTACCGCGCTTGCCATAACCGCAGTACCGGTTGCCGTGCGTATCTTCATGGATCTTGGGCTGCTGCATTCCACTGTTGGCAAGACCGTCATCGCTGCAGCGCTTTGGGACGACTTGCTGAGCCTTTTTCTCCTCGCATTGATGCTGGCTGCGCTCGACGAGGGAATCTCCGGGTCTTTCGAACCGTCGCACGCACTTTTGTTGCTGGGTAAAGCAACACTGTTTTTTGCCGTTACTGTCCCGGTCGGACTCTTCGTTTTTCCGCTGGTCGGAAAATACCTCCAGCACCTGCACTTTCCCGAAGTTGATTTCAGCATGTTGCTGATCGCCGCACTCGCGTATGCCGTGTTCGCGGAGATGATGGAGCTGCACTTTATTCTGGGCGCTTTCATTGCCGGCATGTTTTTTCATCCAAAGGTCGTTGCAGCGCCCGTATACGAAAGGGTAGAGCAACAGATGTCCGGTATCACTTCAGGATTTCTCGCCCCGATCTTTTTTGTCTCTATAGGACTGCAGCTTGACTTCGATGGCATCGGCCATGCGCCGGGCTTCGTCGCCGCGCTAACCCTGATCGCGTTCGTCAGCAAGCTGGTTGGCGCCGGGCTGCCGGCCTATTGGCTGGGCCTGTCGCGCCACGAATCGATGATGGTTGGCTTTGGCATGAGCGGTCGTGGCGCGGTGGAACTGATCGTCGCCGGCGTAGCGCTCGAAGCTGGATTGTTCTCGCAACCGCAGCCCACTCCGCCAGTAGTGGCGAGCCTGTTTTCGGCAATTGTCGTGATGGCCCTCGTTACCACCATCGCAACGCCGATCATATTGCGCTGGCTGGCGTCGCGGCAGGGGCAGGTATCAGCCCGCTGACGTCAACACATCGCCAGCCACCGGTCGGCGAGGCGTCAGTTCGATGCGCTCCAGTATCATCTCGTCGCCACTGACCAGGCGTGTTCGAAAGTCGCCGCAGGCGGCGCACAGCAAGCGATTCGTTTTTGCCGGCGACTCCGCTCCGCATTCAGTGCAGGCGACGATGATTTCGCCGTATTCGATGAACAGCTCGGCCTTTTCGGCTACGGTACCCGCCACCGCAAGCGGGTAGGCTTTGCGCAGGAGTTCAGGCTCTACACCCGACAACGGACCGACTTTCAGAAAAACCTGGTCGACAGTGGCAGCATCGTGTTGCCTGGCGATGTTTTCCACTTGCCGCAATAGTGAAAGGCAAACCGAGAGCTCATGCATCGGCGGTCTCGGCGCTTCCGAACAAGGCGCGGCGGCTTAGTGTCCGCTCATCCTGTACCTTGTTGAATAATTCCTGGATGACTTCCCGTCCGACTTCGCGGGCCGTTTCCTGATCGGGCATGTCGCTCACAGAACTGAACAGCGCCGCCGTCAGGTAGGTTCCGAGTACTTCGTCGCAGGCGGCCGTGAACTCGACGGGACCGGATGGCAGACGAACGGTGATTTTGCTGCCCTCGGAAATCACCGAGCCCGATCGCAACGTCGGCAGCAAGACGAGATTCATGAACCACGGCGTTATCAATACGCCCAGCTGGTGCTTCTTGAGCGAACGAAATCCGACGGCCTCGACGTTGAGTGCGTGATTCAGGAATGGCAGGTCGTGCATTCGCGTGCAGCGAATGGTCTCGAACCGTTCGACGAGGGCGGCACTGGAAATGCGAGGCTGCGGAGTCACGCTAGCGACTCACTGGCAGGAATGCGTCAGGCTCCGAGTCGCACTGCGGGCAACGCCAATACTCAGGGAGATTGAGGAACGGCGTTCCTGGCGGTATCTGTTCCGTGTCGTCGCCGACTTCCGGGTCGTACACGTACCAGCAAATCCGGCACTCGAGTTTTGCGTCGTCGGCGAGGCGGATCATGCGCTATCCGGCCAGTAGGGCAGCAGTATCTCATTCAATCGAGAGGCGGAGTCGCGGATATCTTCGCTCGCGGCGATAACGACTTGCGGTACGTCGGTGACCTCCAGCGTGTTGAGTATCAGCGTTCCCATGGAATTGAAGTAGCGCACCCACCAGACGTTGGCACTTTGTGTGCTGATAACCTCGCATTTTCCGTAAGCTCGCGACAACACGTCTACAGGTCCGCGGCCCAGCCGCATGTCGATGAATTCAAGTTCCGCCTGACTCAGCGGCAGCAGTGTCAGGTTGATCGAGTGTGTTTTGCCATTACGCTCAAAATCGAGGCGACGATCTTCAAGCTCCACGAGTATGGGCAGCGCGTTGGGTACCTCCATCGGCGGCTCCGGTTCCGTAGTATCGATCGGTTGCACTCGCTCGAGTTTTGCGCTGACGACGTGCGGTACATCGGCAACCTCCAGCAGGTCGATCGCGATCTGGCCCTCATCATCGAAATAGAAAGTACGCCAGATGCCTGCGAGAACGGATTCCTGTACCTGCGCGCGCGGCGTGCCGTCATAGCTGACGCTGACTTCACCTTCGCCAAGTATCTGGTTGACGAGCTTGCGACTGTCGTCGTCGATCTGCGTCAAATCGGCCAGCTGGCGTTGCCGGGTCGCGTTGCATTGCGTGAGCGCCGCTTGCAACCACTGCATCGCCTCTCGGGCACCGGCGAGATGTCGCACTTCGTCCGGGCCGGGCATTAACGGTGGATCGTAGCGGGCCATGTCACCGGGCATGTCGATGTAGCTCGGCGGCTCGCCGAGCTTGCCCTGTTGGCTGCCTGGGCCCACGACACGCACGGGTATATCGTTGATATTCATAATTTTATCCTGCGACTACGGGTACACTGAAGCCGGGTGCTCGTCGCACCGGCGCTGTGAACAGGGCGCTGATCTTCGCCAGGTAATCGACCCAGTCCTGGATGCGCGTGATCGTGCCCACGTACTCACCGTCGCGCACGAAAACGAGCGATGGGTAATGTGTGAATCCGTAGTGACGTTTCAGCTTCATTCCGGTACCAAAGGTATCTGCCACGACGCCGGGATGGAGCCTGTCCTGAAAAACCGCGACGAGCTCGGGCAGGACAACGGCAACATCGGTTGCGTCTTTCACCGTATCCGGGTCGCCTGGGAAAAAAAGTACGTTCAGGCCCGGTTGCCGAATAAAGGCCTCGTGATTATCAAGCGAGATCTCGGGGTAACCGAGTTCGGATATCAGTCGATCGATGAGCGCGTGGGTCATAGTGTGTCTCCGCCGTGTTTGGGGCGTCCCTGTTCGTAGCCCCGGATGTCCAGCTCTCCGGGGCTGACGAGGTCACTGCCGGCGAGGGCTCCGGCACGAGGCTCGGCATACACGCCCCATTCCGCGAGTACTTCGAGTGCAAGGTCGATCGCTTCCGGAACGACATGCCGCACGCTGTCGCGCAGGCTGCCACCGTAATCGTTGAGCAGTTCAGGCTGAACGCCGACGAGTGCGAGCTCTGCGGGCAATTCGCCTGCAAGATCGGCCGACGACAGAACTTCCTGGAAGCCGGTCTGGTGCATGCTCATCTTTTTCGCGCCCATGAAACGCGGTACGTCATTGCCGCGTATCAGTTTCAAGGTAGCGGGTTCGAGGTTGAAATCGACGGCATCGAAAATCAGCAGCCGTTTTGCATTACGAACCCAGGGCAAAAGAAAAATGCCCTGCGTACCGCCATCCATGACGCGAACGTTGTCCGGAAAAGTGAATTTCCTGTGCAGTTCTTCGACAGCGCGAATGCCGAAGCCCTCGTCGGCCCAGAGAATATTGCCGATGCCGAGTATCAGCGTTTCATAAGCGCCGGGATTACCGTCTGCGATGCTGAATGTCGCGCTGCTCATGCTCGATCTCCTTATTAGCGCCGGCCGCTACTGCGGATCTCGCGGCCCGTCGTCCTTGAATGTTCGCCAGCCGTTGATTATTGCGCTAACGCCGTTCTGGCGCGACGCAAAATCTGCACGGATCGCCATGTAGATGTGCAGGATGATGAAGAACAGCATCAGCCACATGCCCATCAGGTGCCACATGCGTACGGTCTGCGAACTCGGTACAAGAACGAAGACCCAGCCAAACATCTTGTCGGCCCAGCTGTCGGCGCCCAGGCCTTGGCTGTACAAGGCAAATCCGGTGCACACCATGAACAGGGCGACGGCAACATTGAACAGCCACATGGCAATCTGCGCGAGCGGGTTATGTCCGATGTTCTTGCCCGTCTTTCGCGTGACGAAGGAATAGAACTTCACTTCGTGCCAGAGCTCTTTCCAGAAAGTGCCGCTCCAGATGGGCACGATGAACAGTTCCCGGGCATATCTATTGCCCACTATCGCGAGATAGGCGCGCACGATAAGTCCGATCGCAAAGACAAACGCGGCGGTGAAATGCACGAGGCGCAAATTGCCCATCAGGAAACTGTCACTCGCTTCGCCGCCCCGGGACGACAACGGCACGGCGATCAGGTAGCCCGTCACGATGAGCGTTGCAATCGAAAGAGCATGCAGCCAGTGCCAGATTCGGACCGGCAGGTTAAACACATAGATCGGGCCTGTAAGTTTCTGGCCGTCGCTGACGGTTGCCATATCAGTCTCCTTAGCGCACCTTGACCGTGCTTAATTCCCTGCCGTCGTTGGATATGACGTGCGTCGAACATGCAATGCAGGGATCGAAGCTGTGTATGGTGCGCAGGATTTCCAGCGGTTGTTCGGCGTTCGCCATCGGCGTACCTAACAGCGCCGCTTCGTAGGCACCAATGTTGCCGGCGGGGTCACGCGGTGATGCGTTCCAGGTTGTCGGCACGACGCACTGGTAGTTCTTGATTTTCGTATCCTTGATATGCACCCAGTGTCCGAGGGCACCACGCGGGGCTTCGCCGAAGCCAACGCCTTTGACATCCGCTTCCCAGGTCGCAGGATCGAACTTCTCCATGTTTGCCGTTGCCGTGTCGCCGGCTTTCAGATTGGCCATGAGCTCGCCGTAGACATCGCGCATCTTGTGCGCCGCCCAGGAGCTTTCGAGGCCGCGAGCCGCCGTCCGGCCCAGCGTCGAGAACAGGGCAGTGATCGGCAGGTTCAGTTCTTCGAGCAGTCCGTTGACCTGGTTCTGGATGTCTTCGCGGCCGCGCGCGTAGGCAACCAGGTATCGCGCCAGCGGTCCGACTTCCATCGCGTTGCCTTTCCAGCGTGGCGCCTTGAGCCAGGAGTACTTGCCGCCTTCATCGATGTTCTCGATGTTGGTCCGGGTACCTTTCGTATTCGGGCCAAGTTCGAACTTCGGTTCGGTGACGCCGTCGAAGGGATGCAGCCCGGTGTTCTCGTCGGAATACTGATACCAGGAGTGCGCAACGAACTCCTGGATCTGCTCCGGGTCGCGAACGTCGACGTCGTGTACATGACTCAGGTCGCCATTAAGGATTGCGCCCTGCGGCAGCATCAGGCTGTCGTTGGTGTGGTTATTGGCATAGGCCGGAAATTCACCGTAGGCGAGTACGTTCTTGCCCGAGAGTCCGCCGCCGTAGGCACCCCAGTCCTTGTAGAAGCTGGCGATCGCCTTGAGATCGGGCAGGTAAACCTGGTCGGTGAAGGCGATCGATTGCTCGATGATGTCCTTCACCATGTTGAGCCAGACCATGTTGACGGTGCCAACGGAGCCGGTTTCGTCCACGTTGATGGAGCAGGGCATGCCGCCGACCAGCCAGTTCGGATGCGGATTCCTTCCGCCGAAAATCGTGTGGATCTTGACGATCTCTTTCTGGAAGTCGAGTGCCTCGAGGTAATGCGTCGTCGCCATCAGGTTGGCTTCCGGCGGTAACTTGTAGGCCGGGCTGCCCCAGTACGCATTGGCGAAGATTCCGAGCTGGCCGGATTCGACAAATCGTTTCAGCCTGTTCTGTACGTTGCTGAAATAGCCCGGCGAGGAATTCGGCCACGGGCTAATCGACTGTTGCAGATCCGACGTTGCTTTCGGATCCGCACTCAGCGCGCTGACCACGTCGACCCAATCGAGTGCATGCAGATGATAGAAATGCACGATGTGATCCTGCACATACTGCGCCAGCATCATCAGGTTGCGTATGTGATTGGCATTGGCCGGTATCTGAATCTTCAGCGCATCCTCGACAGCGCGCACGGACTGCAGTGCGTGAACGCCTGTGCAGACACCGCAAATACGTTCGGTGAATGCCCAGGCATCACGCGGGTCCCGGCCTTGCAGTATTACTTCGAGTCCGCGCCACATGTTTCCCGTGGACACGGCATTGCGAATCACATTGTTTTCATCGAGGTTGACTTCTATGCGCAAGTGTCCCTCGATGCGGCAAACCGGATCAACGACAATGCGTTGACCGCTGTCATCCAAATCAAATCCGTTGGGTGTCATTACACTAGCCATTGCTCATCTCCTCGGACGCACGCGGTTTTTTGGCCGTGGCTTTTTGAATAACGGTTGCCGCTGCATGGGCCGCGACACCGATGGCCGCAGCGCCGGCGAGCGTACCGCCGATCTTGTTTGCGGTTGCTTCCACGTTGCCCATCACGTTGAGGCTGGTGACCGGGCTGTAGAAGCTGCCTTTGTCCCAGAAGTTGTCCTCTGCGCAGCCAAGACAACCGTGGCCGGATTTAACGGGCCAGGAAAGGCCGCCGTTCCACTCAATCGTCGAGCAGGCGTTGTAGGTGGTCGGCCCTTTGCAGCCCACCTTGTACAGGCAGTAACCTTTGCGGGCGCCCTCGTCGTCGAATTTCTCCACGAACTGACCTGCGTCGAAGTGCGGCCGCCGATAGCACTTGTCGTGCAGGCGCTGGCCGTAAAACATCTTCGGCCGCCCCTGGCGATCCAGTGGTGGCAGTTGGTCGAAGGCGATCATGTAGGTGATGACACCCGTCATGACTTCGGCAATCGGCGGACAACCCGGTACCTTGACGATGGGTTTGTCCAGTATCACCTTGTGTATCGGCGTGGCGCGTGTCGGATTGGGATGGGCGGCTTGCACGCAACCCCAGGATGCGCAGGAGCCCCAGGCGATGATGGCCTTGCAGTGGTCGGCCATGTAACGCAGTTTCTCGACATACGGTTTGCCGGCCTGAATGCAGTACATGCCATCTTCATTGAGCGGTGGATTTCCTTCACAGGCGAGAATGAACTGGCCGTCGTACTTTTCGACCGTTTGATGCAGCAATTCTTCTGCCTGGTGGCCGGCAGCGGCCATCAAGGTATCGTCATAGTCGAGCGAAATCATCGATAGCACGACATCGCTGGCAAGCGGGTTGCCGGATCGTATAAATGATTCAGAACAGCAGGTGCACTCCAGGCCGTGCAGCCAGATGACGGGCGTGCGAGGCTTGGTTTCGAGTGCGTAAGCGATGCGGCCTGCGAACTCTGGCGCGAGTCCGAGACCGGCGGCCGTCAAACTACAGAATTTGAGGAAGCTCCGGCGCGTAATACCGTGCCGACGCATGACGTCGTAAAAGGTCTCGTGAGCGGGCATGACAACACTCCCTTAGGCTGAATGCATTCAGCTGGTTGTCTGCCTTGCTGTGTTGATGGTCACATCCCTGTATCTGCGCCTATCCATAGCCTGGGCAGGACTACGCAGCACAGCACATACTGCTCTGGAAAGCTGTGGTTGTTTATCGTGGTTCTTACTTATCCGGTTTCGGTCCACGGCCGGCCGCGTGTATTGAATAAATGGCCTATTCGGAATTGCGCCGCTACAATGCAAGGCCGCACAAAACCGAACAATCAACAAGGCTACAAATCCCTGATGAGCATCAAACCCGCGAACAAGCAACAGACAGCAGCCGATACGGCGGACATCCATGAGCTGTACGAGCTGTCAGTACAGAACGTCGAGCATGAAATCGAGTTTATCCAGGCGACATTCATGTCCCTGACCGGGCGCACCGCGTACCTGTTCCGCGAGGATTTCTGCGGGACGGCCAGTGCGTCGTGCCAGTGGGTTCGACAGGGCATCGAATACCAGGCGATTGGCGTCGATATCGACCCGTCGGTGCTGGAATGGGGCCGCAAGAATCGCGTTTCCAGGTTGCCCATCGAAGATCAGGCGCGTGTGAGGCTCATTGAGTCCGATGTCCTGACTGCCGAAACGCCGAAAGTCGATTTGCTGGTCGCTTTCAACTTCAGCTATTTTATTTTCGACACGCGCGACAAACTCCGGGCCTATTTCGAGAAGGCACGCGATGCGCTGAAAGACGATGGCGTCTTCTTCTGTGACCTGTTCGGCGGTCCTGAAGCGCAGGAAGAAACGAAAGAGAAGACCAAGCACAAGAAACACGGCTTTTCCTATGTCTGGCACCAGGCGAAATTCAACCCGATCACGAATTTCATTCGTTGCCATATCCATTTTCACTTCAAGGATGGCTCGAAGATCAAGAAGGCATTCACTTACGAATGGCGATTGTGGTCCGCGCCGGAAATTCGCGAGCTGTTGCTGGAGGCCGGCTTCCGGAAAGCCACGGTCTACTGGGAGGGCGAAGACGAGAATGGCGACGGCAACGGAGAATTTTCACCGACTGAGAAGGGTGTCGCGGATCTGGCATGGATCGCTTACATCATCGCTGAAAAATAGTAGTATTATTAGTCGCTTGGCGCGTTAATTTATGGGCCGTGTTATGGCAAAAGACCTTGAAGTAGCCATTGTGTTTGCTGACGTTGTCGGCAGTACACAGCTGTACGACAAATTTGGCGATACCAAGGCAAGCGAAACCGTCGCAGCGTGTCTCGACATCATGAAAGACGCCACTTACCAGTTCAACGGCACCGTCATCAAGACCATTGGTGACGAAGTGATGGCGACTTTTGAAACCGTGGACGACGCGATGGGCGCGGCGGTGATGATGCAGACGCGGATTACCGCGGAAGGAAAAAAAGAGAACGGCATACCGGTGACGATACGCATCGGCTGTCACTACGGACCCGTGGTGCAGGAGCAGAACGATATTTTTGGCGCCGCGGTACACACCGCCAACCGCATGACCTCGCAGGCGAAATCAAGGCAGATCGTTATCTCCGGATTCACGGTTGAAAACATGAGCCCGGAGCTGCGCAACCAGACCCGGCAAATCGATGTGGCGACGGTACGCGGGCGGCTCGATGAAGTCGCGCTGTTCGAACTGGTCTGGCAACCGGAAGAAGCAACCAGCATGCTGCCAACCATTGAATGGGAGAACAAGACCCGCAAGGCGTCCAAGCTGTTGTTGAATTTCAAGAATTCGACGGTCGAAGTGTCGGACCGCAAGAAGAGCGTCAATCTCGGCAGGGCCGACGACAACGATCTCGTTGTGAAAGGGAATCTGATTTCGCGTATCCACGCCAAGATCGAAATGCGGCGCGGCAAGTTCGTGCTGATCGACCAGAGTACCAACGGGACGTTTATCCAGGACCCGCAGGGTCACGAAGTCCTGGTGCGACGCGATTCAACCGAATTGGGCGACGAGGGCACGATCGGTTTGGGGCGTGCCGAGGAGCCTGGGTCGTCGCTGGCGATTTACTTCAAGACACTCGAGTGACGACGTTCTAATCGAACGGCAGAAGCCGGACCCTTTGCAACCGCTTCACTTCGAGGCGCAGGATTGCACGCCCCGGCCTACACCGTTCACGCTGTGCGACAAACTCAGCCCAGTTCCGCAGCGATCTTCTGTTGCTGTTGCCGTAAGGCGTCCGGCAATCGGTCGCCGTAAGTGTCGAGGTATTCACCAACGGATTTCAGCTCTGCGCGCCACTGGTCGCGGTCGATACTCGTCAGTGTTTCGAGCACTTCGTCGCTGATGTCGAGGTTCGTCGTATTGATGTCCTGCGGATAGGGCAGGTAGCCTATCGGCGTTTCTCTCGCCTCAACGCGGTGCTC
>Ga0224496_10002243_pt1 | contig 11549 bp, 10 predicted proteins | sample SF_Jul11_sed_USG_2_FD_168127 | JGI IMG/M metagenome (GOLD analysis project Ga0224496, IMG submission 168127) | Sediment microbial communities from San Francisco Bay, California, United States - SF_Jul11_sed_USGS_8_1 | ecosystem: Environmental > Aquatic > Marine > Sediment | place: USA... | reverse complement strand
AATTTTTGGTGTCTGCTCAAGGATGGGATGATGTCGAGATTATGCCATTATCATCGAAAATTGCAGTGCAAGATCCGTGTAGTTTGCGCAATGGTTTACGCGATCAAGCGCATGTTTATACGCTTCTTGCGCATATTCCCAAGATACAGATGGCGCCATTGGCCGGTAATGACCAATGTTGCGGTGCCGCTGGAACCTATTTTATTGATCAGCCAGATTTTGCAATGAAGTTGCAAGCTGAAAAAGTTTCAGCAGTAAGCGATAATGATATACGTTATTTAGTTTCTTCGAATATCGGGTGTTCACTCCATATTGCAAGTGGATTACGAGCAATAGGATCAAGTGTTGAAGTTTTGCATCCAGTAACATTGCTAGCACGTCAAATGGGTATACAATAACAGTCTAGATAAAGTCTGGGGTTTATTGTTCTATTTGGAAAGCACCATGCTAATAAATATTGACAAATTAATTATCGGTTTTGACAATGCGCTGCGCACTATCTTGACGCCGGCACAAACAGTTCGCCCAGTACCAGGCAACGATTTGCCTGAGGCTGAATTAACAGAAGTTGAAATAAAAGAATCAACGGCATTAATGCGTGTTAACCATGTTGGAGAGGTATGCGCGCAAGCGTTATACCAAGGCCAAGCAATGACTGCGAGAAATGAAGCGGTTCAAGAAGCTTTGGTTGAAGCGGCACGAGAAGAAACGGAGCATTTGGCCTGGACTGAGCGTCGAATTGCCGAACTGGGTGGACGCAAAAGCTTGCTTAATCCGTTATGGTATGGTGGATCGTTTGCTATCGGTGCGGTATCCGGTATATTTGGCGATAAATGGAATTTGGGATTTCTTGCTGAAACTGAGAACCAAGTGGGTGCGCATCTGGCTGGACATTTGCATCGCTTGCCCCAAAACGATGAAAAAAGCCGAGCTATAGTTGCGCAAATGCAGATTGATGAGGCTAGCCACGCTACGATGGCGATGTCGCATGGTGGTGCAGAATTGCCATCACCGGTAAAATTAGCCATGAAGCTGGGATCAAAAGTTATGACTGGCACAGCCTATTGGGTATGAAATAAGTACAGAAATAATCGTAGTAACATTGATGAAAGTAGGAATACCATCATTTTTATTATGGCGTGTAATTGGCCAGTATATTTATGCAAAATGTCAACTTAACGCATCATTTTTTGATTGCTATGCCATCGATGGCGGATTCAGTCTTTGCTAAGACAATTACTTATGTCTGCGAACATAATGAACATGGTGCATTAGGTTTGGTCATTAATCGACCAACTGATTTGACGTTGGTCAGCTTGTTAAAACAGTTGGATATTTCATCCGCTGATACTCCTCCAGAAGAAATGCCAGTTTTTTTTGGCGGTCCTGTGCAAATTGATTGTGGTTTTGTGTTGCATCATCCGGTTGGCAAGTGGCAATCCACACTAACCGTAAACAATGAAGTGGGACTAACCACATCACTGGATATATTGCAGGCCATAGCAAATTCTGAAGGGCCTGCGCAGACATTGGTTGCATTAGGCTACTCGGGTTGGGCGCCTGGCCAAATTGAACAAGAGCTTGCCCAGAATGCTTGGTTGACGGTGCCTGCATCAACAAGCGTGATTTTCGATTTGTCTTCTGAAAAAAGATTGCCCGCGGCACTCCAATTATTGGGGATTGATATTTCCAACCTATCAAATGAGGTTGGACATGCTTGATGGATTTTCTAGTCGATAATATTGATGTGGCTTACTAATCAATCTCAGCATATCAGACAGTTACGATCCGGAACGGTGCTTGGTTTTGATTTTGGGAAAAAACGTATTGGTGTTGCAACTGGTGAAATCGGAATCGGTGTGGCTCATCCACTTGAAACGGTTGTTAGTGAAAAAACTGAGCAACGTTTTACTGCCATCGCTGAATTAATTAGAACTTGGCAACCAGTTGTGCTGGTCGTAGGATTGCCAACGCATGTTGATGGCACGGAACATGAATTAACCCGCTTAAGTCAACGTTTTGCACGGCGTTTGGAAGGCCGTTTTAAAATCAACGTAACGTTAGTTGATGAGCGTTACACTTCTCTTGTGGCCAGTGAGATGCTGCAGGAAATAGGAATCAAGGGAAGAAAGCAAAAGTCCATGTTGGATCAAATAGCAGCGCAACAAATACTCCAATCATTCTTTGATGAATATCAAACCGTTACAACTACCTGAAGCTGAACAGTTATTTTCTGATCTGGTAAGCAAGATACGACCGGATATCAATGAGAATGTAGCACTCGTTGGTGTTCGTACGGGCGGCGTGTGGCTGGCGCAACGTTTACATCAGGAATTGTGCCTGACGCTTCCTTTGGGTATATTGGATATATCATTCTATCGTGATGATTTTGATAGGATTGGCTTGCACCCAAAAGTCAAGCCTTCTGAAATTCCTTTCGAGGTAACCGATAGCCACATTATCCTAGTGGACGACATACTTTATACCGGTCGGACAATCCGTGCGGCGATTAATGAATTATTTGATTATGGGCGTCCCGCAAGTATCCGTCTTGCCATTTTGGTTGACCGGGGTGAAAGAGAGCTACCGATTGCCGCGCAATATGTTGGCGCAGAGCTTGTTTTGCCAAGTGGAAAAATGCTGAATCTGCAGCAGGGAGATGATGGAAAATTGAGCCTGAGTTTATATGACAAACAGCTTCCAGAATGATTAGTACGAATCCGCAGCTGAATCGTTCGGGTGAGTTGCAGCATCTTCTTACCACTGAGGGATTGCCTGCCACCATATTGCTGGAAATACTAGATACTGCCGAATCATTTGTAGGCGTAACCGAGCGGGATGTCAAGAAAATTCCATTGTTACGTGGTAAATCCGTTTTTAATCTTTTTTTTGAACCCAGTACGCGTACTCGGACAACCTTTGAAATTGCTGCAAAACGCTTGTCAGCTGATGTTCATAATCTTAATATCGCCGCTTCTTCTCAAATCAAAGGAGAGACGTTGCTGGATACCGTCAACAATCTTTCAGCCATGTATGCCGATATGTTCGTAGTCCGGCATTTACAAAGTGGCGCCGCGCATTTGATAGCCAGTCATGTCCAGCCAGACATTCATGTGATTAATGCGGGTGACGGAAGTCATGCCCATCCTACTCAGGCATTACTGGATATGTTTACTATCCGGCGTTACAAACAAGATTTTCAAAATTTACGGGTAGCGATTATTGGCGACATTTTGCATTCCAGGGTGGCGCGTTCCGAAATTCATGCGTTGACTACATTGGGTGTTCCGGAAGTACGGGTAATTGCCCCAAAAACTTTACTGCCTGCTAAGGTAGAACGCTTGGGTGTCCATGTCTACCACGATATGGCAAAAGGATTGAAAGATGTTGATGTATTGATGATGTTGCGTTTGCAGAACGAGCGTATGCAAAGCGCAAATCTTCCCAGTTCCGAAGAGTATTTTAAATACTATGGACTAACTCAGGAAAAATTGTCCTTGGCTCAACATGATGCGATTGTCATGCATCCGGGACCGTTAAATCGTGGTGTTGAAATTGATTCAGCCGTCGCCGATGGCAAGCAGTCGGTCATTCTGCCACAAGTGACATTTGGTATTGCTGTTCGTATGGCGGTCATGTCAATTTTGGCGGGAAACTAAATGATTAGCGTTAAACCATGAAAATTCACATTAAGAACGGTCGTTTGGTTGACCCAACGAATGGAATTGACGCGGTTAATGACATTTTTATTGCTGCTGGGAAGATCCTGGCAATTGGCGACGCACCTGATAATTTTCATGCTAACCGCGTCATAGATGCGGAATCCCTGGTGGTTTGTCCGGGTCTGGTCGATTTATCGGTTCGGTTACGCGAACCAGGGCACGAGTATATGGCGACGCTTGAATCCGAAATGGGCGCTGCAGTTGCGGGTGGTATTACCAGTTTAGCCTGCCCGCCTGATACAGACCCACCGCTGGATGAACCAGGATTAGTGGAAATGCTGAAGCATCGTGCTAAAAACCTTAATTTGGCACATGTTTACCCAATTGGTGCATTAACACAAGGGTTAAGAGGTGAACGGCTGACGGAGATGGCTGAACTCAGCGATGCTGGGTGCATCGTTTTCGGTCAGTCGGACGTTCCGTTGACAAATTTGCGTACCATGATGCAAGCAATGCGTTATGCCGCTACCTTTGGTTTCAGTGTATGGCTGCGTCCGCAAGAAGCGAGTTTAACCAATGATGGTGTGGCGCATGATGGTGAGATCGCTACCCGCCTTGGATTGCCGACGATACCTGTTTGCGCTGAAACAATTGCGTTATCAAATATTATCTTGTTGACCAGAGAGACTGGCGTGCATGTACACTTGTGCCGACTTTCCACTTTGGATGGCATTGAATTGGTGCGTGCCGCCAGACAGCAGGGTTTGTCGATCACATGTGATGTGGCGATTAATCATTTGCATCTTTCAGAAATGGACATTGGATTCTTTGATTCTAATTGTCACCTCATGCCACCTTTACGTGGGATGAGTGATCGGGATGCATTGCGCAACGGTCTGCTGGAAGGTACGATCGATGCTGTATGCTCGGATCATGCGCCCGTGGATGAAGATGCTAAATTATTGCCGTTTGGTCAGTCTGAAATCGGTGCAACAGGGGTAGAGCTATTATTGCCGCTGACATTGAAGTGGGGCATAGAAATGCGCATCCCATTAATTACGGTATTGGCTAAAATTACAGCTGCGCCTGCACGGATATTGGGTATCGATGCAGGCCACCTCTCACTGGGCGCTGCTGCCGATTTGTGCATTTTCGACGCTGAGCAATATTGGCGGGTAGTGACGTCTGCAATTAAAAGCCAGGGCAAAAATACCCCATTTCTAGGTATGGAATTGCCGGGAAAAATAAAATATACCTTGGTTAATGGTCAGATTGTTTATGAAGATTGAGTTGGCTGAATATTCTTAAAATTAAAATCCTGGAGCAATATGACAAATCCGTTACTTGATTTTTCCGGACTGCCGCGTTTTGCGGAAATTAACAACGATCATATAACACCGGCGATTGAAAAACTGCTAAAAGATAGCCGCGCAACCCTAACTAAGGTACGAGGTGACAATGCCATGCCGACATGGCAGAATTTTGTGCAGCCGATAGTGGATGCCAATGAACGCTTATTTCGGGCTTGGGGGCAGGTGTCGCATTTAAATGCAGTGATGAACAGTCCGGAGTTGCGCGAAATTTATAACGCCAATCTACCTAAAATATCTCAGTTTCATGTTGAATTGACACAAGACCAGCAGTTATTTGAGAAGTTTAAGCAACTATGCAATAGCACAGAATTTAACACCCTCAGTTCGGCCCGGAAAAAAATAATTGAGAATGAGCTGCGGGATTTTCGACTAGGCGGGGCAGAATTGCCACCAGAGAAAAAAGCGCGATTTCTTCAAATTCATGAAGAACTATCCGCGCTTTCTTCAAAATTCAGCGACAATCTTTTGGATGCGACAAATGATTTCACGCTGCTGGTAGAGAATATTAATGAGCTAACTGGAATCCCGGAAGATATCCTGCAGGCGGCTTCGTTGGCAGCTGAAAAAGAGACGGCTTCTTCCAAGCCAGGTTGGAAATTTACCTTGCATATGCCCTCGTATCTGCCGGTTATGCAATATGCCGATAATAGGTGCCTGCGCGAGAAAATGTATTGTGCCTACGTAACCCGTTCTAGCGAGCTAAACAGCGATGCTTCTCTCATTGGCACGGATGGTAAATGGGATAATATGCCGCTAATTAATAAAATCCTCAAGCTGCGTTTTGAAGAAGCAAAAATGCTCGGTTATGATAATTTTGCGGAAGTTTCGTTGGTCACAAAAATGGCGACAACCCCGAAACAAGTACTTGACTTTCTTAGTGACTTGGCTGCTAAGGCCAGACCCTATGCGGTGCGTGATCTGCAGGAACTACGGCAATTTGCCACTGATAAGTTGAATTTAAGCAACCTAGAAGCCTGGGATTTGGCCTATGTCAGTGAGAAATTGCGTGAGGAACGCTATGCGTTTTCTGATCAGGAAGTCAAGCAGTATTTTCCAGAGACGAAAGTATTGCCTGGCATGTTCAAACTGGTGGAAAATCTATATCGGATTAAAATTGTTCCGACACCGGAATCCGGTAACATTCAATGCTGGCATCCGGACGTGAAGTGTTTTGACATCAATGACGCTGCAGGAAAGCTGATTGGGCAGTTTTACCTTGATCTTTATGCGCGTCCCACTAAGCGGGGCGGTGGATGGATGGATGATGCCATTGGCCGGCGACAAGTTGAGGATAAACAAACAAGCAAAAGTGCTATACAGACGCCTGTGGCCTATCTCAATTGTAATTTTTCGGCGCCAGTTAGCCTCGATGGTAAGCTGCGGCCTGCTTTATTTACGCACAATGAAGTGATTGTGTTATTTCATGAATTTGGTCATGGGTTACACCATTTGTTGACACAAATTGAAGACTTGGGAGTGTCAGGTATTAATGGTGTGGAATGGGATGCGGTAGAGTTGCCCAGCCAGTTTATGGAAAATTTCTGCTGGGAATGGGAAGTGCTGGCTGACATGACGCAGCATGTTGACAGTGGTGCGTCATTACCTCGTGTATTATTTGACAAAATGCTGGCAGCAAAAAATTTCCAGAGTGGTTTGCAAATGCTGCGCCAGATCGAATACGCATTATTTGATCTGCGCCTGCATTTTGATTTTGATCCGGACAGTAACAAAACGGTATTGCAGTTAATGGACGAAGTCCGTAAACAAGTCGCGGTAATTTTGCCACCTGAATACAATCGTTTCCCGAATAGTTTTGCACATATATTTGCTGGCGGATATGCTGCGGGTTATTACAGCTATAAGTGGGCCGAAGTGTTGTCTGCAGATGCTTACAGTCTGTTTGAAGAAAATGTTGCCGATGGTTTAATAAATGCCGAAGCCGGTTCACGTTTCCGCAATGAAATTCTTGCGGTTGGGGGTAGTCGGCCTGCCCTTGCATCTTTTGTCGCATTTCGTGGGCGCGAACCAAAAATTGATGCTTTGTTGCGTCATAATGGCATGTCTGCCGCGTAGCCGTTCCTGAAGTCTCCTGCGAGATTTTTCCAGGGTCGACTATTTAACATTGTTATCCGGCGCCATACCTTTTGCACGTAATTCATCTGTTGCCTGTTTGGTCTTTACAAGGTGACTCAGCCCCATTCCGCGCAAAATATGATCCGCTTTGGTGTATTGGATGTTGGTATAGGTCGTAATCTCGACTCGATTTCCCCAGGGATCAAGAAAATCTAGGAACACGCTGTCCAAAAGGTTGACGCCCATATCTTTGAGCGTTTGCCGCACTAATTCCTTATCATCGACAGCAATTCCAAAATGACGTTTTTCGTCAGGCTTTCTATCGTTATGCTTCATAAAATTGATAAACTGGTCACCGAAATAGATAAAAGCGGTTGTGTCACTTTTCTCTTGGATTTCAAAATCCAGGAAACGACCATAAAATTCTAATGCTGCATCAATATCTCCAACCTCAAGTGCTATGTGATTGATGCCTACAGCGCGCGCTTTACGCGACCCTATATTCTGCATGACGAATCCTCTCAAAATCATTACCGATAGATTTATCTATATATTGCTACTGTTTGGCTTCACACTGCGCCATGCTTGTTTGCCATATAAACTGCTTATGTATATGTCTAAAGCCAAACAGTGTAATGTTGTGATTATTTATAAAAGAAAAGATCGTCAAGTTTGTCCATTAGTTTCGCTTTAGGCCAATCCCAATGTAGACAGTACTCTGCACCAATTGGTGGGTTTTTAATATCTGCCACAATCTTTCCATGCTCGGTAATAATAGGGGGGAGAGCTTGTGTTTCTTCGTCTTTATATCGGCGTGAAAGGCTTGCGAATGCGGCCGGGCGTCCCGCTGGTAGCTCAATTACCATGCGCAGTAGCTTGGTTTCATTATCAATGGTATGAACGAGTGTTTCTTGGGTTTTTGTGAATGCATTCTGATGGCCCAAGGACAGCGTCGCATCAAACGCATTGCCTGCTTTTATTGGCGCGTCAAATTTCATCGCAGCATGGATTTTTCCATCTTCTGTTTTTCGTTCCGTGGGTGAAGCGCCATTGATATTTATAGAGCTGATGGTCCCGCTAGAACTAATGTTATTAAACCAGAAATCTGAAAGTCCGGTTTTATTGGCGGTAACCGTAGCTTTTTGTGTTTCTGTTGCTTTGTTACCGCTACTATCTTGGATAGTGAGTATTTTGTCTAAATGAGTGATGGTAAATGCGGTTTTGTTTTGACGATATAAATCGTACATGAGTAACAATGCGCAGGCGGTAAAAATAAAACCGATAAGAAAAAAACCGCTATATAACGCAAATATGATACCAAATGCTGCTAGCAATGCATTGATGTATAGTGTAAGTCGATCAGATCTGTCAAACATTCAAAACTCCTCAGTTGTTAAGCGTGACGATTATAATCAGTACTGTTATAGATTGGGAATTGTTACATTCATATTTTTAGTTACTTTGGTTTGCTATTTAAAGAATTCCGTTGGTGCCGCAAGGTATCGTAGAGGAAATTCTGAAAGAAGCTGGGCCAAAGATGTTAATAAAGCAAGATGTAAGAATTAAAATTTATAACGGTGCAGGTATAAGTTAAGAACCGAGAGTTTATCAGAGAGCGGTATTGGGAAAAAGAAAGATATCGGGCGGTGATGGACAGATTCACTCTTTAGACAGCTAAAAGACCTTTATTATGATCTGAAAGATACCAAAATCGCAATGAATAATTACAAGAATATACCATTGTTTTGTTATGAATTGTCAGGTTGGGTTATAAACAAAGTGCTGAAATGAATGTCGGTATCGTGCACAACCAGCAGCTTAGCATCGGTCTCACGTTCAAGATAGCGTAGCAATGGATTAAATCGATACTCAATGATCTCTGGAGAGCTGCCGGGGTGCACGCCAGATCTGAGTACTTGCGGTGCTAAAGTGTTAAGTGAAATTAATGGCTTTCATCTTTCACTTCCAGCGTAAAAATTGCTTTATATCTAGTGATAATGGTAATGAGAATAGCAGAATAAATAAAAGTTGATAGCAAAATTACGCCGATCACGACAGCCTTGAACATTTCCAGGTGCTCAAATGAGGGCGGAATCATCATTAGCATGACGACCGACATTCCGCCTTTAATGCCGGCAAAAGTCAGTACGCCCCACCAGCGAAAGTTTACGCTCGTCATTTTGCTTGTCTGATTAGTAATAATGGCAAATTTTCCCATCATTAATGCTCGAATGACGGTGGTAGCTAGAAACATACCCAGAATTTCTGATTTATATTGCCATAATAGCGCTAAATCTACGATTTCGGCCATGGCGACAAATAAAATCGTATTAGCAATGACGGCAAGTAGTTGAATATCCTCTTTTGTGCGGATATGACGATCACGTTCCGCAACGGTTGCTTTAATTCGGGCTAAAATTCCAAAAATAATATTTCGGGAAGGTTTTTTTATCTGCGCTTCCTTTTGTAGCGCTTCTTCATCGGCTTCCAATTGCTGCGCTTCTTCATTGAGCGCCTTGGTCATCATGTGATGGACAGTAATGGTTGCCATGATGCAGGATAAAATGCCGGAAAAATGCATATGCGAGTGTCCGCCGAAGGCATTGAGTAAAGTATAGAAATGTTCGGCGATTTCAAAAGCGCCATAACCCGTGCAAATGATCACCATCATTTCAGCGATACGGTTATCGGTTGTTTTTAAAATTAGCAGGCCAATATACCCGATACTGATTCCCAGTACGGCGGACCCCAGTATCACGATCAAGCTGATTTCTGATACATACGTTAAGGTAATCTCGTTTCCATCCAACGCATGTAGGCCAATAAATACAAATATAATCAATGCAGTAGCATCATTGAAAAGGCTTTCGCCTTCCGCCAGGAATTTTAAACGGTGTGGCAGTGAGAATTTTGAAAAAATGCTGACGACGGAAACCGGGTCAGTTGCCAACACCATGGCGAACAATAAGATAATGGCGGCTGTGGAGAGGTGATAATCGCCAAAAATAATATCAGCTGTGAAGATTGCGGTAATGATCGACAGGGCTACTGCGACAACAGTCAGATAAAATAAGCTTAAGCCATTTTCTTTTAAATCTTCTACATTCAGTTCAAGAGAATCGCCGATCAGCAAAATAGGCAGTAAAAATAGTACCAATAGCGCAAAATTTGCCGGATTCGTAGTAAACATGGGTGATGCAAGGAAAAAATGGTCAAAGATGAACGACAGGATGATCAAGCCCAGCGGCGACGGAATTTTTAATTTATCCTCAAGCTGCAGTGCAAAATACAAAATGCTGGCAATGGACAGCAAAATTATAATCATTGATGTTTCCTTAAATGAAAATTGTTGACGGCGCTTGAACCTAAAATTCCCAGTTGGCTGGTGTTTGGCGTGCGTTGTTATTTCTTTTTGGCAAAGCGCAATGAGACGTAATAACTCATTAATGCCACGAATTGCAACGCAGCAAAAAAGAAACAACGGTGTGCTATAAGCATCATAGCGTTCTTCACCTTAAATTTGAGTGTCAAATAGAAAAACATGTGTCTTCTTTTTATGACTTTATTTATTACTATAGCGGTCAACTAAGGATTTTAGGTTGAACCAACGACATGATTAATAAAACTGTTTAGTGGCATTTCAATCTTTCATCGTTATAATCCGTATTTAATAGCGTAAAACACATTCCGAGAGAACTAACTTGAAAGATAAATCCGTAGCTAATCTGTCAGCCGATAGTATTACATCCAATTTTATTCGCAGCATCATTGATAACGATAATTGCAGTGGCAAATGGCTAGGACGCGTAGAAACGCGATTTCCACCAGAACCTAATGGTTATCTACATATTGGCCATGCCAAGAGCATTTGCTTGAATTTTGGCCTTGCCAACGATTATAAAGGTGTGTGCCATTTGCGTTTTGATGATACCAATCCGGAGAAAGAAGCGCAGGAGTATGTTGATGCGATCTGTGAGAACGTTGCATGGCTCGGTTTTGACTGGGGAAAATATCTTCATTATTCCTCTGACTATTTTGACAAATTGTATGCATTTGCTGAGCACCTTATCAATCATGGAAAAGCATACGTAGATAGTCTTAAAGCCGATGAAATACGGGAACAGCGGGGTACCCTAACCAGCCCCGGTAAGAACAGCCCGTATCGTGAACGTACGATAGCGGAAAACTTGGATCTGTTTCGACGCATGCGGGCAGGCGAATTTCTAGACGGCGCGCATGTGCTACGCGCCAAAATCGATATGGCTTCTCCGAATATTAATATGCGCGATCCAGTGATTTACCGTATTCGCCATGTGCATCATCAGCGTACTGGGGACAAATGGTGTATTTATCCAATGTACGACTATACCCATTGTGTTTCCGATGCATTGGAGAATATTACCCATTCTTTGTGTACGCTAGAGTTTGAAGATCACCGGCC
>Ga0224496_10002242_pt1 | contig 11551 bp, 9 predicted proteins | sample SF_Jul11_sed_USG_2_FD_168127 | JGI IMG/M metagenome (GOLD analysis project Ga0224496, IMG submission 168127) | Sediment microbial communities from San Francisco Bay, California, United States - SF_Jul11_sed_USGS_8_1 | ecosystem: Environmental > Aquatic > Marine > Sediment | place: USA... | reverse complement strand
GAGCTATTCAGAGCCCGGCGCCGGCTGGCCACACGAGTGTGACGTGCGCGTCTCGAGCCGACCGCTCGTGTACGCCCTGGAGCGCAGCTGGCTCGGGGGCCTCGGCTTCGAGGGCGATCTGCTGCTCGGCTGGCGAGGCGGGGACGCGATCGCCGGAGACCTGTCCTAGCCTCTCGGCTCTCCCCGAGAACCAATCAAAGGCGCTTCGCGTTGCCCAGCCTCTCGGATTACGAGTCGAATCTGGTTCCCGACCAAGGGCGTGCGCCGCTCGTGCGCCTGATCCGCTACGTGCGCCCCTACCTCATGCTGATCGGCGTGACGCTGCTGCTCTCCCTCGCACTCAGCGGCGTCCAGTACGCGCGCGCCTATTTGATGAAGCCGGTCTTCGACCAGGTCCTGCTGCCCCACTGGGCCCTGCAGCAGAGCGAAGCGAAGACCGCGTTGCCCGATTGGCTGAGCCTGCCAGGTCTCCCGCGCGAAGCCGAGCCGCGAGAGCCTCCCCCCGCCGCGGCACCGCCCGAGCCAGCGCCGCACGCGCAGCTCGCCGCCCTCGAAGCGAGCATCCGCGAGAGCCTCGTCCTGGTCGTCGGCGTTGCCCTCATCATCGTCGTGTCAATGCCCATCCTGATGTTCGGCCAAGAGTATCTGGTGAGCTACGTGCTCGGACACATCGAGCTCGACATGAAAGTGGATGTGTGCAGCAAGCTGCTCGCCCTGCCCCTGCGCTTCCACCAGGAGCGCCAGCGCGGAGACGTGCTCGCGCGCGTGATCGCCGACGTCGGAGGCGCGCATGGCGCCCTCGCCCTGCTCTTCGGCGATTTCCTGGAAGCGGCGATCATGATCTTCGTGGGTGTCGGCGCGCTGCTCTTCGTGTCCTGGCAGCTCTCGCTCGTGATGCTCGCGGCCGGACCGCTCATCTTCGCCGTGATCTCGCTGTTCGGTCAACGCATCCGGACGAGCGCGAGGCGCCGCCAGGAGCAGGTCGCCGACGTGACGCAACGCCTGATCGAGATCCTCCAAGGCATCAAGGTGATCAAGGCGTTTCGCGCCGAGCGCTTCGAGAACGAGGGATTTGCCCGCGCCTCGCACAAGCTCTTCCGGCGCGCGATGAAGGTGGTGAAGAACCGCGTGCTGGCGCGCTCGCTGGTGGACATGCTCAACAACGCGGTCGGCGTGGGTGTGCTCATTCTGGGCGTCTTCCTCGTCGTGGGTGGGCACTGGGGACTGACCGCGGGAGATCTCGCGGCGTTCTTCGGCATCACCACCACGCTCTACAAGCCGGTCAAGGGGCTCGCGAAGGGGTGGGTGCGCCTCACCGACGCCCTGCCCTCGGCGGACCGGCTCTTCGAGGTGCTGGACAGCCCCGTGCTGATCCGAGACACGCCCGACGCGGTCCCGATGCAGCCCCTGCGCCACGGCGTTCGCCTGCGCCATGTCTCCTTCTCCTACGGCCGCGAGGCGGTCCTGCGCGACGTCTCCTTCGAGATCGAAGCGGGAAAGATGCTGGCAATCATCGGGCGCACCGGCGCCGGGAAGACGACGCTCGCCGATCTGCTGCTGCGGCTGCACGATCCAACCACGGGAAGCATCGAGATCGACGGGGTGGACATCCGTCGCATCCGGCGCGATTCGCTGCTCGATCGCATGGCGGTCGTGACCCAGGAGCCGTTCCTCTTCGACGGAACGATCGGCGACAACATCCGTTACGGCAGACCCGGTGCCAGCGAGAGCGAGCTGCTCGCCGCCGCGCGCGCCGCCCACGTCGACGAATTCGTCGACCGCCTCCCGGAAGGCTACGCAACCGAAGTGGGTGCGGCCGGAACCCGTCTCTCGGGCGGCCAGCGCCAGCGCATCACGATCGCGCGCGCGATTCTGCGCGATCCGGAGATCCTGATCTTCGACGAAGCGACGAGCTCACTGGACTCGAAGAGCGAGCGCCTCGTCCAGGACGCCATCGACGCGCTGCTCGGAGGACGCACCGTCTTCGTGATCGCCCATCGGCTCTCGACGGTGCGCCGCGCCGACAAGATCATCGTCCTGGAAGACGGCGCGATCTCACAGACCGGCACACACGACGAGCTGGTGCACTCGGGTGGGCTCTACAAGGACCTCGTCGACCTGCAATCGACCGAGCGCAGCCCCGGACTCAGCTGAGATCGGCGAGCATCGCCCGGTAGAGGCCCTCGAGATCTCGGCACAGACGCTGCGACGAGAACAGCCGCTCCGCGCGGCGCCGCGCCGCGAGACCCATGCGCGCGCGCAGCCCGGCGTCGGCGAGCAGGACGTGCCAGGCTTCGGCGAGCGCCGCCGGGCGCTCTTCGATTGCGAGGCCCGTTTCGCCGTGCACCACCAGCTCGGGCAGTGCGCCGCGCCGGGTGACGACCGCTGGAATTCCGCAGGCGGCCGCCTCCAGCAGCGCACGGCAGCCGCCGTCCGAGCCGGGAACGAGAAAGGTGAAGACGTCGATGCAGCGCAGCACGTCCGCGTAGTCGTCGGTCCGGTAGCCGGCGAACACCACCCGATCGGCGATGCCGAGGCGCGCTGCGGGCTCGTGCGCCGTCTCGCGAATGTGCGTGCCGCGCCCGACGATCAGCAGCCGCGCCTCGGGGTGCTCGCGCAGGAGCTGGGCCGCCGCGCGCAGCAGCAGATCGAAGCGACGATGGCGCTGCGCCCGCGCCACGATGCCGATCACGGGCTGATCGGGCGCGAGTCCGAGCGAGCGGCGCACGCTGGCGTCGCCGCCGCCCGGTCGAAAGCGCTCGAGATCGACCGCACCGAACGCGCCGAGCAGAGGGCGGTCGCCGCGCAGCCGCCGGTTGGCCCGGGCCGTTTCGGGAGACACACACACGAGACCGTCGCAGCCGGGTCCGAAGAGCCAGCGGTTCCAGGGCCAGGCGCGAATCGGCTGCCCGCTCTTGTAGGAGCGGGCGATCCGCGGGAGGCCCCGGCGCCGCTGCGCGTGCGCCGCGCGCAGCGCCAGCACGTGATCGCGCGTATGCCAGGTGTGCACCACCTCGAAGGCCTTGGCGGCGAAGAGCGCGCGCAGCCGCCGCGCGTCCGCCGCATCGCGACGCCAGCGCACGCCTCGCCCCTGCGTGAGCTCGAGAATCGGCGCCGCACCCAGCTTGCGCGCCTCGATCGCCAGCGTGGGAGCGGTCCCCGGCGGCCCCGGCGGGCAGGCGAGCTCGACCTCGTGGCCGGCTGCGCGCAGCGCGCGCAAGAGCTGCAGCATGGGCGCCGCGGGGCCAGTCCACTTCCAGTCGCTGCTCAGCTGGAGGATCCTCAAGCTGCGCGCCCGACGCCGCGCCGCGCAGCGTGCGGCTTCCCGGGCAGGATGGCCGGACCCGACCGTCTCACGTGCGGAGACGTTCCACGCTGCTCACGCCCTTGATTCGCCCGATCTCCTTCATCACCGAGTTGAGCGTCGCGACATCGCCCACCCAGACGTCGAAGGTGAGCTCGGCGCGCTTGTCGCGACTGGTCGTGACCCGCGCCGCGCCGATGTTGATGCCGCGCGCCGCGATGCTCTTGGTGATGGACGCGAGCAGACCGGGCGCATCGTTCGAACGCACGCGCATCCGGATGCGCCGGGGCGTGCCCGATTCCGGCTCCCACTCCACCGCGATGCGCCGCTCGGGGTCCAGCTCGAAGATCTTGCGGCAATCCTTCAGGTGCACGGTGACGCCGCGCCCGCGCGTCACGAAACCCACCACGTTGTCACCCGGCAGCGGCGCGCAGCAGCGCGCGAAACGCACCAGGACGTCCGAGTGGCCGCTCACCCGGATTCCGGGGGCCGCCTGCTTGGGGCGCCGGAAGAGCCGGCGCGGGTGCGTCTCCCGCTGCGGCTCGTCGCCCCGCAGCGTTCGCGCGACGTCTCCGGCGTGGACGCGACCGTAGCCGATCGCCGCGAGCAGCTCGTCGACGGATGCGCGGCCGTGCTTGGCCGCCACGCTCTCGAGCGCGCCGGCCTCCAGCGCTTTCGAAAGAGACATGCCCAGCTTGCGCAGCTCGCGCTCCAGGATCTCGCGCCCGAACTCGCTGCTGCGCTGCTGCTCCTCCGCGCGGATGGCGTGCCGGATGCGACTCCGCGCCCTGCCGGTGACCACGAAGTCGAGCCAGTCCTTGCGCGGCCTCTGGGAAGCATTCGTGATCACCTCGACGGTGTCGCCCACGGCAAGCGGGTGCCGCAAAGGCACCATCCTGCCGTTCACCTTGGCTCCCGCGCAACGCGCGCCGACCTCACTGTGGATCGCATAGGCGAAATCCACGGGCGTCGAGCCCTGCGGCAGATTGAAGACATCTCCCTTCGGGCTGAAGACGAAGACCTCGTCGGGGAATAGATCCACCTTCACGGTCTCGATGAACTCGTTCGGGTCGGACAGATCCTGGTGTCGCTCGAGCAGCTGTCGCAGCCAGGCGAACTTTCCGCTGTCATCGCGGGCGTCGAGGCGACCCGCCTTGTACCGCCAGTGCGCCGCGATCCCGAGCTCGGCGTCCCGGTGCATCTCCTCCGTCCGGATCTGCACCTCCATGCGCTCGCCGTAGGGGCCGATCACGGTCGTGTGCAGCGACTGGTAACCGTTGGGCTTGGGCAGCGCCACGTAGTCCTTGAAGCGGCCCGGGACGGGCCGCCAGATCGCGTGGACGATGCCGAGTGCGGAGTAGACGTCCGCCTGGGATCCGTTCAGGATCGCCCGAAACGCGATCACGTCGTAGATGTCGTCCAGGCTCAGCTGCTCGCGCTCCATCTTGGCGTGGATCGAGGCCAGGTCCTTGACGCGGCCGGTGACCTCTGCGCGGAGCCCGGCGGCGGCAAACTTCGCGGAGAGCACACCGATCACCTCTTCGATGTAGCGCTCCCGCGCCTTGCGCTTGGAGCGCAGCCGCCGTTCGAGATCGGCGGCGATCTCGGGCTGCAGCGTCCGGAACGCGAGATCCTCGAGCTCCTGCTTCATCCAATTGATGCCGAGGCGGTGCGCCAGCGGCGCGTAGATATCGAGGGTTTCCTGGGCGATGCGCCGCGCCGAGTCCTCCGACACGTAACGGACCGTGCGCATGTTGTGCAGGCGATCCGCGAGCTTGATGAGCAGGATGCGAATGTCCTTCGACATCGCGATCAGCATCTTTCGGAAGTTTTCCGCCTGGCGCTCGAGCGCCGATGTGAACTCGATCTTCGCGATCTTCGTGAGACCCTCGACGACGAACGCCACCTCTTCGCCGAACAGCCGCCGCAGCTCCTCGGGTGAGGTGAGCGTGTCCTCGATCGTGTCGTGCAGCAGACCGGCGGCGACGGTCACGTCGTCCATGCGCAGGTCGACGAGGATGCCCGCGACCTCGAGGGGGTGGACCAGGTAGGGCTCGCCCGAGAGTCGCTCCTGTCCCTCGTGCACCTTCGCGGAGAACACGTAGGCCCGCTGCAGGAGCGACAGGTCGCAGGAGGGGTTGTATTCGAGGATGCGATCGGCGACGTCGTTGAATCGGCGCATCGAGCCGGAAAATCCCTTTGAATATCAAGCGCTTCGAACAAAATAGCAGGTTTGCCGCGGGATTCGCCCGCCGGCTAGCCGGCCGCCTGCAGCCGCTCCAGCGCCCGCGCTGCGGCAAAGCGCTGGCGCACCGTGGCGACCTCGCCGCGGCGCTCCGCGGCCAGGATCTCCAGGACGTTTCGGACACACGCCTCCAGCGCTTCATTCACAACGGCGTAGGCGAAGTCTCCGATCGCGCCGAGCTCCCGGCGCGCCAGCTCGAGGCGCCGCTCGATCTGCTCGGGCGCGTCCGTCCCGCGCTGCGTCAGCCTCTCGCGCAGCACCTCGAATGACGGCGGCAGCAGGAAGATGAAACGCGCGTCCGCGCGCCGCTGGCGCACCTGGCGGGCGCCCTGCACCTCGATCTCGAGCAGCACGTCCATTCCCGCGGCCAGCGGCGCGTCGATGCTCGCCCAGCTGGTGCCGTAGCGGTGGCCGTTGTAGACCGCGTGCTCGAGGAACGCGCTCTCCGCAACGAGCCGGCGAAATTGGGCTTCGCTGACGAAGTGGTAATCCTCGCCGTCGCGCTCGGCGGCGCGCCGGGGTCGCGTGGTATGCGAAACGGAGAAGGCGATGCCCGGATCCCTCGCCACCACCTCGCGGCAGACGGTCGTCTTGCCCGTACCGGACGGCGCCGCGACCACGATGGGAAACGCCACGTGTCCATCGGCCGCGTGAGCGGCCGACGCGCTCTCCGCGCTCACCGATCGTCTCCCTTCAGATCTTCCTGGGTGAAGCGGGCCGCGATCGTCTCGGGATTGATCGCGGAGAGAATGATGTGGTCGTCGTCCATGATGAGGATGGAGCGGGTGCGCCTGCCCTGGGTCGAATCGACCAGCTTTCCCCGCTTGCCCGCTTCGTCGCGCAGACGCTTCATGGGCGCGGCGCTCGGCACGACGATGGCGATCACCCGGGAGGCCATCACGAGGTTGCCATAGCCGATATTGAGCAGCGTGCGGCTACTCAACGTTCTGCACCTGCTCGCGCAGACGCTCCAGCTCGGTCTTGAGCTCGACGACCTGCTGGGCCACGGGCGCGTCGCTTCCCTTGGCTCCGATGGTGTTCGCCTCCCGACTGATCTCCTGCAGCAGAAACTCGAGCCGACGCCCCACGGGACTGCCCGGCGCGCCGGCCTCGATCAGCTGCCCGAATTGACCCAGATGGCTGCGCATCCGCACGATTTCTTCGGTGATGTCGAGGCGATCCGCGGCGAGCACGATCTCCTGGTGCAGGCGCGCCTCATCGAGCAGACCTGTCTCGGATTCCAGCTGGCGCGCGCGCTTGCGCAGGCGCTCGCGCACCCCTTCCTGGACCAGGCCGGCGCGCTGCTCGAGCGCCTCTGCGATTTCCGCCACGCGCGTCGCCCGCATGCACAGGTCGCGCGCGAGCACCTCGCCCTCCGCCGCGCGCATCGACTCGAGCTCGTCGAGCGCGGTGTCGAGCGCCGTGCGCGCGGCTTCGCGCAGCGCTTCACTGGAAAACGCGGGCTCCGCGAGCCGCGCCACGCCCGGGAGGCCGAGCAGATCCGCAACGCCGAGCGCGCCGGAGACCCCCGCTTCTTGCGTGAGCGCGCGAGCCGCCTCCACGTACTGGCGCGCCGCGCCCAGATCGAGTTCGAGCCGCGCCGGCAGCCCCGAGCCCTCCGGCGTCGTGATGCTGCAGTCGAACTTTCCGCGCGAGAAGCGCTCCTGGATGCGCGCGCGGACGTCGGGCTCGAGGGCCGAGAGCGCGCGCGGCAGTCGCACGCGCGCGTCGAGATGCCGGTGATTCACGGAGCGCACTTCCAGCGCAAAAGCACTTCCGTCGATCCGGAACACGGCGCTGCCGAAGCCAGTCATGCTGTGGATCATCCGGAGCACCGCGCGGCGGCAAGCGCAGCCGGAAGCAGCGACTTCACCTCGTCTGCGCTCGCGGTGGCGGTCCCGACCTTCCCGACGACCACTCCGGAGGCCGCGTTGGCGATCACCGCGGCCTCGAAGAGCGACGCGCCGGCGCGCAGGGCGAGCGCGAGCGCAGCGATCGCCGTATCCCCCGCCCCCTGCACATCGAAGACCTCGCGGGCGGCCGTCGGGACATCGACACCGCTCGCGTCGGATTCGAAGAGGGTCATGCCGTCTGGACCCCGCGTGACCACCACCGCGCCGCCGCCGATGCGCCGCCGCAGGCGCGCCACGGCGCGGGCGAGATCGTCGCGATTCCGGATCGTGACGCCGGAGAGCGCCTCCGTCTCGCGAAGATTCGGCTTGAGCAGCGCGGCGCCGCGGTAGGGGGCGAGATCGGCCTTCGGGTCGACCGTCACCGGCAGATTCGCCGCGCGGAAGCAGCGCATCGCCGCCACCGCGAGCCGCCGCGACAACACGCCCTTGCCGTAGTCCTCGACGACCACGCCGTTGGCACGCGGCGCGAAGCGCTCGATCGCCCGCAGCAGGCTGCGCCCCACCTCTGGCGGCGGCGGATCGAAGGTCTCGCGGTCGAAGCGCACGATCTGCTGCGTTTGCGCGATCACGCGGGTCTTTCGCGTCGTCGGGCGACCCTCGACCTGGATCAGACCGCCCGGATCCACCCCCAGGTCCTTGAGCAGCTCCGCCAACTTGAGGCCCGCTGCGTCGTCTCCGATCAGGGCGCAGCAGTCGACGGAGCCACCGAGCGCAACCACGTTGCGCACGGCGTTCGCGGCGCCACCGAGCATCACGGTCTCGTCGCGAACGTGGACCACGGGAACCGGTGCTTCGGGGCTGATCCGGTCCACATCTCCCCAGACGTACTCGTCGAGCACGAGATCGCCGACCACCAGCAGGCGAACGCTCGGAAACTCGTCGATCAGGCCCTCGAGGCGCCCCAGGTCGAGCCGCGTCACGAAGACCCCCGCCGCGCGGACGCGTCGCACGCCCCTGCCCCACAGGCCCGATGCCGTGCGCGAAGCGTCGGCCGCGGGTGGCGGAGAGCAGCGGAGCGATGCGTCGACAAGCTCATTCCTGGGATGTTCTCCGGGACACCCGGACGAGGCGGCGATGTTACTCGATCCGATCCGGTCGCGACGCTGCCGCGCGCAACCCGGTCCGTGTGCGGGGGCGCCCACCCGCGGGGTAGGATACCGCGCGCGGCGCGCCTCGCGTGCCGGCTCCCGAGCTTCGGGGCCGCGGTCCGGCGTCGCAGGGCTCCGGCGATCGACCGCGCAGATCCAGGCCGGGTCCGCGAGCATGGGGTCGCGAGCGCACGGCGCCGCGGGGAGTGCGGCAACGCGGAGCGCAGACATGCACGAATTCGAGGAGCGGGCAGAACGCACGCGATACCTGCGGGTGGCGCTGCGCTACGCGGACGCCGTGGCGGCGCTCGGCTTGCCCGAGCCCGAAGCCGCGCGGCGGCTGCTCGCCGCCGCGCCGGGCGCCACGGGCCGCACGCACACGGCGATCGTGCCGCTGCCGGATCGGTCGGCGAAGATTCATCTGCGACCCGTGCGCCACGGCGGCCTGCTGGGTGGACTCTGGCGCGGCGCACTGCTCGGCATGCACCGGCCGATCCGCGAGCTCGAGGTGACGGGCCAACTGTCGCACGCAGGTGTCGCCGTGCCCGATCCCGTGCTGGTCGCGGGATGGCGCATCTTCGGGCCCTTCTGGTCCGCCGTCGTGGGCACGGCCCACCTCGAGCGCAGCATCGACGGCGTCGCGCTGCTGGCGGACGCCCCGCAGCCGAAGCGCCTGCTGCGCGCGGCCGAAGCCGCGGGCCGCGCCGTGCGACGCTTCCACGACGCGGGCGGTCGGCACGCCGACCTTCACCTCAAGAATCTACTCTTCCGCGAGAGCGGGGAAGCAACCGAAGCCTGGATCGTGGATCTGGACAAGGCGCGTGTGGGCGCGCCGCCGCGCGCGCGCCGCCGCGCGCGCGAGCTCATGCGTCTGTATCGCTCGCTGATCAAGCGCCGTCTCAGCGGTCGCGTCGGCAGGCGCGGCTGCGCGCGTTTTCTCGCCGCTTACGTCGCCGGCGACCGCGAGCTGCGGCGCGCGCTGCGCACCCACTTTCGATTCGAGCGCCTGCGCATCGCCGTGCACGCGCTGGCCTATCGGCGCTGAGCCCGCCGCGCGCTCAGCGCAGCCGCTCCTCGAGCCAATCGAGCAGATCACCGGCACGCTCGATGGCCAGCTCGATCGAGAGCACGCGCACGTCGGCCTTCCCGACCCAGGCCGGCGTAATCTTGACCGCGTCCTTCTCGGTGGTCACCCAGAGCGGCGCCTCGCGAGCCAGGTGACGCAGATCCGCGGGTCGATACGCGTGGTGATCCCGAAAGACGCGCTCGGCCACGACCTTCGCGCCCAGCGCCTCGAGCGTGCGCCGAAATCCGCGCGGCTGGGCGAGTGCGGCCAGCAGACCCAGCTCGGCGCCGTCCAGCATCTGCGGCGGCATGCCGGAGCCCCCTGCGAGCGGCCGCAGCGCAGCCGGACGGCGGCGCGCGCAGAAGCGATAGGCGCGGCGCGCCCGGCGTGCGAGCAGCGACTCATCCGTGTCGGGCAGGGGTCCGTCGACGACGCCGATCGCATCGGCGCGCCGCAGCGCGCACAACGGCTCGCGCAGCGGGCCGCGGGGCAGCACGCGGCGATTGCCCAGACCGAGCCCGCCATCGAACATGAGCACGTCCACGTCGCGCGCGAGGCGGTGGTGCTGGAATCCGTCGTCGAGCACGATCACGTCCGCGCCGAAGAGCGAATGGGCTCGCAGGCCCACGATCCCGCGGTCGCGGCCGACCAGCACCGGAACGCCGGGCGCGTGCGCCGCCAGGAGCATCGGCTCGTCTCCCGCGCGTTCGACTCGGCCGCACACGTGCCGTCCATCGGAGACGACATAGACCGGGTCGTCTCCCGCACGTCGATAGCCCCGGCTGGCGAGGACGACCTTTCGCCCCCTGCGGTGCAGGGAGTCCGCGATCCATGCGGCGAGCGGTGTCTTCGCCGTGCCGCCCACGACCAGATTGCCGACACTCACCACGCGACACGGAAGCTTTCGGGGCGCGCGCACCCCTTGCTCGTAGAGCGCGCGGTGCGCGCCCGCGCACGCCGCATAGATCCATGCCGCGGGAACCAGCGGCGCCAGCGCCAATCTGCGGGCGAGCGACTCCTGGCGTTGCTCCAGCCAGCCGGCGCGCACGCTCACGGCCCCGCGCGGCTCACGAGCCGCGCCTCCCTGCAGCCGCCGCGATCGTGTCCAGCACCAGATCGGCGGCGCGGTCGACGCTGCCCCGGTGCAGCTGCAGCGCCTGCCAGCCCGCTTCGCCCCGGGCCCGGGCCTGTTCCGGATCGCGCAGCGCCGCCAGCACGGCGGACTCCAGCTCGGATGCGTTCCGCACGCGCCGACCGGCGCCGCAGCGCTCCAGGATCTCCACGGCGTGACTCACGTTCTGCGTGTGCGGTCCATAGATCACCGGACGGCGCGCGAGCACGGGCTCGAGCACGTTGTGGCCGCCGATCGGAGCCAGGGTACCGCCGACGAAGGCGACCGCGGACCGCGCGTAGAGGGACGCCAGCTCGCCGAGCGTGTCGAGCACCACCACCTCACCCGCGCGCAGGGGCTGCGCACCGAGCGCCGAGCGCCGCCGCACGATGCGCCCCCGCTGCTGCGCTGCCTCCACGACCTCCCCCGCGCGCTCCACGCGCCGCGGGGCGATCACCAGGATCGCCGGGGCACCCGCGCGCTCGGCCGCTGCGAACGCGTCCAGTGCTGCCACTTCCTCTCCGGCGTGCGTGCTGCCGGCGACGAAGAGCGGCGCGGCGCCCAGCGCGCGCTCCAGATCCTCGCTGCTGGCGCGCGGCTTCTCATCGATCTCGAGCTTCAGATCTCCGCTCACGCTCACGATGGACGGATCGGCCCCGAGCTCGATGAAGCGTTCGCGATCGATCGGCGTGCGCGCACCGATCGCGTCGAAGCGACCCAGGGTCGAGTGCAGCAGCGGGCGCAATCGCCGGTAGCGCGGGTAGGAACGATCCGAGAGGCGCGCGGAGACGAGGATCAGCGAGATGGCCCTGCGCCGCGCCGCA
>Ga0224496_10002241_pt1 | contig 11552 bp, 5 predicted proteins | sample SF_Jul11_sed_USG_2_FD_168127 | JGI IMG/M metagenome (GOLD analysis project Ga0224496, IMG submission 168127) | Sediment microbial communities from San Francisco Bay, California, United States - SF_Jul11_sed_USGS_8_1 | ecosystem: Environmental > Aquatic > Marine > Sediment | place: USA... | reverse complement strand
TGAGAATTGTCACCAATTGTTCTGGTGGTCGGCTTTCAGTAATATTCGTAAAGTTGCGAATATCGGAAAACAACACAGTCACGATCTTTCGTGTTCCACCAAGATTCACCTGGACATCCTTCTCAATAATTTGGTCTACAATCTGCGGAGAGAGATATCGCGCCAAATTAGTCCGTACCGTTTCTTCCTTTTTCATTTGATCCGCGAGACGGGCATTTTCAATAGCAATAGCCCCTTGATTCGCCAACGTTTCAAGGAGATCCACGTCTTCTCTAGTATAAAAATGACCAGATTTCTTATAGCCTAAAGTTAAAACCCCTAAAACTTCATCTTGATGTATCAACGGAATGGCCATACTCGCACCAAGCTCAGAAAATCTACGTTCACAGGCATCTTTAACGCGTCCATAATGACGATCCTCAACCACATCATATTTAGTGATAAGTTTTTTTTCGTGTGCCACTAACAAAAATAGCGGATCCTCAGAAGAAACTTGCGCATGCGTAATGTCATCTCGATCGTAGAACCCACTGGGGTTCTTATCCTTCTCACCACTCTCTTCTCTCACAAAATAATGCGCAAGACTCTGATGCTGAGGTTGCAACAATAACAGACCAGCGGAATCAACAAACATATCTCCCTGAACGGTATCAAACAGCTTCTTGAGGATCGCCTCCTGATCAAACAGCGATGAAAGAGCCTGACTAACGGAACGCACCGTTTCCTTATAATCATATTGTTTTCGGTAAAAAAGTTGATCGACAAGTCCTTGAACCGCCTGATTAATAGGATTAAACAGAAAAACAGTGATGAGGGCAAAAATAATAGGATAGAGATCATCAGCCATTTGGCCGAACAAGGGCTCCAAAACAAAAGAACGAAAAAAGGACTGAACAAAGAAATATCCTCCACCGACTAATCCAGTCATAACCACATAACCCACGGTCCGCTTGATAAACACATCTACATCAAAAAGGTTATGGCGAGCGATCGCAAACGCAATGGAAGCTGGAAACAGTAAAATAGGGATCGCCAAAAGATTAATGTGCACAGGACTATCCGCAAGGCTTATCCCTAACAAGGGCATGCCATGGGCCAAAGCAGGAAGCGGAAGAGCTAGGCCCGCTCCAAACAACATGACCTTAGCCCGTTGCCGAGCTAGCTTGGAAAGCTCAGTAAAGTAGGCTGCTAAGGTTGATCCGACCAACATTAACGCGCTAAGAATCAAATAGACATCGGCAGCCATGTAAAATTTGACAAACAATTCTCCAGGGTAAAAGACCTGGATAGGAATAATAAACAATAACGCCAAGACATAAGGAAGGAATTGAATTTTGGGGTAAGAGCGAACAATACTCCATTCGCGGGGAAAGACAAGACTCAAATGAACAAATGTGGCAGGGACCAATACATTTAAAATGAAATTCAATCGAATCATTTTATAGGTAGACACCTCATCAAACCCGCCTATCGTGTACAAACCTAAAAAAGTACACGCACACATAAACACACGACTGGCCCTTAGATCAGGCTTCATGAGAAAAACAAGTAGCCCGATTACAAAATAGGCAAGCCCAGATATGAGTTGAATACCAAACGTCATTGAAAAGTCAGTCAAACTGAAACGTGCGGGAAGGATCGAAAAATCAAGAAGTTGCTTGCCTCGCTTCACCTTATAATGAATCGGCTCCTCAATAGGATTGTTTTGTACAATGGTCTCCAAATCCTGAACCGACGAGATCGACACGCCTCCGGCTTGAACAATCTTATCAGGATATTGAAGACCCGCTTTGACACCTGCCCATTGATACTCACCGTAGTCAACAACAATGACTCGTTTATTAAGCAAAAAACCAGGGAAGGGTTTATCAATCCAACTGATCGCATTGCCAAGGGTAAAGGACATGGCAACAACAAAAAATAAAGCTATACCAACAAAGGGTACATACGGAAGGACAGCTGGAGTGAAAAGAGCCTTGCGAGACCACGTTGGCTTACTAGCCTCAGAACCAAGTAGAGTCATTTGGACCCAACCACGACATGAGAGGTAGAACGGTTTCGTCTCAATAGCCAAACAGCAATAAATCCAATTAACACCAGGCAAATATTTACGTAGACAAAAATATCGCCATATTGTGAATAAAAAGTATGATCCGTACGGAGAGGCAAGGCCATGGTTAAAAACCCTTCCACAAAAATATCAGAATCCCCTTGCCGCACTCTGCCAGAGATACGGCCATGGGGATCAATCATTGCTGAAACACCCGTATTAGAGGAACGTGCGATAGCAATTCTATTCTCCACGGCCCGAAACACATTCATGACTAAAAACTGGTATGGGGCATGCGTGGTGCTAAACCAAGCCTCATTTGACATATTGACCAGAAACTCAGCGCCGTTATTCACGAACTGTCGAACGAGATCTGGAAAGAGCATCTCCCAGCAAATTAATGTGGAAAAACGATGTTTGCCTAAAGAAAAAACCGTGTAGGTGTTACCGGGGAATGTATCATCTAAGCTGAAATAACGGGCAGGCCAGGGGATCACATCTTTTAGGGGGAGGTATTCCGCAAAAGGAAGTAAGTGAATCTTTTGGTATTCATCCTTTATTTGCCCATTGGGGGTAATAAAAAAGGCACTATTGAAACTTTTAGTTCGCTTCAGTTCAGCATCTCCAAATTTAATTGACTCTCCACTGCCAATGATTAAATGGGTATTCATTTCCTTGGCTAGATTCGTGAGGGTTTGGCGCAACCCCCAATCCTGATTTAAACGGCCCTGGGCGGAAAGCTCCGGCCATACGACTAATGAAGTGGGGCCAGCCTGTAGGGCAGTTGTAGTAAGCCGAAGATGCTTTGTGAGATGAACCCCCTTGAGTTCCGGTTTCCATTTGGCATCCTGAGGAATATTGCCTTGAATTACGGTGACAGGAAGAGTCGTGGGCTTGGGACCATTGGCGACAACATGAGAGCCAAACAGGACAACAAAGGTGCCCACAATAATCACAGCAAGGGCCTGAGGAAGAATTGGAGAAAAGGGCTTGGAAAAATTCGGGATAGTCCGGAAACACCATGCAATGGTGATCTGCGAAAGAAAGACATTGGCCATAACAATCACAAAAGAAACCCCATAAGTTCCAGTCCAAGATGCAAGCTGAATGAGATAAATATTGAGATACTGCGAATGGGCCAGCGATCCCCAGGGGAGTTGAAGAAATCCCATATGGGAACGCAAATATTCAAGAGCAACCCACATGGCTGGAGCAGTCAGTAGCTGAGGAAACCGAGTTTCCTTTGAAATCCAAACCAAACCAAGACAGAAAACCCCAAGACTCGTGCTCAAGTAAAAAACGGCAATCGAAAATTCTACCCAATTAAAAAGATTGGTGATTTTAATCCAATAAAATATTCCAGAAAAATAGATGACCCCCGTCACACACCCTAGACAAAAGCCTCGAAACAGGCTAACCCCCACCAGGCTAACCAACAAAGGAACTAGAGCGAACCAAGAAAGGGCTTCAAAATCATAGGCAGGATAAGCAAAAACAAGGGAAAATCCGGAAAGCAGCGCTAACAGAATTCGGAAGAAAAAAAATAGCGATTCAGGCATGGCAAAGATGACTTAGGTTCTACATTTCCCACAATTTGGTCCGCAAACGTGCGTGAAATTGAGAAGACAAAAAACATGGCACGCTAATATCACCTTACAAGGAAACCAAGTTCAGCCATCCCTTAAGTGAACGACAAAAAATTTAGCCGCCGCTCAAAAATAAAAGAGAGAATCAGATTGCACGACTCTACTATTTCGAGACAAGCTCTAACCACACAGCTTGTACGGTTAACCCAATCTGATTGCCATTGAAATCAAAATGGGGTGCAAAAGAATTCACAACGTTGATCCCGAGCAGCAACGATTCCCCGGCAATTATGTCATAACAATCCGCTAATACTTGCGGAAACCCGACTTCCAATAGTAGCGTGAAATATAAAAAACTCTCCTTACTCAATGCACGAAAACTCTGATCTTGGCTAAAACTCAACGAAAATTCCTGCCCGTGGCATTGTCCAGAAATAAATCGGTTGCCCTTTCGATCATAAGTTATCGTCGTGAGAGTCGCCGGCCCCTGATACCGGACATCACCGGTAATGGTAGGCTCCTCATTTTTCCCAGCCCAAGCTGCTGGAGCAAGGGTAGCCAAAAACGACACCAATACCAGGCACAAGATAGAATTCTGAAAATTTCTCATCCGAAGGCTTTTATTTCAGCGTTAAGCACTTGTTCCTTTTACCCAAGGGGGAAAATACTCTCCATGATGGCTCCCTCGCTAAAAGCTTAGACTGGCATGTTACTGGAAGGACAAATATTCATGACAAATACGAATAGGTTCTCAGCCAAGGGAACATGTTGAAAAACCCAGGAAAAGATCTTCACGAATACAAAAAATAAAGTAAAGAAAGGTCACACACCAAACTCTAATGATGGAGGGGGCATACCCCTCCATCACGTGAGACACGGAACTCTATGCATGCCAACATAGAATATAAGCCTAAACACTCTCACTCAGGTATGCGCTCTAACCACACAGCTTCAACCGTCAAACCAACCTGGCTGCCCGTGGCGTCAAAAATTGGATTGAAGCCATGAGCAGCACTAATCGACAACTCAAGGGCCTCACCACTACCCACTTTATAACAATCAGCCAAAGCTTGTGGGACCCCAAGTTCAAACCTCTGGGTAAAATCTAAAAAGCTATCTGGAAAGTCCAGAGCTTTATAGTTGGCGTCCTGACCAAAACCCAGAGTAAAAGGTTGGCCTTTGCACACTCCGGAAAGAGTGCGGTTGCCATCGACATCATACGTGATAGTCGTAATGGTTGCTGGCCCAACGTTACGTGCAGTCCCCATGGGAGGCTCACTTTTCCCTGCCAAAACCAGGGAAACGGTACCAGTAGCGAGAAACAGACCAACCACAAACAGGCTCAATACATAAGTTCGTACAGTTCTCATTGACCAATCCTCCTTTTATAAAAATGATTAAACGAATGTCTGCCTATTCACTCCTTCGCCCGTGAATTCATGGATCCTCCTTTCTATAAAATAGATTCGCTCACTTAGTCGTTAGCCATCTTTATTGGATATAAACCCTAAGAACAAAACCAAGATATCGAGAAACATATTGATTATTATTTCCCAAAAAACGTTCTTGATAAAAGACCGTACCAATCAATGGAAGGGGAAACACCTTTTCTCGAAATAAATGAAACGTACTATAATTGAGGCCCACCTTAAACCAATGGTCCTGAAAGTCTGTTTGATCCCCCAATGTGCCATAATCAAGATCTTTATTCCCCGTATGATGATCTTTGAATTTATACCCAAATTGGTATTGTGGAGTGAGATATAACCCAGAGAACAGGCCAATACTTCCTGTAACTTCTGCTTGAATAATATCCCCAGGATCTCGATCAACATGATTATCTTTAGCAGAACAAATAGGAGCATTGACATTACACACACGATAGCGATGAGTATCAGGAAGGTTTAAGTCATACGAGAAAGTCGTATGAAGGAGAACGGATCCAGCCTCCGGAACCGCGAATTGGCTATTCTGACCGGAGTTGGGGCCCAACCAGGATTGATTAAATCGAAACAATAAAGCGTAATACCCATTCCCAGGAACGTTATCCACCAAATTATCAGGATCATCAAACCCACCGGTTGGAAACAAAACCCCTCCAGTAAAAGCCAATAGCCAACTATCGGATTTATAATATTGATACCGGGCCCCTAGAACGATATCCCCAAATCCTTCATCATCCCAATCATCAATGGGATCAAACCCCTGTTGCCCTAGAAGACTTTGGATATCATCAACATTAGCCGGACGGGTGCCTCCAAACCCAAGGGGAGCGATCCCTCCAGGAACCAAAGAATTAATACCCAATGTTGCATTAGAAGTATTGATTGAAGCATCAACATCAAGGCTCTGGAACCAGTAAGGGATAATTAATCCCACCGACAAACGGTCGGTCACGCCGTATGCTGGCTGAAAGTTTAAAATATTAATCTGACGTTCAAATTTGACGTGACTTCTCCCAAGAGTGCCCGTTCCCGGGGTAAGAGCAAAACCCATTTCGACCAGAGACAAATCACTAAAAATACCACTATTTATATTGACGTTAAAATCTTCCGCAAGAGATTCCTTATCCCCATTTTTGTTAAATCGCTTCGTAATGGGTAGAGAAAATTGCCCATCAAATTGAAAACGCCATACCCCCTGAGGCAATACCGTCGCATCATCTGCAACACCGATAGGTGGGAAAATGAAATGAAGAAAAAATGAAATAAAAAACAAAACAAACAGGTGAGAAATTGTGAGTTTCATGTGTCTCCTCATGGGAATTAAAGAACTCAAAAAGCCACAATGCTTCTCTTCTACACTGGGCAATATAAATTGCGCGTTCTCAGAGAACTCCGCCACGCGAGGCATCAAGATCCGAGGACGAAGGGCAGATGCATGGATGAGAGTAAATCGTCGTAAGGCATCAAACTTTCATATCACTTCACTTCCATGATGATAACTACTCACGTGCAAACCTCATGCATTTTTTAGCCAGAATCTATTTGTCTTTCGGCTTCCCCCACTTGGTGAGGCCGAGCGACTCCGCCAAGGCTTTGTCGAGCTTCACCTCAATCTTGCTCTTGAATTTTTCCTTCTTCACCTTGCCCGTCTCGTCCGTATGCGTGAGATCATGCTCCACCTCCGTGGCCACCCAGTCACTGCCCACATCCGTGATGGTGAACTGCACCGCCTCCAGCTCCGTCTCTACTTCGGCCGTCAAACTCGGCTGATCGGCCACAAAGCCCTCCGGCGGAGTGACACTCGTCGTCACCGTCCAATCCCCCACACTTTCAAAGATGAACGGATAGAGTTCCTCGGTACTGTCCCACTCGATATACTCCGGTTCAATAATAAACAGCTCTGACCCTGTAAATTTTTGGCTCTTGCCGGCGACCTTTTTGCCATTACTTTTGGTAATCAACTGCAACTTGATCGGCCGTACCTCTCCTGAGACCAGCAGATCAGCACTTTGGCCCAGGTACACTTCATTCCCATCCGACGGATTGCCGGGGGTGGGATCATGTTGCGCAAGCACCAGGTAGTCGCCGGGGGGGACAAACAGATCCAGGTTTCCCGCACTATCGGTCTGCCCACTACCCACGACGGCCCCGGCACAGCTCAGCCAAATGGACTCCCGTTGGGCTGGAGAAAACCCGAACCCGGCCGCACACTCGCCCGCTGTTTTTGAATAAGCATGCACCGGAGCATTGGTCAACGGCGTCGTATTCACCCCTGGGCTGGTGCCTGGGCCCACCGTCCGCTCAATGACGGTGATCTCCAGCGTCCCTGGCGCCACCGTTGGCACATCGCTGGTGGCGGGGTTGCAGTCATTGTCCTTGCCATCCCCCGCAATCTCAGGCGCTCCCGGAAAGACCGTGGGATCACTATCGTCACAGTCAGCCTGGGTCTGTCCCACCACGGCGGGGTCCGGCACCGGGAAGGTCACCCCATCACCATCGGCATCGGTGAACAACGCAAAGCGCCCCGTCAGTGAAGTGAGGACCCCTCCAAACGTTTGCGTGTCTAATTGCGCAAACGACTCCCCGGCCACCGTGCGATAAATCGCCGCGTAGGTCCGGATGGGCACAATGGCCTTCACTTGATAGAATCCCGGAATGGCGTCCGGAAGATCCAGCCCCGTATAGAGCGTCCGGGCATCCGCAACCGTCACGGATTGCACAAAGTCGGGAGGCAGAACCTCCAACCGTTCAACCTGGACCAACTGATCATCAATGGGCAACGTCACCGGCGGCGGCGGCTCCGGCGCTGGGACTTGTAATTGATCACCACGTAGGGCCACCCCGTCCGGCCGCGTAAACGTGAGCTGTAAGGCCAACGGTTGCGCCGATAAGCCTTCGCCCGCTAACACCGTCGTCCCACTGATGTTCTTGAGCGTCACCGCCAGCTTAATGGGATCCACGCCCAACCGGTACGCCGCTTGGTCCACCACCACCTGCACCTTGACGCCTGGTGGCGTTTGTGCCCCGACAAGACCCACATGAAGCCCCACGACCAGTCCGAACCCCGTGATAGCTCGCGCCCCCCATCGTCTGGTTACCCGAAGGAAGGTCCTTCCTTGCTGCTGCCTCTGTTGTGGCCTCTCCATGGTTCCGCCCTTTCGCCTCGATCGTTACGGTTGGTCTACTGCAAGATTATGGATCTGCAGTTGCGCGGCCGCATCCCCAAAATGCCCATCCCGCAGCCAATTGTTCGAAAACTCATACATCACATCTGTCGCATCTCCTGTATGATCAGCTCCAGCCATGTGCCCCAGTTCATGCGTAATCGTATGCATCAGCACCTGCTCAATCGTCACCTCATTGGCTGCCGTCACCCCATTCGGCTGACTGACAGTGGGTAACTCCACCCGACCATTGCGATTAATGTCAAAACTCGACAACGCTTGCCCAAATGCTTGCGGCACATAGAGGTCCCCATCCAACCCATCACCCGCTTCATCTTCAAAATTGCCCATAATACGATCATTAACGGCATTATCATTGCCGTCCTCCACTGAAGCATCATCAAAACTTTCCAACACTTGCGACCCATTGCCATCAGCGTACGGCTGGTCCTGTGCATAGCCCTCAAGCGACCGATGATAGGTTATCGTATCCGCCCCATACATCGTCCCATCCCCTAACCCACTAGACCCTTTGGTGTCCCAACTCCAATCCCGCACGCCCCGTTTGTTGATATGCCCATCTGTATAGGGGAATAGCGTGCTGCGATCATTGGTCATTAGACCGATATCCAGGTTGCGGCGGCCGGGATCCGGCCCCGTCCCGACGGCCAGGGCATGCACGTCAATGCTGGCGTTGGCAAAGGCCAGGCCCAGCGCAAACGGACAGGCCACCGGAACACACGGCCCCTGGTCCTCTTCATAGCCTGTGTACTCAATGAAGAGATCTTTGCGGAGGGGGTTCAACCGGAAATGTGTGACGCTGCCCTCCGGCACGAGCACCGGCGTGGCATAGAGGCCCCCGGACGGGGCTGGCACCAGCCGTTGCCACTTGACCCCACGATATTCCTTGAACGCCGAGAGGCCATCGCCCAAAAAGTTGTTGTTGGCACTCGTGTCGCTGTCACTAGGAGCATCCAAGTCGCCAAACTGGCTCTCCCAGGCATCCGGCAACAGGTCATTGTCGCTGTCCTGCGGCACCGTGATTACTCGCGTGAGGGTCACCGGCGTCGTCCCATCCAGCGGCGAAAGGAAGTTGGTGGTCAATTCCACCGTGATCGAGGCCGCCGTGTCGTGGGCGAGCAGACCCCATTCGCTCGGATTGCCCGTGGGCTGCGGTGTGTCGAAGTCGTCACTGACCAGCCCAATGTTCTCGTCATTGGTGTACTGCCCCGGATAGGCGGTCACATTGGTAACGACCAGAGTGATAGTCGGTTGCACCAGGATGGGGGCACCCAGATCATCCACGACCTCCGTGGCCAGCACGGCTTGCCGCCCTATCGTCGGCAGCCAGGTCGCCAACACATTAGGGCCGCCCCCAGGCGCATCCGTGAGCGTCACCGCTAAACTAAACGGCGCCCCTTCATCCACGACCCCATTACAGTTGTCATCCAGGTTGTTGTTGAGGTCTTCCGTCTGCCCCGGGAAGACCTGTCCATTCAGGTCATTACAGTCCAGGATGGTAACGCCATCTGCCTGGAACCGATCGAACCCATCCGCATCCGCATTGGGATCACAGACATTACCTAGGTCATCGCCATCAAGATCCGCTTGATCGGCATTGGGCGTGAAGGGACAATTGTCGCCACCTTGCCCCACGGCAAGCACGGCAAAGTTGGCATCTTTATCCGGCTTCCCATCGGCATCCGCATCAATATCACAGGCATCGCCGAAACTGTCCAGATCCACATCCGGCTGTTCATCCGTATGCGTCGCCCCGTTGAGGTCCACCCAGGTCGACAGCGGGTTGGCGATCACCTTGCACCCATCCGGACCGTCTTGCACTTGATCGCCATCAGTGTCCGGATTGTTGGGGTCCGTCCCCTCCGCCGCTTCTTGCTCATCGGTCAGCCCGTCGTTGTCCGTGTCGGTCAGCTCGGGCTCCGGCGATGGGCCTCTGCCCGACGGCGGCGCTAAGGCCAAGCTGGGACAGTCCACCCCGCTACCCGGGAAAATACTGGCATTGCTGTCGTTACAGTCCGTGCCGGGCGGGTCCACCAGCCCATCCCCATTGAAGTCCGGGTCCTGCGGGTTGAAGAAGCGAATAAACCCATCCCCATCGCCATCCAGGTCACAGAGGTTGCCGAGGAAGTCCCCATCCAGGTCCGCTTGCCCATCGTTATACATGAGGGCGCAGTTGTCGCCCCCGCCAGTGGGGGCGATGGGGGTGAAGCTCTGGAGGAGGGCGCCCGCCGGGGAGGTCAGCACTTTGTCGATCGTCCCGTCATTGTCCGCATCCGGATCACAGGCATCCCCCAGGTTGAATTGCCCATTGAGGCTATCGCCGTCAGTGTCCCGCTGATTATTGGCATTGGGCGTCCGCTTACAACTGTCTGGCCCATCCGGCACGCCATCACTGTCGGTGTCGGGGTTGTTCGGGTCGGTGCCCAGCTCGGCTTCTTGGTCATCGGGCACCCCATCGCCATCACTATCCAACCCCAACAAGGTAAACTGCGCGACGATGTCCGTCGTATCCTGCGTGACGACGACATTACATTCCGGTGCCGCCGCCGCACAGCCGCCGCCACTCCACCCGTCAAAGCGTGCATCCACGGCCGGGGCCACCGTCAACGTGACCGTCGTCCCGTTCGGCACCACCGTTTGACATCGTAAGCCACAGTTCAGATTCACTGGGGCGCCTGTACTCAGAATACGACTGTCATCGATGCCCGTATTCACGCCCGTCCCCTGCGGGTGTACCGCCAGCGTAAAGACTTCATTGACAAAGCGCGCCGTGACGACCTTCGCCGCATCCATGGCGACGACACAGGCGCCCGTGCCCGTACAGCCCGCCCCACTCCAGCCGGCAAACACCACCCCTAGGCCCACTTGGGCTCCATTGACGATCAGGCGCACCTGGCTGCCCGCCCCCGCTGGATAATTAGCCGTACAAGTTGGCGGACAGAGAATACCCGCCGGCGTGGCCGTAATACTGTTGGGACCCGGTACCGCGGGGCCGGCCAGCGCGACTGTGAGCGAGCGGGTCGTCGCCGTCACCGTCACCACCACCGTGGCCGTGGCATCCGGCACCCCCGGCGGCACGTTGTCACTGATGGTATAGGTGAACGTGTCGCTGGGGCCCGCAAAGCCCGCATTCGGCATATAGGTCACCGTCAGCCCTCCAGGGGCTATGGCCACCGCTCCATTCGTCCCTTGCGTCACACTGACAATCGTCAGCGCCTCCCCATCCGGATCATGATCATTGAGGAGGACGGCGATCGGATTGGCACCACTATTCTGGAGCACCGCC
>Ga0224496_10002240_pt1 | contig 11554 bp, 9 predicted proteins | sample SF_Jul11_sed_USG_2_FD_168127 | JGI IMG/M metagenome (GOLD analysis project Ga0224496, IMG submission 168127) | Sediment microbial communities from San Francisco Bay, California, United States - SF_Jul11_sed_USGS_8_1 | ecosystem: Environmental > Aquatic > Marine > Sediment | place: USA... | reverse complement strand
GGGTGGAGAGGATATTGGCATCGCCGTCGCCGGCCAGGGCGCGCACCAGGGCGCCAAGGTTCAAGATCTTCTGGCCCAGGATCTCGGTGGTGCCCTTAAAAAAGCCCAGGGAAAAGCCGTCCCCTACCCCCATGGGGTTGACGCTCAGCATATTGATCCCGTTGGTGCCGTTAAAATTGGTGCCGCCGATAAAGCCGTTTTCATCGGCGGTGCCGTCGGTGGAGCGCCACTGGATGCCCAATTCGGCGCTCTTGTCGGTGGAGATTTCCACGATCACCGCCTCGATGATCACCTGGTTCCGCTGGATATCCAGCTTGCGGATCACCGCCTGCAGGGACTTGATCACCTGGGGCGAGGCGCTGATGATCAGGGCGTTGGTCGCCTCATCGGCCTGGATATTGATGTCCGCCACCGCGCCGGCCACTCCCGGCTTGCGGGCCTTTTTATTTTCCGGCGCCTCGCTGCCCACGCCGGAGAGAATCGGCACCAGATCCTTGGCCTTGGCATACCGAAGGAAAATCACCTGGGTACTGCCCTCCATCTGCACCGGGGTGTCCAGATGGGCGACAATCGCCTTGACCCGCAGGATATCGCCCTCGTCACCGCTGAGCAGGATGCTGTTGGTCCGTTCATCGGCCACCGCGTGGAAGATCTCCACCGCCGCCCCCTTGCGCGGGGTGCCCTTCATCAACCCGTCGATCACGGTCACCACGTCCCGGGCGTCGGCGTTCTCCAGCTTGACCACATGAATCTCGTCGGAGCCGGCCTGGTCGATCCGCTTGATAATCCGCAGCAACCGCTCCACATTGGCGGCCCGATCGGCAATGATGACCATATTGCTCTCGTCGTGGGCGGCCAGATAGCTCTTGGGATCAATCAGGGGCCGCAGAATGGGCACCAGCTTGTTGGCCGGCACATATTGCAGCTTATAGAGGGTGGTGACGGTCCGATCGCCGGGCTTATCGGGCATATCATCGGCGACATAGGCGTTCACCATGTCCTGTTTGGCCCGCACCTGAGGCACGATCTTCACCACCCCGTCGGTCTCCACCGCGGCATAGTCATGGACTTGGAGGACCGAGAGAAAGACCCCGTAGATGTCATCCTCGCTCATGGCCTGGGAGGAGACGATGGTCACCTTGCCCTTGACCGCCGGGTCGATGATGAACGTCCGATTGGTGAGTTTTGAAACACTCTTGATCACCGACCGGATATCGACATCCTGAAAATTAAAAGTGACCATGCCCGCGGCCCGCGCCGCCATGGAGGAACAGACAAGAGCTGTCAAGAGCAGAAAAACCGTCAGAATTCGTTGCATAATTGTCCGTTTTTTTTTGCGGCGATCCGGTACCCATCCGCCATTTTATTGCCAACCACGGCCCCATTCGGGCATTACAGCGGCGCCCGCCAGACAAGGAGACCGGGTCAGTTATTCGCGTCAATACTGTAACTGTGGCTGAGCCGCTGGCCATCCCGGCCGACAACCATCTCGATCTGGGCGGCGTCCTTGAGCATTTTATAGGCGGTAAGCCCCTGGGAGGCATTGGTCAGCTTGACGCCGTTCACCTCAAAGAGGATATCACCGGGATGCAGCCCCAGCTCCTCAAGCAGCTTGCTGCCCTTGGCGCTGACGATCTTAAAGCCCTGCTGCACCCCGTTCTCCTTATAGACCTCCACCCCCACCTCCTTGGCCAGGGCGGGAATATCCGCGGTCTTCTGCTCCCAGTATGATTTGTTGATCCGCCAGTTCTGATCGTCGCCCAGACTGGTGACCCCGGGCCCGGCCTCCTGCGGCTCGGATTCGCGCTCCACCGGCGAGAACCCCGCGGATTCCTGCTCCTCGCTGAGGAACAGGGTCTCGTAACGCCCCCCCCGGGCCAAAATGACCCGGTCGGCATAGATACCCTTCACCTCGGCATTGCCCGGCACCTTGTCGCCCACCGCGTAGATCTCGTCCTCGCCCTTCTTGCCTTTTTCACAGATGATCGCCAGGGCGCGCTCGGTGGGGGTCAGGGCGATCACCCCTTTCAACTCCAGACTGAGGGTGGTCTTGGGGGCGGTGGTGGTGGCGGCCGATTTCACCTCGGGTTCCACCTCGGCCTTGCCGAACAGATACAGCCCGCTCGGCGCCGCCTTCCGGGCGACCGCCGGGACTCCAGGAACCGGCCGTTTGGCGGGCTGGCGCGTCACCGCCGGCGCCGGCCGGGGTCCGGAGACCTCCACCGGTCCCAAGCCCTTCCAGGAGAGGAGCGCGGCCGCATGGGCAACCAGCACTATCAGTGCCAGGGTAATCCCGAACCGCCCCAACTCCTCGAAACGAGGGGAGCCCAGCAATTTTTGCAGTCCGTTCAAATCAGTCACCAGGCTTGTCAAACTCCTCACCGCTGAGCGGCGCGGTCCGCGCCCCGCCGCCAATACAACCCGCATTCCCCGTAGGCCTTTTGAATACAATGGCGGTCATTGGATGTCAAGGAAACCTTAAAAATTGCCCGCTTGGCCGACCTGGGCGCCCAACCACCCCATCCCCCATCTTTTACCGCCCACTCGGCCTGCCAGGCAGACCCAAGTTACAGCACCACGGTCTTTTTGATGAACGCGACAATCTCCTCCGGATCATCCATCAGGTTAAAGATGAACATGTCTTCCTTGTTGAGATATCCGGCCCCCAGAAGTTTTTCCCGTATCCAGTCAATCAGGCCGCCCCAGTAATCCGAACCCACCAGGATGATCGGAAAGGCCTTGATCCGCCGCGTCTGGATAAGGGTCAGGGCCTCGAACAACTCATCCAGGGTCCCGAAGCCGCCTGGCATACAGATAAAGGCCATGGCATACTTGATGAACATCACCTTGCGGACGAAAAAATACTTAAAATCCAACTCCAGATTGGCATAGGGATTGGGCCGCTGCTCAAAGGGCAGATTGATGTTCAGCCCGATGGACAGCCCGTCGGCCTCGGCCGCCCCCTTGTTGGCCGCCGCCATGATCCCCGGCCCGCCGCCGGTGATCACCGCATAGCCGGTCCGGGCCAGGCCGTTGGCGATATCCTCGGCCAGCCGGTAATAGAGATTATCCGGCTGGGTGCGGGCCGAGCCGAAAATCGACACCCCGGGCATCCTACCGGCCAGGGTATCAAAGCCCTCGACAAACTCAGACATAATCCGGAAGAGTCGCCAGGAATCACCCGGATTAAAATTATCCAGCCAATACTGCTGCCTTTCATCAGTGGAACGCCGATCCGTTTCCCCAACCGTGTCGGTGGAACGCCTATACATACCTCACCCTCCCAAACCCGGCGGAATCGTGGTTATTACGATTCCGGCAATTATTCCCGCAGCGCCCGCCCGGCCTCGACATGGGTCGGGTCCAGACGCAAGACCTTCGCATACATCTTCCGCGCCCGGCCGGCCTGCCCGCAGGCCATGTAAGCGCGGGCCAACTGCAACACCATCTCCACGCTTTTCCTGTTCAGCCGCAGGCCGCGCCGCAACGACTCCACGGCCCCGGCGGCATCACCCACCAGGTTCTGCACCCGCCCCAGGCGCAACCACCCCTCCCAGTTGTCGCCCTCCAGCTCAACCGCCTGGCGACAGAGGGACAGGGCAATGTCATCACCCTGTTTTTCCCGGGCATATATCTCGCCCAGCCGCCCCATGGCCTCGGCATCCAGGGGATTCAGGGCGGTGGCCCGTTCGAAATGGGCCATGGCCTCGCGATGCCGGTCCTGGACCATGAACACCTCGCCCAGATAACGCTGCACCACCCCGAGCACCACCTTGCCATCCTCCGGCCCCAGCAGCTTCTCGGCCCGGAGCAACAAGGGCAGGGCCGCCGCGTGCCGGTTCGCCCGGCAATAAAGCCGCCCCAATTGAATCAACAGATCGGTCTGTTCCGGTTCCACCGCCAAGGCCCGGACGAAACAATCCGTGGCCCGGTCCGACTCGCCCTGGGCCAGGTAGGCAAAACCCAGATTGAACAGGGCCATGAAATCGGCCGGCGCCACCCGCAGGACCGCCTCGAAAGCCCGCACCGCCTGCCGGTTGCGGTTCAAGCCGGCGTAAGCCACCCCAAGGCTGTTCAGGATATTGATATTGGTGGAATCCAGGAGCAGCCCGCGCCGATATTCCTCCACCGCGCCGCTCAAATCCCCTGTATTGTAGAACACATCCCCGCTGATATTACAACTAACGGCATCAAAAACCACCAGGCTGGCCGGCCCGAAAAAGGCCCCATGCACCAAGGCCTTTCGGGCATTCAACACCATATCGTCCTTTTTGCCGCCCGGCAGAGGGCAGGTAGCGATCCCCACGGAATAAGTGGCGCGGTCCGCCACCCGCACCCGGGCCTGGAAAGCGCTGGCCCATTGCCGGGCCTCATCGGCCCCGTAACCGGCCAAAAAGACATATGCCTCCCGGCCGTCTGGCAGCACGGGCAGCTCGCGGTCCGCCCCCGCGGCAATCAGGTCGAGCCACCGATCGTCCGGCATCGCGCCGGCAGCCGCTGCCGCATCCCCGTCCCGTTGCACCAGGGCCAGGCTGAATCGACTCACCCCCCGCCAGCGTTGCCGCAAGGCGTCCAGCACCTCCGGGGCCACGGTGGACAAACGCAACCGTTCGCGACTCATCAGGTCGACATAGGAACAAACCCCATAGGACCCGCGCTGCCGGGCCGTGCCCAGAGCCTGCCAGGCCTGATCCAGCAGCTGCCCGGCCAGCCCCGGCCCCGCAACGGCGGCCGGCAACTCCGGCGCCTCCGGATCCCGGCAGGTAATCCCGACATGTACCGGCCCGAAATCTTCCCGTTTCAGCCAGCGCAGCACCGCCTCGGCCATCCGGCCGCCCTCCGTAAGATCGGCCTCGCGCCACAGCATGGCAAAGACCCCGGCGCCGAAATGATAAAGCGGTGAATACTGGCCGACCAGGGAATCCAGGTAGGCCGCGGCCTTGGCGATATAATGCAGACCATGGTCGGCATGCCGGGCCTTGGGGTAGACCTCGAGCAGCACCAGAATAAAAGACGGCGCCGGGGCGGCGTCGCGCTCCGTCACCAGGTAGGCCAGCTCCTCGTGAAAACATTTGCCGTTCAACAGACCGGTGACCGGATCGATACTCCAATCCTTGAGCAGGGCCAGCTCGCGGGAAATGCGGCGACTCATCTCGATGAGTTGCGCATGGGGATATTCAAAAAAGACGCCGGGCTCCCTGCCCTCCAGGACCGCCACCCCCACCACCTCCGCCCCGTTTAAGATCGGCAGAAACAGTCGGGCGCCGTGTTCGGTGGTGCGGGGGCGCTGTTTTTTCATGGTGCGACGCAGGTCCGGTTCCCACTCGGCCGGGTAGTCCGGCGCCAGTTCACCGTCCGCAAACCGCCCGAAACAGTGGACCGCCGTGCAGGGCAGCCAGTCGGCAAAGGTCCGGAACAGTGGCCCTTCCAGACGCACCAGGTCCTCCGGCCCCATCTCCCGGCCGGCCCAGGTAAAGGGAAAACTCATGCCACCGGTTCCTTGCTTACCGCGAGCAGGATCGCGGCCAGCAATCCCACCTCGTCGTCAGCCACCGTGCGCAGGTCAAGGACCAGCCGATCCTCCTCGATGCGTCCGATTACCGGCACGGCCGCGGCCCGCAATTGCCGTTCCAGCTGATTGACACTGCGATCCAGGGGCCGCAGGGTAACGGCCCGACTGGCCATCCCCTGCTCCGGCATGGCACCGCCGCCGACCCGGGAATCGGTGCGCATCGAGGCCACCTCCCAATTCGGCGCCAAGGGCTTTTTGATCCGCCGCACCAGGCGGGCCGCCCGGCGCTGGATGGTCGGATAAGCCATGGTCAACATGGCCAGGGTGGGGATGGTGGCACGGGCCTTTTCCTCGTCGAAATAGAGCCGCAGGATGGCCTCCAACGCGGCCAGGGTGAATTTATCAATGCGCAGGGCCCGATTCAACGGGTTCCGCTTGACCCGATCGACGATCGCCTTCCGCCCCACGATGATGCCGGCCTGAGGCCCGCCCAGCAACTTGTCGCCGCTGAAGGTGACCACATCGACCCCGGCGGCCACCACCTCGCCCACCGTGGGTTCTTTTTGCAGGCCGTAACGGGAAAAATCAAGCAGCGAGCCGCTGCCCAGATCCTCCATGACCAGGAGATCACGGGGTCGGGCCAACTCGACCAACTCCTTCAACTCGACCTCGGAGGTGAATCCGATAACCTTGAAGTTGCTGCTGTGCACCTTGAGGAGCATGGCGGTGGCGTCGGTAATGGCGTTTTCATAATCCCGCCGGTGGGTGCGATTGGTGGCCCCGACCTCAACCAGCCGGGCGCCGCTCTTGGCCATCACCTCGGGGATGCGAAAAGAGCCGCCGATCTCCACCAGCTGGCCGCGGGAGACGATGACCTCCCTGTCCTTGGCCAGGGTTTCCAGCACCAGCAGCACGGCCGCGGCATTGTTGTTGACCACCAAGGCCGCCTCGGCACCGGTCAGCCGACAGAGCAGCTCCTCCACCAGGGAGTAGCGGCTGCCGCGCTTGCCGGTCGCCAGATTGAACTCCAGGTTGGAATAGCGGGTCCCGGCGGTCAGCAAAGGAGCCATGGCCTCTTTGGGCAGCAGGGAACGACCCAGGTTGGTATGCACCACCACCCCGGTGGCATTGATCACCCGCCGCAGATTGGGGGTGAGCTTGGCGGCCAGCACCGCCTTGAAACGGGGCAGAAGATTTTTTTTGCCCACCGCCTCCTTGCTGGTCAGGCGACCGGCCAGAATGGCCTGGCGCGCCTCCTCCAACACCTGACGCACCACATCCTTTACCAGCATGGCCGGGGCGTCCGTGGTCTCCGCCACCCAGCCCAGGAACTCATCCACCTTGGGAATGGCGCGCAACAACCCCGCTGTCTCGCCCTCTCCCTGCACCGCTGGTTTGCCCTTACCCGCCATCCCTATCTCCTGTTGCCTTCCCGCTTTGCATCACCCCATAACCTCTTGAAACTACTTACCGTTTTTAATGGCAAGTGTCAAGTAGGACACCAAAATGCCAGCCGTCTGGACCAAGCCAAGAAAGTTCGCCGGCCACCGGCCAACAGCCAAAGACTAAATGCGCCATCCAAAAATCCGCGCCTTGACAATCCAGCCGGCAACCCGTAGGCTAAAGTAAATAAAGCGAAACGTCGCACACACCCGAGTAGCAAATTCCACTAAACTTGAATTTATTCGTTGCCACCAATCCCCAACACTACCATTGCCCCATCCTCCCCGAGATGCCCTGATGCCGGTCTTTCGCCTAACTGACGAACTGCTCTTTCCACCCCCCGAGCTGGCCGATCCGGACGGGCTCTTGGCCGTGGGGGGCGACCTCGGCGTCGAACGGCTGCTGGCCGCCTACCGCCTGGGTATCTTCCCCTGGTATTCGGAGCAGGAACCCATCCTCTGGTGGGCCCCCTCGCCGCGCCTGATCCTGGAGCCCAAGGACTTCAGATTGTCGCGCCGCATGCAGCGCACCCTGCGACAGAAAAAGTTCCGCCTGAGCATGGACACCGCCTTTCAGCAGGTTATCGAATCATGCGGCACCTCCCGGACCGAGACCGGCGAGGGCACCTGGATCAACCACGACATGCGGGAGGCTTACTGCCGACTACACGACGCCGGCTTTGCCCATTCGGTGGAATGCTGGCAGGGAAATGAACTGGTGGGCGGCCTCTACGGCGTCTCGCTGGGCTCGATTTTTTTCGGCGAGTCCATGTTCAGCCGCGAACGGGACAGCTCCAAGGCGGCCCTGGCCGGGCTGGTGGAGAGACTGCAAGATTGGCAATTCGATCTGATTGACTGCCAGATCACCACCGCCCACCTGCAACGCATGGGTGCCCGGGAGATTCCCGGCGCGGAGTTTTACAATTGGCTGGAGAAGTGTTTACAGAATATTACCCGGCAGGGCAAGTGGACTCAGACATGAACGACAATGGCGAATTATGCGGCCTTACCTTCCACCTTCTCGGCCACCCATACCTTTAACAAGGATTGCCGGGTGATCCCCAACCTTTTGGCCTCCTTATCAAGCCGCTGAATCACCCATAACGGAAAATCTATATTCACCCGCTTCAACTCCTGCTCCGGCCGCCGGGCCCTTGTCAGATCCAGATCTTCGGTGATATCCATGCCGGCATCGAATTTCTCGTCAAGCTCTTTAGCTTTCATACAACACCACCTCCTCTACCCTTTAACGACGAACAGATATAATCCTTATTTTTTTTACCCCGGTACGTGATGATTCCCGACCAATATTTACCATCAATTTTACCAACCACCAAGAACCTGGCCTCATCAGTGGTTTTGGCGGGGATCTCCAATAAATCCTGATCATCCCAGAGGGCCTGGGCTTCTATAAAATCTAGCCCATGCTTCTGCTTGTTAGCCCGACTCTTTCCGCCATCAAATTCAAATTCCATATATTTTTATACCAAAACTATACAAAAACAATACCGAAAATAAAGAGCACCAGGGAGACAATCTTCCCGATTAGAGATCAAGACGCTTACAAGAGACAAAACCAATTGGAGATAAAAGAAAAGAACGGTGGAGGCCCCAAAAATCAATCAACACTCGCCGTTACCGTGTCGATCGGGTTACCGTCAGCATCCACCGCCTGTAGTGAAACCAGGGCCAGGTTGGCAATACCGCCGGCTACATAGAATTTGCAATCATTAAGAGTCTCGATCCCGGTAAGCTTGGCCGGGGTCAGCACCACCCGGAGATTGGTGCCGTCATCGGACCAAGCCACGTTTTTCAGATCGCCGCGAGGATTGGTCACATGGGCCACCCCCTGCCCCCCAAGACTCGCATCCGGGTCGTGGGTCAATTCAAGTTGCAGGGCCTGGGGTACCGAGTCGCCGGAAAAGGAAACCACGAAATGCTCGACCCTTCCCAGGACCGCAAGCTGGTATGGCGTGAGGGGACCATTCAACACCGCGCTAAAGGAGTTGGGCTGCCCGGCCCCATCGACGATATCCAAGGTTGAACTGGCGGTCTCGCCCTGACTTGAGACTATGTCTATTGTTGCAGGGCCAACGGACAGACTAACCGGCAGATCGATAAAGACGGAAGACTGGTACCAATCGCGGTCATAGCCGGTAAAAACCTCATTAACCATATAAGCATAGGTCCTGGCGTTGGGGGTCAAATCCTGGCCGGTCAACTCGGATACCACCAGACTGGAAACCGGATCCGGATAGAGATTCAATACGGCCCGAATGGCCGGGTCACCGGGATAATAGACAATGGAATCGCCGGTTGCCGAGGTTATGGTTACCGTAATATTATCCTTCGTAAACTTTTTCCACCCGGCGGCCAAGGCCACCGTATCGCCGGCCCGGGCAAGTTCATGAAAGGTTCTGGTTCCTCCGCAGCCGACCAGGAGAAACAGCAACGAACTTAGCACCAGAACTATTTTAATTTTTCGAATTTGAGTATCCATAATTTTCACCTAATTTAGTCAGGAGCCAGGAGCCAGGAGCCAGGAGCCAGGACCCAGGACCCAGGAGCCAGGAGCCAGGAGCCAGGAGCCAGGAGCCAGGAGCCAGGAGCCAGGAATATTGTTTTCTTTTTTCCGATCATGCGGGATTTAATATGCAAAATATGCTGCAAATTCCGCACCAACACAACGCCAGGACACAAAAAGATATAAAATCAGTGAGTTGCAGGCTAGAACTGCCTATTTCACCCACCTGCCTTTCGCCAGCCCCGGAATTAAGTTCTGATTTCCGGAAGGATGTCCAGTGGGTGCCTGAACCATCATTCCGTCAATGCACTCACCATGGGAGAACAAGCCACCTCGCTGACTTTACTCTCAATATATAATAGCTAACCGAAAAATCGTTCGAGCAACCTGGCCTCGTAATGGGCCAAATAAAGGAAGTAAAACAGATTGGCCAAGGCATGGATCAGAATATTCAGGGGCAAGTCACGGCTTCGCTGAAATAGCCAACCAAAGCAGAGAGAAGGGACAAAAACCAAAACCCCACGGGTCGGACCTTGGGTCATGGCATGAATCAACGAAAAGAAGACAGAGGTTGCCAGATTGGCCGACCAGCTACTACCCAGCCGGGTCATGAACCAGGCCCGAAAAAACCACTCCTCGGGCAGGGCGGCAAAAAGCAGGGTGCTGACGAAAAAGGAAAAAGCCTCGGACCGCCCGATGAGCAGACCACCGGCAAAACCGAGCAGGACGGCCCAGGCCAGATAATGGCCGCGGCCTTTTGGTAAAGCCGGCAGTCGCCAACCCCGGTCGACCAGGGGCCAAAAGAGCATCACCCCCACCAGCAGGCTGCCCTGGCCGGGCCAATAAAAAGCGGCGCCGCCCAAAAGCAGGGCGGCGCCGCAGAGTAATACAGGTTCTATCCGCACCGAGCTACTACACGTCGCTGCGCTTTACCCGCCGGATCCCGAACCAGGCCAGGAAACCGGCCACCAGGGCAAGATCCACCCGGCTCAACGGATTAACCGGCTTATCGGTGGCCGAACAACCGACATCGGATTTTTCATCCGGCTCAGCCGGCAGGTAGCTGTCATAGTTAGGTACTGCGTTGACCTGCACGGTCCGGGTAATCTCGGTGCTCAGCGAATCAGCCGCCGCGCTCTGGACACCCGCCGTCGGGTTGCCGCCGCTATCGGTTACCGTAAAGGTAACAATATAGGTGCCGGGCACGCTGGTATCAACCGCCGTAACCACGGTCTCCACCCCATGGGCGTCAATATGCACGATCCTGGTAATGGTCGCCTGCAGTTCGCCATCCTGCAGATCGAGACCATAGGCACCCGGATCGGTGTAGTCGTCACCCTGGGTAAGATTAATCACCGCCTCGCCCAGCAGGCAGGCCGCCGGACCGTTGGGGTCTACGTTAAATACTACCACTACCGATGTAGAACCATCACCAGAAACATCGGCGGCCGCCCCCATTACCACCACATCCAGATCATCGGTTACCACATTACCGTTAGAGTCAACCACCTCATAGCTTACCGTATAGTGCCCCGGCTTGCTGGTATCGACATCCTCGCAACCGGACACGGTAACATTGTCGCAGAGCTGACCGTCTTTCAGATCCACGGCCACGGCCTCGGGGCAGGTAAAGGCAGCATTCTTGGCAACCATCAACGGGTTATCGCCCTGAATCTCAAGTACCGGCAACTGCTGCGGCAGGGTGGTATTCTCGGTATCGGGCAGCATCAGATTCATGTTACCACTAAAATCCTTGAACGGTCCGTCCACGAAGGGCACGCCCATGATGCCGTCATCGTCGTCATCGGTGGAGGTCAGATCCCAAACCGTGTTGACATCGACACCGTAGCAATTGTCGGCCAACGGTCCGCCAAACACCTTACCTTGATCAAACACATTGACCATATCAATGTTCACTGCCACCCCCCAAGTAAACAGCATATGGGCGCCAACCTGCCCCGCGTCCACGGTCATGGTGATGGGGGCGGGAGCGGTACACTTGGACGAACCGTCGTCCAGGCAGGTCTCAAAGGTATACTCACCCGGGCCATACAAATAGACCGGATCCGCCTTCCA
>Ga0224496_10002238_pt1 | contig 11555 bp, 10 predicted proteins | sample SF_Jul11_sed_USG_2_FD_168127 | JGI IMG/M metagenome (GOLD analysis project Ga0224496, IMG submission 168127) | Sediment microbial communities from San Francisco Bay, California, United States - SF_Jul11_sed_USGS_8_1 | ecosystem: Environmental > Aquatic > Marine > Sediment | place: USA... | reverse complement strand
CCAGGATTCATACCGGGACCGGGAGGAGGACGCGAAAGACCGGGAAACGGCCCCTGCAGCAATCCGGGTAACAGTATAAATAATTCAACTCTCTGCACCGATGCCGCATACACTCCGGGAAATGCAGCAAATACGGGCAGCGTGGGAGTGGGCAATTCCACCGTGCGTCAGGATTATACCTATAACTATCAGAACCGTGTGACCCAGGTGGAAACAATCGTGGGTCCGACCCATCAGTCAACGGTCAGATTCGGTTACGATGCATCAGGAAATCGATTTTACAAAAAATACGAGGACAACAACAGGAGCCTCCACACCTACTATATGTCCGGCGACTATCAGATCCGGACCACACACAATGAAGAAATTCATACACTTGTTGTAAGAAAACCGGACGGAATCCTTGCCACCTTCAGTTTCAACAAGCAGTATCACCTTGCATCCAACATGGGAAGCACGCATTATACGGACAGACTGGCCTATCAGCTGAACAATCTGTACAATCCGGGAGTCGGAATCTCGAGCATATTTACAGGCCTGGGATCAGCAGCGGTACTTCTGTATAAAATCGCAGAGGTTCAGGAGGACTACTTCACTCCGGCATATTATGCTGTATCAATACTTGCTGTACTCGCAGCAATTTTTTGGTTGATTCATTTATGGAGAGAATATACAATTACCGGAGAGAGAAGTTATTCAGTAAGACCGGCATCTTTAGGAATGCGCCTGACAGCAATGATGACAATCATCCTGATGCACGGTCTTCTTGCTTCCTGTAACGGCTCAGAGACCAAATCGGAATTCATCCCACCGGGAGGAGGCAATATAAGCGCAATTGCCAGAGGTCTCATGGGAGCCCACTTTTATTCAAACGATCCTGTGGGCAGCTTAACACTGGTGACAAATTCAGTGGGAATGCCCCTGACACGATATGTCTACAAACCCTACGGCGAATTAAATATGGAGCTGACAAATACCAATCTGGACGGCGATGACAACTACTACGAGTCGATATTTAAGTATAACGGGCAGGAGTTTGACTATGAGCTTGGAATCTATAACTACAATGCCCGTAACTACGATCAGATGACGGGAAGATTCATGCAGACAGATCCTGTATTTGCGGAACGTAGAGGATTTGATTCATATGATCCGTATTCGTATGTTGCGAGCAATCCGATTAATTTTACTGATCCGAGCGGAGCGAGCTGGTTGAGTCAGGCTGCGAAGGGACTTGGTGGCAAGAAATTCTGGGGAGGGGTTAGAAATGTAATACAAGGTGTTGTAGGTCTTTCAATGCTTTCAATATCTCCACTTATTGGTATAGGTTATGGACTGTTGAATAATCCAAAAGCATTTCTGGCGAAACCTTTACGTGCGATTGGAAGTTATGCACAGCTTGGATTAGATTTTTCTTTGGGAAGTTTTTTGAATCCATTGCAGGGTATACCTCAACCCACGATAAAGCATGTACCAGGTGGAGAAATACAAAGAAACTCTTTTATTCAAAATAATTTTGATGAAGATCCTGCTTCAACATTTGGTTTTGTTGCAAATTTTAAAACAGGAGAAGATGATTTTTCAACAATTCAGCATGAAAAAGCACATATACGCCAATCATGGACCAATTGGAACAAATCAAAAAGACCATGGCCATTCAGCAAAATGAAAAAGGGAGATGAAGTGGAAGCCGATCTAATGGCAGGAAGGATTGGTTATAAAGAAACTTTTATGTATCTCCTCTTACTTGAAAGCGCAGGATATTTACCACGAGGAAGTAGTCTCAATTTATTAACAATTTCATTGCTGATGGGAAATATAAAATGAAAGTAGCAAAAAGATATTATATTGTTATAATATTATTATTTTCAATAACATATTGTCCATTTTCGAAACCACATTCAGGGGGTGGTCCTGGAGAGGATTGTGAAGGATTTATACTTATAGCTTTGTATAGAATACCCGGTGAGTCTACAGCTAATTATGAATCTAGAAGAAATCTAACTTTTATGCAATATTATAATTGCATGACTGAAGGTGTTGAGTAAATTATTGGCATTTTAATAAATTTTTCAATTTTACGGAATGGAACGCATGGAAACAGGCTATTTTTCGGGAGTGGCACAAGGTTGAATACTACAATGCACGTAACTACGATCAGATGACGGGAAGATTCATGCAGACAGATCCAAAATTTACGGAGAGAGCTGGATTTGATTCTTATGATCCTTATTCGTATGTGGCGAGCAATCCCGTGAATTTCAGGGATCCGACGGGGGAGAGGTGGACCTGGGATGCATTGGCTAAACCTGTTAGAATAGCCCTGCAAAATGCGAATAATACGTTACAAAGGATTGCGAAGGGTAAAAAGTATAATGATAGAAATGACGCTTTCAGCGTTGGGACGAGAAAGATTGGGGAAGCAGGGACTTTTTTAAGAAAAATTGGACAACATCCTACCTATTTCATAGGGGCATTAATTGGTGCTATTGACTACACGTTATCCTTCATTGGAGGACGAAATCCTTCAATAATTTACAAAAATGGTTCTTTTGGAATAAAAAATTCTTTTTTCGCCTCAGATGGATCTTTTAGTTATCTTGGGGTAGCATATATTGAGAAAGGGGATAGTAAAGAAACTATACGGCATGAATTTGGGCATAATACTCAATATTTTAATAAAGGATCTGGATTGAATGACTTATGGGAAGGTTGTGGATTGGCATGTGAAATAGAAGCAGATTTTTATGCTGGTACAACAAATTATGAAAGTACCCTTCTTGTTCTTAGTAAATTCTTGAATAGACAGCAAATGGATAATGTTTTAATCTGGAACGCCTTAACAACAAATGGAATAGATCAATTCCTAAATATTTTATTACTTAATAGTACAGATCAATTCAGAAATGATTATTTAACATACGTTGAGTTTTTGACAGAGTTGAAAAATAAAGGTGGTTTCTATTGATTATTAAATACGTAAAATATACCATAGCTTTTTGTATTCTATTTTTCTTAGTTGAATGTAATACAGAAATAACTGAAGAGCAAGATTGTCATGGACTTGCTTTTGGTCTAATAATAATGAGCATGAAATCCAGAGGAGAACCTGCATACGGGTTGACTTCGAAACAATCTGATGAAATGTTATTTTCTGGGTTTCTACTAGATTTAACTTGTTCAGATAAGTATGAGGGTGAGACTCCAATCAAAAAAATACTTGATTAAAATTTTTTATCCCCCCGGCGCAAAATCTACATTTTTTGCAGCCGGGGTGCCGCGCTTTATAAAAACGAATTCCCGCGCGAAGACTTGCGGCCCTGGCCTTCGCTGTCGCTCCGGCACATCCAGCTCTCACCCGCGGCGGCCGTGATCATAAGCCATGAATGCAATGCAATTCGCGCGGGTTGAGAGCTGGACGTCAAAAAATTAGAGATTATCCGCCAGGGGGCTGGCCGGTGGCCTAAAATCAGCTATTGATATTTGAATTAAGTTAAAAAAAAGGGGCAGAAATGAGAAATAAAATGGACTTCAAATTGAAATTGCGAAAAATTCCAGTTCGTTTTCTTGATGATAAGGAAGATGATGCAATTGCAGAAGGAAACAATGCTGCTTGGAATTGCACTTGCGGAAAACTACTTCTTGGCAGAAGTTATTATCAATTCGGCGATACTTGTTATACTGAATGTGAATGCGGAAAGTTATATCGTGTAAATCCAGACGCAAAGAAAAAAGCACATAATGTTACAGAAATAAGCAAGCCCCCCGATGTCTAACTGCCCGGCCCCCGCAAATATTATTTCTTCAGCCGGTAAAGGCGGCCGCCGGCCCTGCGAATGCCGGAGATGTTGTGAATTCAGCCGAAAAAAGTAAGAGCGGCGCGTCCGGCGCAATTTTTGCACTGAGCGTTTCAGGGTATTTCGTTTACATTTATAAACTGCTGAGAAATTGAAACGCGAACATACAATAAGTCCGTCCCCTGTTGAGGGCCCCCGATAGAAACCGTTACCGCTTTGGAGCCAGGAAGGGGTAAGCCTGGGGGTTCGGGGGCCGGCCAGGGGAAGGACTGCCAAATTGTGACGGACGCGCCGCGAAATAGAGCATGAAGGCCCGCGACGCCACGGATGGCGGAGCGGATGGCTGAGATAGGGAATTTACAGAATTTTCAGGAATTCATCGACAGTAATCCCGGCATGTCCGATGAGTTTTCGAAGGGTGCCTTTAGCAAGTTCCTTATGCTGCGGAACGGAAAGATTTGCCTTTTCGCCTTCCTTTGTCATGACGACATGAGAACCGACCTGACCTCTTTTCTGCCAGCCCAGCTTTTCGAAAGCCTTGACAGCTTCTTTTCCAGAGATATTGGAAAGTTTACCCATGATTCAAACGGAGACGAGCACGGATTCTTGAGGGTTTTTTTCGACGGCCTTCTGGTTTTCCGCCCAGAGCCATGCGGTGATGGCTTCTTTTATATTTTCTATGGCTTCTTTTTCGTCTTTACCCTGTGAGACGCAACCGGGGAGAGCGGGACATTCAGCGACGATCATGTCGTCTTCTTTTTCGAGAACGATATTGAATAGCATATGTTTTTCCTGTTTATCCGGCAAGCTGCTTGTGCTTCTTATTTTTAACAATTGATTCAAGAACAAATTTGACATGTTCTTTTTCTAATTCGGTGAATCCTTCAATTTCCTGAAAAAGTCTGAGCAAATCTTTATCCTCTAAATTTGCAACTATCGCATCTTCTTCCTGTCCTTCCAGAAGGTAATCGGTGGAAACACCCAGAGCATCTGCAATTTTTGTGAGAGTTTCTGCATAGGGCTTGGAATCTCCCCTTTCGTAACGGCCATACTGTACCTGATGGAGGTTAATCACTTCAGCAAATTCCTTTTGCGAATAGCCGCTTTTTTTACGTAAAGTTCTTAATCTTTCCGCAAAGACAGGATTTTTTTCTTTATCAGTAATTTTTTTCTCCACAATAATAGTAAACTAGTAATTATAGCGGGCCTGTCTATAAAAAATAAGAATCATTTGATAATTTTAGTTGACGGGTTTGTAATTGGCTTGTAACTGGTTAGTTGCGCTTTATGTCATAGTAGTAACATCCACAGGAGCCCTGAAAAATGCAGAAAAAATTGGAAAATATCGATCTCGAACAGCTGAAACGTGAAGTATCCCTTCTTTCTTTAGCGGCCGCTTCCGGAATTGAGTTAAAGAAGCTCTCAAACGGAGAATACGCGGCACTCTGTCCGTTTCATGATGATAAAACGCCGTCCCTGCATCTGAACGCTTCAAAGAATCTATTCCACTGCAAAGCCTGCGGTAAATCGGGATCCGTTGTGGACTGGATCATATTTTCAAAAAACGTCGAAGCAAAAGAGGCCATTAAAATCCTCCGGGAAGAATATACAAAAAATCACGTAAACGGATCAAACGGGAAAATAAACGGATTCAACAGCAGAGAGAATAAAAGCGAAGAAAAAGAAATTATAAATCTTGAAGATATAAAATACCAGAAAGCCCTTTCCCTTGCCGTCGGGTACTGGCATGAGAACATCAAGAACAAAAAGGAAGGCGTGGAATATCTCATAAAACGGGGTCTCGTATACGGCGAACTTGTAGACGCTTTTCAAATCGGATACTCTGACGGCTCTCTACCCGATGCCATTAACGATGCGGATATAAAATCTTCACTGGAAGAACTCGGTATCATAAAAGACGGCCGTGAACATTTCACGGGAAGAGTCATATTCCCCGTCATCGACGAAAAAGAAAACATCACCCAGATTTACGGAAGAAACACCGTCCGTGAAGGCGTGAAGCATCTGTACATGAAAGCCCCCATGTCAGGCATATACAATCCACACGGCCTTTCAAATGATACGATTCTGTGTGAATCCATCATTGACGCACTGTCTCTCATCTCACTCGGTTTTTCAAATGTTGTTTCTTCCTTCGGTGTGAACGGCATAAAAGAAGATGTTCTCGATCTACTCGAAAGTCATGAAGTCCATAAAATATATATCGCATATGACCCGGATTCTGCAGGTGATACGGCATCATCTGCGCTCTCTGAAAAATTCATATCACGTAAAATTGAAAGCCACCGCATACAGTTCCCGGAAAATACCGATGCAAACGAATATATAAAAAAAGCAGAAGATGCAAAGAAAAACTTCAAATCGCTTCTTGAAAATGCAGTTCCCATAAAAGAGTTTGCAGATGAAGCTCTTTTGGAAAGTTCCCGCAATGAATCCCTTGAAAAAAAGGAAGGAGAATATAAATACAGAGTCGGCCCTCGCGTCTACACCATTCGGGGGATAGAATCCAATACGACCAATGCAAAAATGAGAATATTTCTCCGCCTTGACTGCAATGACATTTTTCTCATAGACAACAACATCGATCTTTTCAATGCCAAGACTACCGGATTTTTCGTGAAATCATCATCGGAAAGACTCTCCATGGACGAACGTGTCATCCGCGCAGACCTCGACCGCCTCACAAACGGACTCGACGGGATACTGAAAAAAACAATTGAAGAACGAGAAAGCAAAAAGAGTCCGCAGAAAGTGGAGTTTCATAAAGACCTCGTTCTCTCCCAGAAATCGCGCGAGTTTCTTTCAGATCCTCTTTTCATGGTTCGCTTTGTAAAAGACATAGAGACTGCAGGGCTTGTCGGCGAATCCATGAACATGCTTTTCAGCTATATCGCATCCATCAGCCGTCATAAAAGAAAACAGATACACATCATCATTCAATCTGAAAGCTCCGCCGGAAAATCAACACTTCTCAATCTTTCTGCAGACCTGATCCCCGAAGAGGATAAAATATATTTCACGCAGATCACTCCACGCTCTTTATACTACGGTCCTCCGGGATTTCTCAAAAACAAATGCATATTCATAGCGGAGGCAGACGGACTGAAAGAAGCGGAATTTCCCGTAAAACAGCTCATGAGCGAAGGAAGACTTTCCATCTCATACACAAAAACGGACCCCCAGACGGGAGAACATACAGCGGAAATAAAGGAAAACGAGGGGCCGGCTCAGTTCAACATCACGGAACCGCAGGAACGTCTTCACGAAGAAATTGAAAACCGTTCCGTCATCATGATTCTCGATATGAGTCCGGAACAGACGGAAAGAATCCTTGCCTTTCAGCGCCTGCTCCATTCGTCGGAAGGCGTTGCCATACAGCGAAAAAAAGAGGAGATATGTAACTTCTACCGTCACGTCCAGCGGGAGATTGCGCCTCTCAATGTGCAGAATCCATACAGCAAGCTTCTGAGATACAATGCAAAAAGCCATCTGGCAAGGCGCGACAATCAGAAATATCTGACGCTTGCGGACTGCATCACTCTCATATTTCAGCACCAGCGCGAAAAGGTAATGGACGGCGGGAGTATGAGCGTGAAGACCAATCTTGTCGATATAGCCATTACCAATTTTCTGGTCAGGCGGATCTTTGCCCGGACTCTCGATGAGCTTCCCATCCAGACAAGAAACTTCGTTGAAACGCTCGCAGATCATTTTCGTGCATATGCGAAAAAGAACGAAGCCGACTTTGATCAGATATGGTTTTACAGAAAAGAGATGCGGGAAATCACGGGGCTTTCCAATACCCGCGTTCACGAACACACAAACCGGCTCGTGGACTTTGAATATCTATCCTTCAGGCGCGATCAGAACGGCATCGCCTATCGATTCTTGTTCGAACCCAATACCGACCGGGGATTTTTTTCAACGATTCTGAAACTCTGCGAGATGGAAGAGCTCATAAAAAAGTCGACCAGAAAAGAAAGGCAGGAATATACTGACTTCATACCCCATCTCAAAGAGATTTTCAGGACTCTCGATTCCGCATATACGGGAGGCGAGGTATGAATTTCTCTCAAAAAACGGCGAAAACGGAACCGTTTTTCCTACCCTTTCCGCCCCAATTCCGGGGGTTTTCCGCTTTGAAAAATCAAAATTCTGCACCGTATGATATGTTTCACGGCGTTTCCTGCGTTATTCCGGGAAAACGGCCAAAAACGAAGGTATGGGGGTAAAAAAAATGAAAGCTCAAAGGAAAAACAGGATATCCGATATTGAATCTGCTCTTCGATTGAAAACAGAATCATCTCTTCTTTTACCCGAGTTTCTGGAATATCTGGAAAAGGAACGCAGCTCTTCGCGATGGACTCTGTTTGCATATCGTTCGGAAATGGCCTTTTTTGTCCGTTGGTGTGCTGATGCGGGTATACGCTCGCCCTCTGCAATCACGCGGTCTTCTCTCGATGCATACAGAGCATACTTGAGGGATTACAGAAAGACAACAGGCGAGCCTCTGATTGCAACGACCATCAATATGAGGCTCTGCAAGCTCCGGGGATACTTTCGCTGGCTTGTCAGAAAGAATCATATTCTCCATAACCCGGCTCTGGATTTAGAATTCATAAAAGAGGCAAGACATATTCCGCGTTCGATTCTCTCACGCGATGATATGAAGCGAATATTCGAGTTGCCGAAACTTTCACTTGAAACGGGGATCCGCGACAGTGCCATTCTCGAAATGCTGTATTCCACAGGTATGAGAAAGCGCGAACTCATGGATCTGAAAATGGACTCCGTGGATTTTGAGCAGGGTTCTGTATTCATTGAAAAGGGCAAGGGTGCAAAAGACAGAATTGTTCCTGCAGGCAGAAGCGCGCTTGATAGACTGAAAATATATATGGAATGTGTGCGTTATAAATGGGAGAATGCTGTTTCTGGAAACCGGATATTTCTGGACAAAAGTGGAAAACCCATAGGCGATTCGTTTCTCAGCAACACGGTAAAGGGATATCTCAGACGGGTCAGGCCGAACATTACGGGCTCCTGTCATGTGTTCCGTCATACAATGGCAACACACATGCTCGAAAATGGAGCCGACCTCAGATACGTTCAGGAGATGCTCGGACATGAGTCCATAGAGACGACACAGATCTATACCCATGTCAACATCGTAAAACTCAAAGAGATTCATGCGGCCACAATGGAGGCGGTATATATTCCATCTCAGGTTCCATCCGGAAATACATCTGCAGAATATGCGCCCGTTAAACAAAAACCTGTATCCATAAAGCCGGATCCCAATGCGACGGAATGTTCTCCCGAAAATGTATCGGTCAAAAACACCGTATATGAACGCCATCAGGGACGGAAAAACGGAAGAAGCACATTTGCATTCCCGGAAATGAACGGCGATATTATAAAATATATTCTGATGTACATTCAGGATCTTTCCGTTACCGGATATTCTCTTTTTACAATCAGAAAAAAGAAGTATCTCTTGAGATCATTCATTCAGTTTTTAAAAGATAAAGATATTTATTTTATAAAAGATATTTCAAGAGATACAATTGAATCCTACGTCAGATTCATCCATGACAGAGGCGAAAAAAATGATTCTCTGAATGTCAGATCCAAAATTACAATTCTTGAAACTGTAAAAACATTTTTCACATGGCTTACAAAGAAAAATCACGTTGTTATAAATCCGGCCTCTCATATCGAATACCCGAGAAGCCCGAAGTCTTTACCCCGGCACATCCTCACACGCAATGATGCAGAACATATTTTTCTTTCAGCCGATATTTCTTCGCCGACGGGACTCCGTGACCGTGCCATGCTTGAAATGTTATATTCCTGCGGTATGCGAAGAAGCGAACTGTGCAATCTGTATGCGGATGATTTTAACGAAGACGCAAAGACTCTTTTTATACGCGAAGGCAAGGGCCGTCGTGACCGCCTCATTCCCGTGGGCAGATCTGCCGTACGCTGGGTGAAAAGTTATATGGAAAATGCACGGCCTCTATTTCTCGGATTAAAGGAGAGTCCCTTTTTATTTTTGAGCATGAATGCGGACAGGCTGGATGAAGTATATCTTGGAACTCATATATCAAACTATGTGAAAAAAGCGGGTATCGGTAAAAAAGGAGGATGTCTGTTATTCCGTCATTCCATGGCAACAACCATGCTCGAGAACGGGGCTGACATCCGCTACATCCAGCAGATGCTCGGCCACAGCGATATTTCCACAACAAAGCTCTACACCCATGTGAGCATTGCCAAGCTCAAAGAAGTCCACGGGAAAACCCATCCGGCTGAAAGGGAAACTGGTTGAATTTTGCTTGTGGTTTTACGTATGTTTTTATATTTTTATTGTATGAAAGAAAAAACTCTCACACCGGAAATAGAAACCGTTATTGATATGATGGGATCGCTGTCGAAAAATTCCCAGGAAAAGATTGTGGATTTACTCTATGATGTAATTTCTGAAGTTGATTCCGATGAGAAATGGAAGACTATTTTGAGTGAGAATTCCGGCCCAATGGAAAATCTTGCCGAACTTGCATTGAAAGAACATCGTGAGAAAAAAACTCGCCCTCTTTAACACTTTTTTGTTCACATCTCTCTTGTGAATTCTGAATAAAAATATATGGTCATTTTATGAATTCTTTTACCTCCTCAACATTCTGGAAAGCCTACGAAAAACTGCCGTCTGAAATCCAGAATCAGGCTGATGAGAAATTTAAGTTATGGAAGGATAATCCATTCCATCCGGGCCTGCATTATAAATGTGTTAACTCGGGCAAACATATCTGGTCTGCAAGGATCAATCGAAATCACAGAGCTCTCGGCGTCAAAAGTAATGATGATATTATCTGGTTCTGGATCGGGAATCACGATGATTATATGAAATTGATCTGATTTTTTCTCTTTCAGCCGCTCCTTAATCAAAAAATTTACTTGTATAAAAATAAACAATTCATAAAATCAAATTCTCAGGGTTTTCGGACTCCCTTTTAAGAGGTCTTTTTCAATATGACAGAAGCAATCATGGAATTTTCAGTTTTTCCGGAATGGAACACATGGAAAACGGCTTTCAGTTCATTTTGGCCTATGGGTAAATACTATAATGCACGTAACTACGATCAAATGACAGGACGCTTCATGCAGACAGATCCTGTGTTCGCGGAGCGAAGAGGATTTGATTCATATGATCCATATTCGTATGTGGCAAGTAATCCGGTGAATTTTACTGATCCGACGGGGGAGAGGTGGACCTGGGATGCATTGGCTAAACCTTTCAGGATAATGGGAACCAATATAGGGAATGGAACAAAATGGGTGTCGGACGGGTTTGCAAATGCAGCGAAGACAGTTAACAATTATATTTATGGAAGTAATCATAATTGTCCGACCTTAAGTAATTGTGCAATGAGTAAAATTGGAGGGAAAAATTTTTGGAGAGGCGTGGGATATCTTATTAGCCCATTAGCTAGATCTTTAGGAATTCCTGCATATTTAATTGGTGGATTATCAAAATCTAGAACCAACCATATAGAATGGAATGAGGAAAGTGCCCGTGCGTATCGAGATTGGTCGGATAACCATTTATTACCAATGGTTGCTTATTTGATTCTAGGGAAGTTATGTCTTGAGAGTATTGTTTGTGGAATGATATACACTGGAATAAGTGTGGCTTTTTTTGATGAGTTAAGAGAAGAAATGAAAATTGTTAAAAAAGGT
>Ga0224496_10002236_pt1 | contig 11556 bp, 10 predicted proteins | sample SF_Jul11_sed_USG_2_FD_168127 | JGI IMG/M metagenome (GOLD analysis project Ga0224496, IMG submission 168127) | Sediment microbial communities from San Francisco Bay, California, United States - SF_Jul11_sed_USGS_8_1 | ecosystem: Environmental > Aquatic > Marine > Sediment | place: USA... | reverse complement strand
ACTATACAAGGCTGAACCCAGGTATATTTACCAGGAGCATACTGTCTTGGGTGGCCCCTGCGTAAATGGAGTTAATGTCAAATCTGGTGTACGGGGACTCAGGCGGCCATCCTGTTGGATTGATCGTGGGTCCGTTCTCCGTTCTTAAATTTCACCCCAATGATGACATCTGCCAGCAACCGGAACCCCTTGATTCGTTTCCAGCGTTTCTGGGCGACTTCCAACAACTTGTAGACCATTGCCAGCGTTGTATCTCTGGAGCCGCAGTTGCGTGTTCTCTTGGTTCGCAACCTGACCGTAGCGAAGGTTGACTCGATCGGGTTGGTAGTGCGTATGTGTATCCAGTGTTCGGCCGGAAAATCATAGAAGGCCAACAGCTCTTCCCGGTCCTTTTGGAGACACTCCATTGCCTTTGGATACTTGGTGCCAAAACGCTTGATTGCGCCATCAAAGGCCTTATGGGCTTCTTCGCGGGTTTCAGCCATCCAAATATCGTGCAGAGCGGCTTTCACCTTGGACTGAACAGATTTTGGTAACTTGTTGAGAATGTTGGCTGTTTTATGGACCCAGCATCGCTGTTGACGGCTCTTCGGGTAGACAATGCCAAGAGCCTTCCAGAAGCCCATGGCTCCATCGCCGATGGCTAGCTTTGGTCCCTCATGAAGGCCGCGGACTCGAAGGTCACTGAGCAATTCGTACCAGCTGTCCGATGACTCCCGATAACCATCCTCGACAGCCACAAGTTCCTTGTGGCCCTGGTCTGTCACACCGATGATCACCAGGAGACAGAGGCGGTCATCAAGACGAACATTGCTATATATGCCGTCTGCCCACCAATATACGTAGCGCTTGCCAGACAGAGGCATCCGGCGCCACGAGGAATGTTCGGCAAGCCATTTTGCCTTGAGCCTCGAAATGGTGTTGGCAGATAGCCCTTTGGCCTGATCGCCGAGCAGCGCGACAAGGGCTTCCTGGTAATCTCCGGTGGAGATCCCCTTGAGATAGAGCCAGGGGAGCAACTCCTCCACACTCCTTGTCCGCTTCAGATAAGGGGGCAAAAGAGCGCTATTGAATTTGATCCCAGAGCCACTGCGGTCGCGGACCTTAGGCACCTGTATTTCTACGTCGCCAATACCTGTCTGAACCGCGCGCTCAGGGAGGTAGCCATTGCGGACAACGGCATTACGGCCGTCTTCAAGTTTCGTTTCTGCGTACCGATCAAGAAATGCCTGCAACTCGGCCTCCACAGCTTGGGCAATCAATTTCTTGGCTCCATCTCGAAGCATCTCTGTGAGCGGATCGGCAACACGGGCTTCTTGTTGTAAATGATCTGGTCGGGTAGACTTGGACATGGCGTATCCTCTCTTTTTTGTTGGTTGTGATCGTCGCGGTGATCAACCAACAGGGTACGCCATTTTTTTTCATCCGCCCATACACCAGATTCGACTATAACTCGTGCCGGCCTCGTTCAAAAGCCTGGCCTGCGCCACCGGGTTGCAGGCCGGTTCAAAGGTGTTGGGGCGAATCTTTTCTTCCTCGGTGAGCCCCAGTTCTCGCTTGTCGATACTTCCTGATTTGCAGCAGACGCTGACCGTCTTGAACCCCTGTGCATCCAGAATGGCTGCCAGGCGGTCTGTTTCATCCAGCAGGCCGATACAGGTTGCGATGCCAATCTTCTTGTATTGCATGAGCTTGGCAAAGGCGATGGTGTCTTCCACTCTGGTCCAGCGGGCATTTATCGCTTCACTGCCCGGGGCGGGCTGGTAGCCGAGACCTTCCACCCGGGCCGCGACCTTGGCCATGCGGGCGTCTTCGGTGTCTTCCTTGTAGAGTGCAAATGCTCCCCTTATAATCCCGAAATGGTCCCTGGTCGGGCAGTTGCCCGGCTTGGCTGGTCTGTTTTCCGGGTCAGCGCTCCAGCAGTTGGTGCCTTCGCTCTTTCGCCAGACTGCGCTGCATTTGCTGCAGCTAAAATCATTTTGCGTGCTCATGGTTTATCTCCGCTCGGATGTTAAAATAGTCTGAGGCGACAGCAGGGGTAACCCTGAATGTTTTTATGGGAATCTTGAAAAATTGTCTTTTCGTTCGATCTCTGCGTCACGCGAGAAATTTTATCCTCGGAGGTAAGCGAAACGAAGTGAAGACTCCGATATCAACTATATGCCTGCGGTAAAATTTTTCACATTCCCTGACCTCGAACGAAAATCCTAATTTTTCAAGACACCCTTATGTGAAAATATGGTGGGCCACCCTGTCAGATTGCGCTTTTCGCCAGTTTCCAGATAGATTCCGCAAGAGTGGGGTGGGCATGGACGGTTTCCTGGAGGGCGGTGAGTGGCAATCTCGCGGCCACGGCCAAAACCAACTCATGAATGAGCTCCGTGGTATGGTCGCCGACAAGGGCCGCGCCCAATAACCGCTCCGATTTTTTGTCTACCGGCAATTTCACATGTCCCTCCTGGCGTTGATCCACCAAGGCTTTCCCATTTTCCATAAACGATTGGTAAAGCATGCGATAGCTGGCTGCGGGCAGTTCCTTTTCCGTGGCTCCCACTGCCGCCACCTGGGCTGTGGTCAGCTGGAGTTCATCGGTATTGGGTTGCCGGCCAATGGATGCCAGTACCTGGTCAAAGACGAAAGAAGCTGTCGTGGCACCGCTTATCTTGACAGCAATCCCTTCGGGGTGTTTTCCCGCGCCATCCAGCCGGCTGTTCGTGAACACCTGTATTCCTCTTTGCTCAAAGGCGGTTTGCAGGATTGACAACGTAATCAGCGGCATCTATCATTGCAAATGAATGTTTCGGATGCCAGCTATCATAGGAGGTGATATGTGGAGGTCAGCGATCTTAAAATATTTTTAGCCGTTGCCCAGCAGGGAAGCATTTCAAGGGCGGCGGAGGAATTGCATTACGTCCAGTCCAACGTCACGGCCCGGATCAAGCAACTGGAGGAACGACTGGGCACCATTCTCTTCCATCGAAAAAGCAGAGGGGTGGAGATGACCTCCTCCGGACAGCTCCTCTTGGGCTATGCGCAACGCATTATCCGCTTAACCAAGGAAGCTGAGGATGTAATCAGCGACCAAAGCGAACCGAAAGGCAGACTTTTGATTGGGTCCATGGAAACGACTGCGGCGGTACGATTGCCGCCACTTTTGGCCAGGTATCATCGTTCGTATCCGCAAGTTGAGTTGAACCTGGTCACGGGTTCATCGGCAGAATTAGTAAAACGGTTACTCGACTATCAAATCGATGGGGCGCTGGTGGCGGGAGAAATTTCGCAAGAGGTATTGCTCGTCGAAAAAGCCTATGAAGAGGAAATGGTTCTTGTAGCGCCCCCGGATATAGATGACCCGGGACAACTGGCAGGATTCAAAATCCTTGTTTTACGTACTGACTGTGCTTGCCGGGCGCAACTGGAGAAGTGGCTGCAGACCACCGGCCGATTGTCGTATCAAATTATTGAAATAGGCTCCATTGATGGAATTATCGGCTGCGTTGCCGCAGGCATGGGGGTTGGTTTTATGCCGCGCTCGGTTGTCGACAAAGCACATATCCGCAAAATTTGCTCACTGCACTTTTTGCCAGATGATTTTGGCACCATGACAACCTGGTTTGTTCGTCGGCGCACTGATAATACAAACAAGGCCATGCAAGCTTTTCGATGTATGGTTGTTGGTCAATAACTTAATTGATAAGTCATTAATCAATGATACGAGAAATGATGTGCGGTTTATTTGTCCACTTGGCGAACAATTATGAGATAATTGCGTATTACGGTAACTAGATAAAACAGCAATAATTTTGCCGAGCCAGTTTGCCTTTTGGTGGTAGAATTCAAGCATCTTATCTGAGATAAAAAGAAAATTGCATAAGGGAATCTTGAAAAATTGTCTTTTCGTTCGATCTCTGCGTCACGCGAGAAATTTTATCCTCGGAGGTAAGCGAAACGAAGTGAAGACTCCGATATCAACTATATGCCTGCGGTAAAATTTTTCACATTCCTTGCCCTCGAACGAAAATCCTAATTTTTCAAGACACCCATAAGTGGTGAAATGTTAAAAAAGATCATAAACCACCCAGGTTATAGGCTTCGCGTTGGTGATTGGAGGATTGTCTATACCGTAAATTCCTCTCCCTTTTTTGACCTGCGGCGAAACTAAGCCGTCCTCTCCCATCCCGCCTCTTCGTCGCCTCATCGTAAATTATTGACAATAATGGATATTGAGTTGTATGGTTATTGCCTACTCCATTTGGTTGTTAAATGCGGGCGCGGTCTGCCCCGGGTATACGCTATTGGGGACTCCGTTGCATCATTCCGGAAGTCGAAGCGAGTGTCATGAACAAAAAATAATCTATATTGATCGCGACGGCACCATGATTTATGATTCGCGTGAACATCTGTTCCTTGGCCGCTTGGCCCCATTGGCATCGCGGCCGTGCATTCGTGCCAGAGGCTGCTTCTGCTGGATAAGCACAATGTGGATGAAGTTGAGTGGTAATCAGGAAAATATATGTCTCGTTTCCGGCAGGTTGTTTTTGTTCAGGATTCTTTTTCGGGAGTTGTTTTTGAATTGTAAATTATCTAAATAGATTTTGTATAAAGATGGATGACAATGGAATTGAAATTAATAGTTTTTTTAGTGTCGGCTGGTTAAGTAGGTTGTTGTCAGGAAAAAGTGGAAGATGAAAATATGGTAAGGAAATTGACAGTTGTTTTAATTTTGAAAAATAAAAAATTGCATGATGCGACAAAGTAATTCACTTTTTTTCTTCTGAAAGAAGTATAAAGCCAAGTTTTTTGGGCCCAACCAATAAGAAATAAAAAAACGTGCGAAACTGTTTTTGCAACAACCGAAGCAGTTTGGGCCGTGGGGGAGATGGTATGAAGGCTCGATTGTTGGTTTTTGTCGCCATTGTATTGGGGTTTAGCGGCTGCAGCTCAGTCTACTACGGGACCATGGAGAAGCTGGGGGTGCATAAGCGTGAGATCATGATGGATCGTGTTCAGGCGGCGCGCGACACGCAGCGTGATGCGAAAGAGCAGTTTGTTGCGGCCATGGAGCAATTCCGCAGTGTTGTGAATTTCAAGGGCGGTGATTTGGAAAAGGCCTATGACGAACTCAGCTCCACCTTGAAGAAGAGCGAGTCCGAAGCTGCGGCCGTGCATGACCGGATCAGCGCGGTCGAGGATGTGTCCGAGGCGTTGTTCGATGAATGGCGGCAAGAGATCAAACAGTATTCCAGCAATACGCTGCGTCAGGCAAGTCAGCGCAAGTTTGATATTACCAAGGCGAAATACCAGGAACTGATTGCGTCGATGAAAAGGGCCGAGGCCAAGTTGGAGCCGGTACTTGTCCCCCTGCGCGACCAGGTGCTGTTTATGAAGCACAATTTGAACGCGAAGGCCATTGCCGGATTGAGCGATGAGCTTGTCAGCGTGCAGGCCAGTGTCGATAAATTGGTTCGTGATATGGACGCCGCCATTGCCAAGGCGGATCTGTTTATTGCCACGCTGAAAACAGAATAGGCGTCAGAGGACGCGCCGGGGACGCCTCTCTTCCTCGCAATGACTGGCAAGGCAAGCTCTGCCTGCCCTGCCGGGCGCCCTCCTTCTTTTATGGGGGTGAGGGCACCTCGACCATATGTGCCGGGGCATCGTTGATGCCTGTGGGGGGACATCGTTTTTGTTGTTTGCCTCCTGCTGGCGGACTGCGCTCGACGGGAGGAGGTAAATTGAAAAAATCGGTTTTCCTATTTTCTATTTGAGAATCAGGGGGATGTCTCCGATAAGGGGATATCCGACGGCAAGCCAGCGTCAGGGCCGGCTTGCCGGAAACCCGCCTAACTCGGAGGCTGTCCCATGGCCCTGTCCAAACTCGTTGCCGTCAATAGATCCCCCGTCGCCGGGAACCCGGCCCGCGCCGAAGCCGATCCGGAATCGTCCCGGCTCCGGCCCCTCCGGGCCGCCGCCATCGGCGTTCCGGGAGGGGTTCAGGATGATTTTGCCGCCCGTTTTGAAACCCCCTCGGCCCATGCGGTGGAGGAGCTCTTCCTGCGGCCCCGCAGCTCGCGACGCGCCCATTGGTCGATCATCTGGGCTGATCTGATGATGACCATGTTCATTTTATTTCTGGTGATGTACGCCACCAAGGATGCCCGTAACGTGCTGCACAGCGAGGGTATAGGAGGGGATGCGGGCAAGGTGGTCGGGGTTGGCGCGCCGTTGTCGGTGGGCGGTGGTCTTGGTGGTCCGCAAGGACCGACGCTGGAGCGCTCGATGTCGCGGATCTACGATCTCAGCGTCAGCACCGTGGCCAAGGAAAACCTGGGGACGTTTGCCTCGGTCAATCTGGTTCCGGACCAAGCGGTGCGCATCATCCTCACCGGCGATCTGCTCTTTGATCCGGGCCGGGCCGAGTTGAAAAGCTCTGCCAAACGATCGCTGCGTCACGTCGCCGATCTGATCCGGCGCACTCCGTATGTTGTCAATGTTGTCGGCCACACCGACGACAAGCCGGTTCACACGGCCAGTTTTCCCAGTAACTGGGAACTTTCGATGAAGCGGGCCAGCGTCGTTGCCCGTTATCTCATCGAGGATCTCAGGCTGCCGGCCAACCGGTTCTACATCTCGGGGCACTCCTCCCTGCAGCCTGTGGAACCGAATGATTCGCCGGCCCATCGGGCCGCCAACCGCCGGGTGGAAATCGTTATCACCAAGGAGATGCCGGTGGCGTCCTGAGCAGGGCTGCCAATTATCCGGGTTGAGGAGGGGAACAACATGAAAAGACTCGACTGGCGCAGCCTTCTGCTGAGTCGCAACACCATTGGTATCCTGCTTTGCGTGGCCGTTTTTTTGACCGGTTTCACCTTTTATGGTGATATCGGCATGTATTTCAATCTGGCCGGGCTGCTCATCGTCCTCGGCGGCACCCTGGGCGCCACCCTGATCAGTTACAGCTACGAAACCCTGGCCATTGTCTACAAGGTGCTCAGCATGGCCTACCTGACCCGGATCAAAAAACCCGAGGAGATTGTCGAAATCCTGGTGGATCTGTCGGTCAAGAGCCGTTTCCAGGGGTTGCTTTCCTTGCAGGAGGATGAGGAAGAGACCTCGTTGCTCTTTCTCCGCGAGGCGCTCGGCTACCTGGTGGACGGGTACAGCAGCGCCCAGATCCGTGAACTGCTCAGTTCGGAAATGTATTTTTTCAAACTTCGGCGGCATGATTGCGAGCAGGTGCTCAAGGCCATGGCCGATCTTTTCCCGGCCTTTGGCCTGGCCGGCAGCGTTGTCGGCCTGGTGGGGATGCTGTCGGGAATGGGCGACACCTCGGTGCTGCTGGCCACCGTGCCGGTGGCGCTCACCTCGACCCTCTACGGCGTTGTTCTCGCTAACTTCTGCATGGTGCCTTTTGCCGCCAACATCCGGGCGCGCACCGAACAGGAGTTGCTGCTCAAAAAGATCATCATGGAAGGGGTGATCGCCATTGCCAGCGAGATGGACCCCCGGGTGCTTGAAAAGAAGCTCAAGAGTTTTCTGACCCCATCGGCCCGCCGTGGCCGGCTGGTTTCCCTGGCGCGCATCCAGGCGCGGTTCAAGATCCCGGCCGAACGATCGGCGACACGGCAATCCGCCGCCTGACCAGAGACGACGACCCCTTCGGTTCGCCCCGGCCATCGTGCCCCCCAGCGGACCGAAGGGGACGCATCATCCCGGGTTTGGCCCCGGCTCCGCATCTGCTGCCGGCCCCCCCCGTGCCTCCTGATTTCTCCCCCACGATCACGATACCTGCCCCGAATGTCCGGGCGGCTTTTGTCTGACAGCACCGGCAGCCGCCTGGGCCGTGTCCTGGCGCGCCGCTTCCCGGCGGGGCGCGATACCCCCGCCGCGTCCTATGCCGATAACCCTTTCATGGCCGCCAGATCCTTGTTCTGGGTGGTTTTGGTGCCGACCCGCAGCACCCGGCATTGTTTGCCCGGCAGCGGCAGGTAATAGATGCGGCCCTTGGCCCCGAAGCCAAGTTCAAGGGCCTCACAGTCGGCGAGGCCGGCGATTTTGCGTCTGACTTTCAGGTTCGGGTCGTTGTCGTTCAGGCGTTTGAGCATCTCTTCGGCCAGCAGTTCGTTTTTGTGGTCTCGCAAGTGGATGATGCCCTTGATCGCCGCTTGATCGATCTCCAGATTTGGGTAGAGTTTGGCGAATCTTTCCGTCAGTGAGCTTTGTGCCTTGGCATCGGCCCTGGCCTGTTGATCGGCTTTCCTGGCGGCCTCTTCTTCGAGATGCTGGAGTTTTTCCTGCTGCTCCTCGCTCTGCTCCATGGTTTCCAGCAGTTCTTCCTCCAGGGCGGCTTTTTCCTTTTCCAGTCGTTCGACCTCGCGGAGCCATTCTTCCTCTTGGTTTTTTATCTCGTCCAACCGGTTGTGGGCCTCGGCCAGGCGGGCGTCCAGCTGTTGGGCGTAATCGGCTTTTTCCTTTTCCAGCCGATGCTGAAACTCCGCGTTGAGTTCCTGGATATTTTGCTCCTCCAGGCGCCTGGAGCGCTGGTAATAGAGGTAGAGGGTGAAAACCGTCAGCAGGATATAGAACAGCAGGACAAGGCAGCCGAGCCACGAAGTGATGGGTACGTCGACAGAAACCTCCACCTGCAACCCCGCGATGAAGGTTGAATAGTTCTGCAGGAGATCTTCCTGGTCGTCGGGCGATTTTTTCAGGATGCCCCGGCTGTCAAAAAGAGGGGCGGACGAGGGGGGCGGCTGGCCCTTCTGCAGCGAGGAGAGCAGGTGATCGAAAAACGGGTAGAGGATGTTGCCGGCTGCGTCACGAACCCGTGCGTGGGCCTGGACCCCAAGGCGGATGGCCAGGCTTTGTTCCAGGACCCTGGTGACGTTGGTGTTGATTTCGTTGTACAGGCTGGCCTGGCCCGCCAGGATTTCGGTATGGTCCTGGATCAACTGGCCGTGAATGGTTTGGGTCAGCGTGTGGCGGATGGAGTTTTTCAGGATCGGCAAGGTGAAGAGAAACAGCAGGGAAGGCATAAAGAGGCTGATATAGAGGATCTTGAACGAAAAGCTCTTCATGGTTGCCGACTTCTTTGGGGGGGTATGTTTTAGGGAATCTTGAAAAATTGTCTTTTCGCCCGATCTCTGCGTCACGCGAGAAATTTTATCCTCGGAGGTAAGCGAAACGAAGTGAAGACTCCGATATCAACTATATGCCTGTGGTAAAATTTTTCACATTCCTTGACCTCGAACGAAAATCCTAATTTTTCAAGACACCCTTTAGTGGTGCGCCTCGCTTTTGCGAGTGCATCATATCAGGGAACAGTGAAAAAGTGTCTTTTCAAGACACCCAGCAGTGTTCTTTTCTACATGAAGGTCAGTGACTCCATGACGCTTTTGCGCGGCGCGGCCCGTTTTTTTTCTTGCTCCGCCCTGCTGGTGTAGTCCAGAAGCGGGTAGGGGGCCACCGCCTCCTCCTGGACCAGGAACGCCGGGTCCCAGACCGTCTGGCAATACTCGCCCTCCTCGCCCACCAGCACTTCGTCGTGGCTCACTTCAATTTCCACCCTGGAGGTGACCGACTTGAAGCGGCGGAGATACCAGCGGTGGTCACGGTTCACCAGTTGATAAATCCCCTCTAAAATCACCTTGGCGCCCTTGGGGCCGAAGGGAAGATCACCGACGGCACGGTTGGCGAGAAAGCCGGAAATGGTGGCGAAGCGGAGTACCGTGCGGCCGCTGATCATGCTTGCCAGTTTTTCTTCGGGGCTGAAATCCTGCACGGGATCGTCTCGTTTCCGGCATCAAGGAGGTGGGCGAGAGAAGATTCTAACGGTTTTCAGTGAGATCGACAACGGCCTGGCAAAGCATAAATCGTTTTTTCCCCCAAGGATGGCAAAAAAGAGGCGCAGGCCGTCTTGTCGCCCCTTTGCCGACTTGGCTGTCCTGCGCCGCCTAATTTTACGGACAGATTATCCTTTTAAATGTAATAATGCTATTTGCGAATGGGATGCATTGAAATCACGGCGAGAGGTGTCGGAGCGAAACGAAGTGGAGACTCCGCTATCAACTCCATGGCGGCGGTACAATTTTTCACACGCCCCGGAGTCTTCCCGCCCGGGCGCTTGCCTGCATGTCGCATTTTCGTGCTTGGCCATCTTTACGGGCAATGACGCGCTTTTGCGCGTCCATCAAACAGGCGGGGAGCTGCTACCGCATCCTCATGCCGTAACGGACTCAGAACCATGACTCAAATTAGAACGAGGGCCTTTGCCAACCGGATCGAAGAGTTCCTGCGCAATCCCGATTCCTATGAGGAAAAACGCTTTGACGCCTCGCTCTATACGGTGGTGAAGAAAATGGGGACCCGCGCCACCTTGTACGGGGAGGTGGCCGTGGTCGATCAGGAACTGCATGGGTTGTGTTTTGGCGCGCACATGGAACTGGTGATGATTCTGCTGGAGCACGCCTACCGGGGCTTGCGTGATAAAACCACGATCTGTCAGTACGCCCGGGCGATGGCGGCCGCCATGCAGTCTTTTGCCGCACCCATTGCCGTTGGCGGCTGTGCCTCGTTTCCCGAGCCCAATTTTTTGTTGCATGGTATCAACAGGACGACTCTTGGTGCCGTCATCGACCGCTTTGAGAGCAACGGTCGGATCATCCACGAAACCATTGCCCGGAAAGACGATTTCATCAGGAGACACGGCGGGCAGGTTTATCTTGAACATGACCTCAAGATGCTGGTGGAGGAGGGGGCGGCGGAAGATTGTTTCGGCTTGTGCTGCTATATCACCAGGGCGGATGAGCCCGCCCCCCACGGCACCGACTGGAGTTACATCGCCAAGGTGAGCTTCTTTCTCGACCATCTGCACAAGGAAATCTATGTTATCACCATGCAGGGGCAGCGGGTCCAGGCCGACGACAAGAATCGGAGTCGGGCCTACGCCCGCCTTGCCGCGGCCATGGGCATGGATCCCAGGGCTTTTGTGCTGCGGAAGGTCTGTGAGCTGGGCAGGACGGAAGGGTACAGCCGGATACGGGTGATCCGGCCGGGGCACCATCCGATGTTTCTCGATAAACACGCCGGATTTCTGGCCAGATATGAGCCGATCATCCGGCAGGCTGAAATCAACGAAGAAAACGGCTGCTATCTGCAAGCGGCCCTGGCTGCGCATTAGGCCGTTGCCATTTGGCACCGGCCCTTTCCCCCGTTGGCGGCGTTGCCCGGTTCAGTCGGCTTGGGCGTCGGCGGCGTCAAAGAGTCCCACAAAGCGGAACGCCGTGCCGTCAAACAGTCCCTGGTCGCTCAGCTTGAGGGCGGGGATGACCAGCAGCGCCATGAAGGAGAGGGTCATGAAGGGGGCGCGGAGCGGGGTGCCCAGCTCCTTGGCCCGGGCGTCAACCGCCGTGTAGGCCCGCGCCACCTCGTAGCCGTCCGCGGTTGCCATCAGGCCGGCAACCGGCAGCGGCAAAAGCTCGGTGAAATCGGGCCCTGCCGCGCAGATGCCGCCCTGCTCGTCGATAACCGCGTTGATGGCCCGGCAGAGGTCGGCAT
>Ga0224496_10002235_pt1 | contig 11567 bp, 10 predicted proteins | sample SF_Jul11_sed_USG_2_FD_168127 | JGI IMG/M metagenome (GOLD analysis project Ga0224496, IMG submission 168127) | Sediment microbial communities from San Francisco Bay, California, United States - SF_Jul11_sed_USGS_8_1 | ecosystem: Environmental > Aquatic > Marine > Sediment | place: USA... | reverse complement strand
ATAAATTTTCTGTCAACAGTCACCAGCGACTGGCCGAGGCACACGATAACGGCCACCTGGGTGAAATCGAAGCGATCTATGATGGCCAGGGCCAGCATTATGATTTTGATGATGGCCTGCGCCGCGATTCCAGCATGACCAACCTGGCAAAACTCAAGCCCTACTTCGATCGTATATACGGCAAGGTCACCCCAGCAAACAGCGCACAGGTTACCGATGGTGCGGCGATGCTCATGCTCGCCAGTGCCAGTGCCGTAAAAAAATATAATTTACCGGTACTGGCAAAAATTACTGACAGTCAATGGGCCGGTTTAGACCCATCGGAAATGGGACTGGGCCCGGCACATGCTATGGCACCCATCCTTTCGCGTAAAAAAATGGGGATCAAGGACATTGATTACTGGGAAATCAACGAGGCCTTTGCTGGCCAGGTGCTCGGCTGTCTCGAGGCCTGGAAAAGTACCGACTATTGTAAACAGTTCCTGTCGTTCAAATCGGCGATAGGGGAAATCCCGCTGGATAAACTCAATGTCGATGGTGGTGGCGTCAGTCTCGGCCACCCTGTTGGTGCCAGTGGTGCACGTATCGTATTACACCTGGCGCATGTATTACATCGCAATAACGCAAAACGCGGTATCGCCAGCTTATGCATTGGTGGCGGCCAGGGCGGCGCTATGATGATCGAAAATGTCAACGCCACGGATTTGGGGGAGTAAAGGATGAGCTATAAACACTGGACCATTGAACGGGATGAAGACGACATTTGCTGGCTTCACCTTGATGTCGCCGACTCATCTACCAATATACTGTCGTCTGCTGTCATCGCTGAATTATCTGAGGCATTGAATGAGATATCGCAAAAACTACCCCGTGGTATTGTCTTTGTCAGCGACAAGGCCAATGGTTTTATTGCCGGTGCCGACATCAACGAATTCACCCGGATAGAAACCAATGAAGAAGCCGTGGCCATGCTCGAACGCGGCCATGACATAATGAACAAGGTCGAGAGTATGCCCTGCATTACCGTCGCCATGATTAAGGGCTTCTGTCTTGGTGGTGGTATGGAACTGTCCCTGGCCTGTACCTACCGAATCATGTGTGATGACAAATCCACACGTGTCGGTTTACCTGAAATCAAACTGGGTATACACCCCGGTTATGGTGGCACAGTTCGCTCGATACAGAAAGCGGGCCCACTCGCCGCGATGAATGCCATGCTCACGGGTCGAATGATCCAGGGCCGTGCAGCTAAAGCCATGGGACTGGTCGATGATCTGGTACCCGAACGCCAGCTAAAAGCGGCAGCACGTCACTTTATTATTAATAAGCCTTCACCACGGGAACTCGGCCTTAAGGATAAAATACTCAACCACCGGCTGGTGCGTCCACTGCTTGCCAGTCAGATGAAAAAGCAGGTGGCCACGAAGGCATCGAGAGAGCATTACCCCGCCCCCTATAAACTAATTTCGCTTTGGGTTAAATACATGGATAACCCTAAGCGCATGTTAGAAAAAGAAATTGAATCGGTCGCCAGCCTGGTGACCGATTACACTGCACGCAACCTGGTACGTGTCTTTTTTTTACAGGACGCGTTAAAGGCACAGGGCAGGAAAAAAGATTTTATACCACAACATGTACACGTCATTGGTGGCGGTGTTATGGGCGGCGACATAGCGGCCTGGTGCGCACTGCGTGGCTTTAAAACCACGGTACAGGATCGTGAACCGGCAATGCTAGCAGGCACCATGAAACGCTCACTCACCATGTTCCAGAAAAAATTCAAAAAGGACAGGCGCTCAATACGTGAGTCAATGGATCGATTAATACCCGACCATAAGGGACTGGGGATCGAACATGCTGACCTGGTTATTGAAGCCATTTTTGAAGACAGGGACGTAAAACAAACGCTTTATAAAAGTATAGAACCACGCATGAAGGAAGGCGCCATCCTGGCAACCAATACCTCGAGTATTCCGCTGGAAGAACTGGCTACCTGTCTAAACAATCCTGGACGACTGGTCGGTATACATTTCTTTAACCCGGTTGCGCTGATGCCACTGGTTGAAATTGTAGAAGGCAGCAATACCGATAAAGACGTAATGACCCAGGCACTGGCCTTTGGACGACAAATTGATAAGTTACCGCTTCCCGTTAAAAGCACGCCCGGCTTCCTGGTTAACCGCATACTTATGCCCTACCTGCTGGAGGCCGTCGAAATGGTCAGTGAAGGTATAGCACCCGAAATGATCGACAGGGCCGCACTCAATTTTGGTATGCCCATGGGCCCGATTGAACTGGCAGATACGGTGGGGCTTGATGTATGCCGATCCGTTGCGGATATTTTATCGAAGACCCAGAATGTCAGCTTACCCAAACGTATTAGCATGCTGGTTGATAATAAAAAACTCGGCAAGAAAACCGGCGAAGGTTTTTATAAATGGGTCAAGGGAAAGCCCATAAAGGACAAGAATGCCAGTTATGCGGATGTGAAGGAAGTCGAAAACCGACTGGTAATGCGTTTGCTCAATGAAGCCACAGCCTGCCTGCGCGAGAAAGTGGTTGAGAATGAAGACCTGGTCGATGCCGGGGTGATCTTTGGCACCGGCTTTGCGCCTTTCAGGGGTGGACCACTACATCATATCCATGCCGAAGGCGCAGCTAAACTCTCCGATCGTATGGATAAACTCAGGAAGATGTACGGTGATCGATTTAGCAAAGATGAGGCCTGGTCGAGCCTGGAGTGAATCATGAGCCGGGATAGTTAAACACCATCCCGGCTTAATTACGATCAGGCCCTGCGGCGACTGATCAATCCCAGCCCACCTATACCTGAAACAAACAACCATACAGCGGCTGGCACCGGTACGACACTGGCACGAACCAGGAAGACCTCTTCATTGAGATGATCCAGTCCACCATAACCACTGATACGATAATCAACTTCATTCGGCTCAACATTGAATCTGCGGCCAATGCTAAATGCATCTTGTGAAGGCGCACCACTGGCATAAACAGGGCCTGCATCACTTATCAAGCCACGGGCATATTCGTGTGTTGAGGATAGATTGACACAGGTTCCCGTAGGACAAAACCAGTCACGCAGTGATTCGGCCAGACTGACCTGCAGGGTATCCGTCGAGCCGTTGCTAATGCCTACAGATGAACCCAGGCTCAACATATCGCTACTTGAAGCAACCTGCCAGCCATCAAAATCACCACCTGCACCCAGTTGTGCAGTCACGCCGTTATAACCATAACCCATGGTGAAATCGAGACGAAGATAATCGAGATTATTTGTCGTATCACGTAGCACGGATTGGGAACCAAAACTTGCATCATCAATGACAATGGTTGCCGCCAATGTCTGGCTGCTAAATAAAATAGAACACGACATGAACATCACGCCGAAGCCCTGTTTAATCGTTGTAGTTTTCATTTGACTAGTCCTTAGTATTTTTATCATTTGTATTACACGGCTGTAATACTACAGATATATACATCAGGTTTAGTATCAGCAATAAATAACAATCAGTGTAGGAATAATCTGAAACTAACACCTATTAGTATAAAAAACTAAGGCCGGAATAAACAAAACGACATTTATCAAATTGTAGCGAGACTCTTTGGTAAATGCTTCTGGATATCATCCACACTGTGCATGGTCAGATTTTTATCGAGTTCAAAACGGATAGCCTTGCTGACCTGGTGCGAAAACTGGCTACGCAATAGTCCAAGAAATGCAGGTGCGGCAACCACCAGTAAGTATTTAAACTGATCTTTCTTATGGGCTTGGTCCAGGTGTCTGGCGATACGTTTTGCAAAATCCAGTTGCTGTTGCTCCTTGGGTTCTGTCTGGTCCTGATAACCATGCCCCGAATCTTTGCCGGGCAAATCACTGGTCAGCTCCTGTTCATGTAATCGCCCCTCAGGGTGCGCCAGTGTTTCAATTTCTTCAAAGGGTGAGGTAAGTTTATCGGTAGCAAATAACCGGGCCCGGCTACTGTCTGCAACAAGTATCAATTTTGATTTCATCATCGACTCCTCCAGTTAGACCTCACTAATCATTATCAACTATTGCCCAATATATACAATGACACCCATCAATTAGCGGGGCATTAACTAACAAATCCTGGGCAAGGGTTCATCTTCAAGTTCCTCGAGCACCCTTTCACCACCAGTAACCGTCTGCAGGATGACGCGGGATGGCTGTTGTATAATCTCGCCGATGATGACCGCCTGTGGTGCCACCTGCTTCAGCACCTGTAGTAGATCATCCGCACCTGCCCTGGCCACCACAATGACTATACGCCCCTCACAGGCCAGGTACAGGGGGTCGTAGCCGAGGATGTCACAGATACCGCTGACCTCATCCCTAAGTGGAATATTTTCCTCATAAACACGTACGCCCAGGCCTGTTGCGCGGGTAATTTCGTTCAATACAGTAGCCAGCCCACCACGTGTTGGATCACGCATAAAATGCAGGCCGGGCTGATCATATAAGGCCTGGCAAAGTGGCAGCACACTGGCAGCATCGGACTGCAGATCACCCCGTAGGCCAAACTGTTCGCGAGCCAGCATAATCGCTGAACCGTGATCACCCACGGGGCCACTCACCAGGAGCACATCACCCTTAGCGATGTTATGGATGGAAAGATTCGCTGACGCCTGTTTAATACCAATCCCCGTGGTCGAAATATAAAGACCACTGGCCTCGCCCCGGGCAACCACCTTGGTATCACCACAGACAATGGCCACACCCGCATCATTAGCCGCATCCGCCATGGCCCTGACGATGCGATCGAGGCATTCGATTTCAAAACCTTCTTCGATGATGAGGGAAAGACTGAGATATTTTGCCACGGCACCGCTTACCGCCAGGTCATTCACTGTGCCGTGGATAGCCAGTGAACCGATATTGCCACCGGGAAATTCAAGCGGATGAACTGTAAAACCATCCACCGACATCATTAGCTCACCCTCTAATGGCGGCAGGCAGGCGGCATCTGTGTCGATCTTTAACAATGGATTATGTAAATATTTAACAAATAAATTCTCGATAAGTTGGCGCATATAATAGCCGCCATTACCATGGGCGAGACTGATATGTTTCATAGGGCTCATCATGTTTGTTTGCTTATGTATTTAGATGACATTCTAAACACAATCAGCAACAAAGCAAAAGCCATGATTCAACAACGAATGACTATAGACTTAAGGAATTAACAGGAAGGAAAAAAGATAATTAAAAAATACCGCCACGGCTGATGTGGCGGTACTTAAGCCAATAAGGATTAATCAAAGTCGTAAGTAATGTTGCCACCTGCAATAACAGTTACGCTATCACTACTGATAAAATGCAGCGTTTCACTACTATCTACGTCATCATCGGCGGCCTGGCAGGTAAAAGCCAGGGTATAGCTGCCCGGCTCAAGAAAACCCAGTGCGTAATCATAGGTATCAGTAAGTTGTGAAACAGCAACTGGATCAGGATCTGTGCCGTCAATGTCATCGGGCATGATATTCGCGCCCGTGAATAGATAAACCGCATAATCAGTACGACCAGAACAACTCGCATCGGCCAGGGTTGTAGCACCAACATGGCCACTAACGTGTCCCATTTCTGCGTTATTGACCATACGTAATGTAGGCCGTAATTTGTAAGACCCTGACATTTTTCCCTGGCCGGGACCCACGACCGATTTATGCAAATCAAAATCGAGTGTAAATGATGTTGTAGACCCTTCAATAATGTCAAAGGGACGATTAAGCTTTAAGCCTGTTTCATCACCACTGGGTATATACAGGGGGTAGTTACCTGTACTTAAATCGATGTAAGAACCCGCCTCGTTCACATGCAATCTCAGCCAGTTATAACGCCCGGCTTCGAGTGTATGATTATGCAAAAGACTTTCGCTATTCATCCCCTGCACATTGAGTAGATCAATCGTTTTCACAACAGGCTGATTATTATCATCAACAAAATTAATATCGTAGGCTGAACCATTTTCTGGCTTTATGGTTACTCCGGAAAAAGCAACAACAACCTGTGTCGCATCGGGCACCGGTGAATCAGTAATATTAAGAGTGAGACTGCCCGTCCCTGATGAACTAGTACCACCACACGCAGACAGGAGAAGTAAACTGGCCAGGCCAAGCAGTGGCATAACTTTTGAGAATTTATTCATTTTTTGACCCACACTTTCAACAACATTTATGGGAAACATTTTACAGCCAGGCGCAATATGTTTATGTGAGCCGAATCAAATCTCGATTAAATATTTGCACTCTCTATTACCTGTCCGTAACACAAACCCGCATCATTGAGGGGTACAGTCCCTGGCAGACAGGCATTAAAACCAGCACGACTGAGGCCATCCATAACCAGCCCTGTCAGTATACGGTTCTGGAAGACACCGCCACTGAGACCCACGGAAAACTCACCCTGCTGCTCACGTATTTTTATGGCCTGTGCCACCAGCGATTGTGCAAGGCTGCTATGGAACAATGCCGCACGATCCTGTTTGCTTATTGAAGTGTTCATCAGGGCCTGAAGCAAGGGCGTCCAGTCAGTACGTGAACAACCTTGCTCGTCTGTATAAAGTGGTAAGGCGATGGCTTCTGCCTGCCCTGTTCCAGCGATAGCCTCGAGCTGCATCGCGGCCTGCCCTTCATAACTTATATAATTAGTGCTATTAATCAGGGCTGCAGCAGCATCAAACAAACGCCCGACTGCACTGCTCTTATGCGTATTGAGTCTTTTCTGCCAGGCCTGATGCAGCAGGTCGCTGCCCTCAATCGCATCAACCTGTTTACATTCTGTGCCTGTTTGCCAGCAAAGTGCGGCTGCACTGCGCCAGGGCTCCCGGCTGGCCTTATCAGCACCGGGCAAATAAAATGGCATCATACTGGCAGCCCGCTGCCAGTGACCCGCGTTGCCCAACAGGGCCTCGCCACCCCAGAGTGTTTTGTCTTCACCCAGGCCAACACCATCCCAGGTAAAGACCAGCCAGTTTTTTATATCGGGATACTCACCGGCCAAAATAGCGGCGTGGGCATGATGATGAAATACTTTGGTAAGGGGTAGTGCCTGCTGCCTTGCCCATCGACTACTAGCGTATGAAGAGTTGGCATCACAGATAATTCTTTCTGCCCGGGTATGATATAGAGTTTGTATATCGTTAATTACCCGTGTAAAAACCTGCTGGCTTCGCAACGAAGCGAGATCACCGATATGGGGTGAAATCACGATACGATTGTCCCAGGCGAGTGCAATAGAATTTTTCATATGCCCACCCACGGCCAGAACCGGCCGCGACAAACTAAAGGGCAAATCCATTTCGAGTGGCGCATTGCCACGACCTAAACGCAGGGCACGGGGTTTATGATGAATCACTCGATAAACCGGATCATCTGCAGGGCGTTCTATCGGTCGATTATGGTGCAGAAAGGCATCGGCAATAGATGATAGACGTTGCTCGACGTCTCTATCATCAGTGAGTACCGGCTCACCTGAATTATTCGCCGAGGTAGCCACCAGAGGAAAGCCACAGGCATCGATTAATAAATGATGTATCGGACTATAGGGACGCAGGATACCGATTTCATCCAGGCCCGGTGATATATTTTCAGCCAGGCCCGAGTCTTCTGGCTTTTGAATGAGCACGAGAGGATGTACCGGACTGTCTAAAAGGGTGTTGATAGTCTCGTCATTTACGATGACCTGATTCAGCGGCGATGACTGTGTTGAGGATAACATCACAGCGAGCGGTTTATCGGGACGATGTTTTCGCAGGCGTAACCTGTTCACTACATCATCACGGCGCGCATCACACATCAGGTGATAGCCACCAACACCCTTTACAGCAACAATCAAGCCTTGCTGTAACGCCTCGACACACCGTGCCAGCGCCTTAACAGATTTATAAATTCTACCCTTGTTATGAAAATGCAATTCGGGACCACAGGCAGCACAGGCCATGGCCTCGGCATGGAAACGACGATCTTCCGGGTTGCTATAATCGGCCCTGCAGGCATGGCATAGTTTAAAACTATTTAACGAGGTATTAACACGGTCATAGGGCAAGTGCTTGATGACGGTATAACGTGGACCACACTGGGTGCAGGCAATAAAGGGATACTGGTAATACCGACTTTTCGTATCATTTAATTCCGCCAGACAATCATCGCACACCGCGAGATCGTCCAGTATACGAATATCCTCATGGCCGTCACTGGAACTCTTCCGGATAGTGAAATCGGCAAACGGCCTGGTATCGACCAGTTTGACCTGTTGAATATTCACCCTGGCCGTAGCAGGTGCTTCATGTATTAATGCTGTTTGAAAATCATCGAGTTGCTGCTGGTTCGCCTCAGCATGTATCACCACCTGACCCATGCGGTTCTCTACCCAGCCGTTAATCGCCAGGCGATGCGCCAGGCGATAAATAAAGGGACGGTAACCCACAGCCTGCACATGGCCGGTGATAACAAATTCCTTTGCTACTATACCCCCTGTGACTAAGACATCAGTTAAAAACGTCATGCTATCTTCGCCTGCTCACGTACACCATTGGCCCACCAGATGCGACAGGCGCCCTCGTCGGATACCATGCAGGGGCCAACGGGTTGGCGTGGTTTGCAACTCAGGCCATAGAGCTTACACTGGTTCGGATAAATTTTTCCGAGCACCACCCGGGCACAGTCACAACCCGCGGGCATAGTGCCCGCATGCTTGCGTGAGGCATCATTAATTAATGCGAACTGTTTGCGTGCATTATGCAGGTCGAATTGTGATTTTAATGCATAACCCGAGGCTGGAATTTCACCGATACCACGCCAGTTCGCATTGTCGATATCAAATACCTCATGCAATAGTTTTTTCGCGGTGACATTGCCACCGGGCGTAACCACCTCGGGATAAGCATTATCCAGGAACAAACGGCCATCAAGTAACTGGCGCAAGGTAGAATATAAAGCCGCGAGAAGGCTGTCCGCAGTAAAACCTGCCACCGCTGTCGCGATGCTGTATTGATCCACTACAAACTGCCACTGCTCACTACCCATAACCGCAGACACATGCCCCGGTGCGATCAGTGCATCAAAACCCGCTGATTCAGATGCAAGTAACATGGCAACCGCGGGCCAGGTAAGGCGCCCGGCATTAAGCAGTAATAAATTATCTGGCAGGCCTTCAGCCACCATCGCTGCCACGGGCGCCATGGTCGTTTCAAATCCGGCGGCAAAAAAAACCAGCTGGCGGTACGGCATATCATGGGCAAGCTTAACCGCTTCTGTGGGTGAGGCAATAGCACGAATATCTGCACCAGCCGCCCTTGCCTGTTCCATGGTTCTAATCTCGGCATGGGGCACATTGACCGGTACGCGTAACATATCGCCAAATGTAACGAGTGTCACAGGCTCATTTAGCGCCAGTTGAATCGCTGTATAAATATCCTCTTCCGGACAGACACATACCGGGCAACCGGGGCCGGGTATGAGCTCTATTGTTTCAGGTAAAACACTGCGTAAACCCGCGTGACTGATGGTGCGTTCATGACCACCACAGACATTCATAATCCGAATTTTTTTCGTTAACGGCAGTTGATGAATTTGTTCAAGCCATTGTTTGGCACGGGATGTCATTAGACGATAAATTAATCGGGGTTAGGGATCTGTTTATGAGCAGGCTTATCTAGCTGGCCAGCATCGGGCTGTATCGACGCGGCCAGGGTTTTGTCCTGTTGCAGGCCCTGTCGATGCTGTTGTATTTTTTCCCGTAACCAGTTTAACCATTGTGGCATGCCCTGTTTATTTTTTGCAGAGAGCCCAAACAACGGCGCATCACTGGCAAGTCTACGTAAATAGTCTTCAGCACATCGTGGATCAAAATCATCGAGCAACGGTAGCAGGTCGCTTTTACTAATCAGCACGAGATCAGCAGCACGGAACATTACCGGATATTTGGCTGGTTTGTCATCGCCCTCGGCGGTGGATAATAGCACCACATTAAGATGATGCCCCAGATCGAAACTGGCGGGACAGACCAGGTTACCTACATTCTCGATGAATAGCAGCTGCAGTGGTGCAAGATCAAGATGATGTAAGGCATCATGTACCATGTGCGCATCCAGGTGGCAGGCACTGCCGGTTGTTATCTGGATTGCCGTCACGCCCCGTTGACGGATACGCTCGGCATCATTTTCGGTTTCGAGATCACCCTCGATCACCGCTATTTTAAATTCATCTTTCAGCGCATCGATAGTTGCTTCCAGCAGTGCGGTTTTACCCGATCCAGGTGAAGACATGAGATTGATAGCCAGCACCTGGTGCTGATCAAAATGCTGCCGGTTATGCAGCGCCTGCTGATCGTTTTCATTGAGTAAACTTTTAAGAATTTTAACCGCAGAAAAACCCTCCCGGGTTTTTGCCAGCTTGCCGTCAGGTTTCACAAGATGCAGGTTGCCCGGTGTCACGTTACAACCACAGCTATCGCACATAGATATTATCCCTTTGTTATTAATGATGGCCGGCCAGCTGCACGCTGTCGAGGATCATTTCATCACCACTAACCAGTTGTGTATGTGTATCGCCGCAAACGGGACAGCCTAACTGATTAATTTGCACATCAAACGCAGCATTGCAATGCTTACACAGCACACGCACCGGCATTGTTTGAATCAGTAGTTCTGCACCATCGGCCAGGGTACCGCTGCTGGCGATGGGAAAGACCTGTTTTAACAAATCGGCCTCGATACCCGATAATGGCCCAAGCTGGATACGAACACTGTGCACATGTGGTGCGTGATATTGACGCGCGACATCACATACCTGTTTTAACATACTCTGACAAATCGATAGTTCATGCATTATCGGCTCCCTCTAGTTGGTCATAGAGATCCCAGGCAGACTGCGCCTCACCTGTATCAACTTTCTGAATCGCATAACCCACATGTACCATTACAAAATCACCGACCTGCAACGGTGTATGTTGCATCATAAACAGGCTGACATCACGCTCGACACCCTTTGCATGGCAACGGGCATGCCCGTCGTGAATATCAATAATCTGCATGGGAATTGCAAGGCACATAGGTCACCTCATGTCAGCCAGTTATAAGTATAAGCGTGAATGCAATAAATAACGAAACGATTAAATCAAACAAACTTTACTCTGTGATTGACCTGCTCATTATTAACGCTCACACTAACGTAATAAACATATGCTGAATCATTGAACAGGTCGTACTCATACGGACTACACATGACAAGCAAAGACCAGACAGCCGTTTTTTTACCGCGTAAGCAGCTACAGCACCTGCTGCACCTGCTGCAACAACGCGGCTATGCCTGCTACGGCCCACAGGTACGTGATGGCGCCATTCACTACCTGCCCCTTGATCACATCGATCAACTACCGCATGGCATTAGCCAGCAACAATCAGCCGGTTATTACCGTATCCACGAGGCCGATCATGGGCGTTATTTTGCCTGGGCGAATGGACCGCAGGCCTTAAAGCCGCTGTTATTCGCCCCGCGTGAAACCCTCTGGCGATCAACGATCACGGAGC
>Ga0224496_10002231_pt1 | contig 11578 bp, 9 predicted proteins | sample SF_Jul11_sed_USG_2_FD_168127 | JGI IMG/M metagenome (GOLD analysis project Ga0224496, IMG submission 168127) | Sediment microbial communities from San Francisco Bay, California, United States - SF_Jul11_sed_USGS_8_1 | ecosystem: Environmental > Aquatic > Marine > Sediment | place: USA... | reverse complement strand
GCGAAGGAAAGGGGAAGGGCCACGATGTTCCACAGTTCGCGGAGGTAGAGAGCGAAAGTTTCTTTTTTCATGATTTTGCTCTTACTTTTGTTGCGACCACCAGGATTCCCGCGCCCTTGTCGGGACGGCTGTTGCGGCCCAGCCACGCCATGGCGTTGAGCAGCGGGAAGAGCAGGGCGTAGAGCGGCCGATTTTTTGCCTCGGCCCTGGTGATGGCGTAGGAGATGTTATTGGAAACCGTTTCCAGCCAGCCGTACGTGTAGAATATTTTTTCGATTTGCAGGCCTGCCGCCGTCACCATGCCGGCAATGCGCTCGCGGCTGTAGCCGGGGCGGAAATGGCCGGGAACGGAAAAGTTTTCGCGAAAACGAAACAGAAACCACCGGCGTTCGGCGCCTGGAACGTGGAGCACCAGGCGGCCGCCCGGTCGCAGGGCTCGAGCCAGGCCGTGCAAGGCCCGGTGGTCGTCTGCGATGTGTTCCAGGTTGTCCACCGAGAGCACCAGATCGAATTCCTCCCGGTAAGGGAGATTGGCCACGTCCTGGCAACGGAAGTCGATGTTGGCAAGCCCAGCCTTTTGGGCAATGGCACGGTTGGTCGCCAACTGCGTCTGGTCCATGTCAACGCCCACCACCGTGGCGGTGGAGAATTTTTTGGCCAGCTCGAAGGTGAAGACCCCGCGGCCGCAGCCGGCATCGAGAATTTTATCCGGTTGCCCCGTGCAGTGGGGGAGGATCCGGCGCAGCCGGATGCGCAGGCCATTGACCGGTACCCCCATGAGCCGGATGTAAAGCCGTTCCAGAGCCCCGATGGTGGGGGCAAGGGCCAGTTCGTCGCCGATCATTGTCTCTCTCTCCCGCAGGCCGTTGTCCTCCGCGCCGATGGGGGCAGGCTGGCGGCCTGCCGCCAGGCGGCCAGTCCCCGGAACATCCAGCCGTTGCACCAGCGCAGCAGGGTGAATTTCTTTATCCGCCGCGGTCCTTCCTGGTAATAAAAACGCCCCTCGGGATGATAGAGGGTGGCCAGCGCCCAAGCCGCGATCCGTTCCGGCAGTCCATCGTACTCATATCCATTTTGACGTGCCAGGGAAAAGGTAACCAGCCCCTGGGCGGCGCCGTGGACGTCGTGGGGGAAATCGCGGTCGCTCATCCAGCGGGGCGAGCCGTCGGCGTTGAAGAGCTGCTGGGCGTAAAAGTCGAGCCCTTTTTCATACACCGGCCGCCACTGCCAGTCATCGGTGGCGGCCATGTAGCGCCACAGGGCGTCGAGGATAAAGCCGGTGTGGTAGTTGTCGTGGCGGATCAGCGAGTCGCCCGGCGGATCGGTGTAGAACCAGGCCCCGTAGTCGGTCTGCTGTGCCACCACGTAGCCCACCAGGCGGCGGGCGGTCTCCCGGAGGCTCTGATCGCCGGCAAGTTCACCGTACTGGGCCATTACCGCGCCGATCAGAATCGAGACATCCATGACCCGCATCCGCATGGGCATGGGCATGTAGGCGAGACACAACGCCTCTTGGTCGTCTCTCAAGACGGTGAGGTCGTTCATGAAGAAGCGGCAGGCACTGCCCACCGTGTCGAGGTACGCCGCTTTGCCGGTGGCCCGGTGAGCGGCGAGCAGCGCCTCGCAGACAAAGGCGGTGACCACCGCGTTGGGAGTGTGGGGCGGCGCAAAAAAGCCCAAATCCTGCCAGGGGTAAGGGTAGCCCCAGCAGGCCCCGGACCACGGACCAGGACTCTTGACCGTGTCGAGCAGGTTGAGCAGGTTGTGGGCCGCGTCGAGATGGCGGGGCGTGCCGTCGGCCCGGTACCGGTCCAGAAGTCCCAGGGTAAAGAGGGCGAGTCCCTTGGGATTGATGGTCTTGGGTACTGCGAGCAGCGGCCGGAGGTTGACCGGCGCCCGCATCACCGTCTGGATGGCGACAAGCCGTGGCCACTTGCCCCAGCCGAGTAACAGGCGCAGGGCCGGGCTGTTCAGGCCGTCGTGCTTGTTGTGGCCCTTGAAGCCCTGCTTGGCGCTCCAGGTGAAGACGGCGTCGAGGATCTGGTCGATTTTTTTGTCGTCTAGTCCCACGGCGGCACCTCCTGGTCCTTTGCAAAGATGTCGAGCCAGATGGCGGTGCCCAGCATCAGGTAAAGCAAAAAATAGTGCCAGCGCAGCCGTTGGTGGGGGCGGGCGGCGAGGACTTCATTGACGAAGATGGGGTTGAACAGCCCGTCCGCCTTGAGGCGCCCGGGGCTGAGGTATTGGGCGCAGAGCGGCCGCAGGTGGGAGTTGAAGAACTGGTGGATGGGCACCTGAAAGCCGCTCTTGGGGCGGCGCAATATCTCGGCGGGCAACCAGGGGGCGACCACCCGGCGCATCAGGTGCTTGAGCCGCCCGCCGGGCATCCGTTGTCGCCGGGCAATGGCCGTGGCCGTCGCCGCCAGATCCTCGTCGAGAAATGGTACCCGCACTTCGAGGCCGAAGGCCATGCTCAAGCGGTCCTCGTTCCAAAGCAGGTCGTTGACCATCTTGTTTTCGAGTTCAAACTCTGCCGCCGCCGTCACCGGGTCGGCATGGTCGGGCCAGGTGCGAGAGAGAAAGGCGAAGGCGTCCTCCGGCTGGGCGTCGAGCAGGCGTGGCCCGTAAATCCTGCGGCGCAGCGCCGGGCTGTCCCAGACGTTGCGAAGAATGCCGTAGGCGGCGGAAAAGTCTGGCAAGCGGCCAAGGAGCTGTCCGGCCCGAAGCCACTCTTCATGGGCCGGGCCGAGGCGGGTGCAGCAAAATCGGGCCGCAGCGCCGGTGAGCCGGGCGCCGGCGGCAAGCGGCCCGGAGCGGCAGGGGGCGAGCAGGGCCAGCAGGCGGTGCAGGTTGTAGCCCAGGAAGATCTCGTCGCCGCCGAGCCCCGAGAGGGCCACCTTGACCCGGCCGCTGGCCAGCCGTGCCACCAGGGCCGACTGCAGGCCGTTCACCTTGGGTATCTCGAGATGATGGATGAGGCGGGGCAGGAGACGGGCCATGGCCAGGGGCACGGCCTGCTGATGGTTGACCGCCCCGAAGAGCCGGGCCGTGGCCGCGGCCTCTTCCGCCTCCTTAGGCGAGTCGCCGGTCTGGATGGTGAAGGTGGGGAAGCGGTCGGCGGTCCCTGTTCCCTCGACGGTCAGGGCCAGCAGGGTGGACGAATCGATGCCCGCCGAAAGGTAGCCGCCGATGGGCACGTCGCTCACCAGTTGGCGGTGCACCGCCTGTTTGAGCAGGGCGCGGAGCTGTTCCTCCCGGTCGTCTTCGTTGTCCGGAGCAGGGATGGCGGTTGCCCAGCGGCTGATGTCGACATGGTTGTCGCGCCAGACCAGGCAATGGCCCGGGGGGAGCTGGCGGATGCCGGTGAACAGGGTGGCGTCGCCGGGCAGGTAGCGGAAGTTGAGCAGCAGGTGGAGGGCGTTGAGATTAAGGTCCGGGCGTTTGGCGAGCCCGGCCCGGACGGCCTTGGCCTCGGAGCCGAACAGGAGGCGGGCCGGGGTGTCGGCGTAGAAGAGCGGCTTGATCCCGAAGCGGTCGCGGGCCAGGAGGCCCTGTCTGTTCACGCTGTCCCAGACGGCAAAGGCGAACATGCCCCGGAAGCGGTTGCAGGCCGCCACGCCCCACTGCCGGCAGGCGGCGAGCACCACTTCGGTGTCCGACTGGGTTCGGAAGACATGGCCCAGGCCGACAAGTTCGTCGCGCAGCTCGCGGTAGTTGTACAGCTCCCCGTTGTAAGAGATGTGCAGCCGCTGGTCGGTGGTGGCCATGGGCTGGCCGCCGCCGGCCAGATCGATGATCGCCAGCCGAACATGGCCCAGGACCGCGTCGGGGAAGCAGGCAATGCCCTTGCCGTCCGGGCCGCGGTGGGCAATGGCCGCCAGCATCCGTGGCACGATTTCCTTTGGTTCCCCTTGGGGAGTAGATCCGAAAAAACCGGCAATGCCGCACATGCGTTATCTCCCGGCCCCGGCAAACCGGGCGGCGAACCGGGCCCGGGAAGCCGGGTACTCCTGCGCCAGCTCGGCGACAAACCGGCCCACGTCGATGGTGTCGGCAAGCAGCCGTTGCCGTTCCCCGACGTACGCCTCTTTGGGCCGGGCCAGAAAAGTGTCGATGGCGGCCTGCAATTCCGGCCAGCGGATGCTGCGGACGTTTTTGACCAGGCCGTAGCGGGACTCCTGCTCATCGGTGTAGCCGCGGCCGGTTTCGGCGGCATAGACGGCCGGCACTCCGAGCACCGCGCATTCCGAGGCCATGGTGGCGCTTTCGCCGACAAAGAGATCGAGGTGGGCCATCAAGTGGTGGATCTGCTCCGGAGGTCCCTGGTAGCGGTAGGGGCGAAGATCTTCGGGAAGACCGGCTTCGGCGGAGATCAGCACCTTGCCGCGTTGGCCGAGATGGGCCACCGTCTGCCGCAGGAGCTCCTCGCTCCAGCCGTTTTCCCGCAGGTCGTGGCTCGCCTGCCAGGAAACGGTGCGAATCAGGAACGTGGGGCGGTCCGGGGCCAGGCCGCAGGCCAGGGCGATGGCGCGGTCCGGCGTGAAGTGCGCCGGGTGCAGGTAGCTCAATTCATGGTAGCCTGGGTAGCGCAGATGCCAGGGCGGCAGCCACGCCTGGTAGCAGGCGGGCACCACCACCAGTGAGGCAAGCGGATAGGTGATCAGGTTCGAGAGGGTGGCGTTTTCCGTGTCGTAGAAGACCAGGGAGGGGGTGCGGGTCAAAAAGCCCACATGGGCGATGAAAACCCCGCCGATGCCGACCATGATGTCTGGTTTTTCTTCACGCACCACCCGGTAGAGTCTGCGGTCGCGGCTTATCAGTTCCTGGGCCAAACCGCCAACCCCGCCGGCGCCCATGGCTGACAGGGGGCGATGGGTGATGCCGCGGGCATCCAGGAGGTCAACGGCAATTTCCTTGTGGCGCGAAGTGACCACAATCTCGCAGCCGGCCTGCCGCCAGAGGCTCATGGGAATCGAAAAAAAATGCACATGCGCCGGATGGCCGATATCGATGAGGATCTTCATGGGGCTGCCGACCTAATCTTCAACCCGGTCGTAACGCATTTGGGAGATCTGTTCGGAAATCAGTCCCATCATGAAGATAATGAGCGCCGAAGAAAACAGCAGGGCCGACATGTTCGAAAATCGATGGGAGGTGGAAAAGGTATAAAGGTAGTAAAGCGTGCCGGTAAGGAAGAGCGAAAAGCTTACCGGTAAAAAAATTCGCAACGGTGCAAAGAGGGTGGCGATTTTGGTGATGATCAGAAAGAAGCGGGTGCCGTCCCGCAACAGCTTGATCTTACTTTTTCCCTGCCGTTTTTTTGCTCGGATGGGAACATAACGAACGCTTCGACCGCTGCGCAGATAGGCAAGAGTGAGTGTTGAGGGGTAGGAAAAGGTGTTGGGGAGCAGGTAGATGAATTTTTTGGCAGTGTCCCGGCGCACCAGGCGAAAGCCGGAGGTGAGATCTTGGACCTTGAATTTGGTCACATAGGACGCGAGTTGGTTGTAAATGTTGTTGGCGAACATCCGGGGCAGGGATGCCTGAGAGTCATTGATTCTGGCCCCTACGACCATGTCATAGTGGTCTTTGTATTCCAAGAGTTTGGCGATGTCGGCCGGATCGTGCTGGCCGTCGCCATCCATCATGAGCACCCAGTCGCCAGTGGCAATTCGCAGGCCGGTTTTGATGGCGGCTCCGTTGCCGATATTGTACGGATGGGGCCAGACGTTGGCTCCAGCCTCCATGGCGGCGTTGAGGGTGTCGTCAGTGGATCCATCGTCAACTACAAGTATTTCAAAATCAGGGTGGAGTTGTTTGATGCTTTCTATGGTTTTCCTGATGCTATGCTCTTCATTGTAGCAAGGGAGTAGGACAGTGATATTTTTCATTTTGTAAATCCTTTTCCTGTCGTCGTTTCCAAGCTTTTCCGTGTCCATGGAGTTTGCAGGATTTTCTTGCCTGTAATCAAAAAGAGCTGACTCTTACGGTTATTGCGTGAACTGATCGCCAATAACTTCCCAAAGTTGATAGTCGGGTGTGTTGATTAATACCGGACGCAGGTACTGTGACGGGGGAATGGTGTTAAGCCAAAAAAGGCTGTTGATAAGTTGTTTTGATGCCTCGGTACCCATGAGAAGGGCAAAGTGTTGTTCGGTGAAAACATCCAGTCTGTATGAACCGCGCACCTTGCCAACCATTATCTTGCGATCCCCATATTCATAGTTGGTATTAGTGCCCCCGTTGCGAACGGTGATGCTCGACAGTGGAATTTTCTCTCCGTCTCGGCGGGTGAGAATACCATTTTTAATGTTGACTCGCATTGAACCGGTGCGGCTGCTTATGGTTGAGTCGTTAACGGTGATATGATTGTATATCTTGCCAGGGAGTGTACTTTTTCCATTTTCTTTGTTGATGTCCCAGGTCCCCAGCCAGCTTATCCAGTAATTGGCAAGCATTTGCCCCCAATCGATGAAAAGATAAACCGGTCGGGAATGCGGTGGGAAAAAGAATCTCAGCCATTGCTCTCTGTTGCGTTGCGCACCCTGTACCGTTTCGGGAATCTGAGCCAGTAACGGATCGGTATTTGGGGGGCCGACTGACAGAATTTGCTTGAGAAGCGACAAGCCCTTGGCCCGATCCCCAATGATCCGGAAAAAATTCTCCAACCCATCTGGCCCGTGCGCCAGGTAAAAACGGATAAAATTTGCCCCAAGCCTGGGATCGGATGTTGCCAGGGGAATGGCATTGTACACAGAAATAGCCCCCCCATGCAACTGGCCGTCACAGACGGTTGCCCGCTCTGCCCAATACATGAGAGGATACCCATTGTCGCATGGGGTCCAGACAACAGAGTCAGGCGGGGTGGTGGCACGAATCTGTTCCATTCCTGCAATGGTTTGCGGTGGAAAAGGTGAGGCAAAAGAAGCGCCGCCAATAAAGGAACACCAGAGGATGTAGCCGATCAAAAGAGAGGTTGTCGTCAAGTAAAATAATCGATTGTTGGCTGTATATTGTTTGAGTCGAAAGAGCAAATACCCAGTGCCAATGGCAATCGCTGGAGCAAGAAAGATCATAAAACGTTCTCCTGCAAATGACAGCAAGGCCAAGGAAAAGGGGGCAACTACGAATAATGCTTCTTTGAATTTGTCCCGAAAGAACCAAATTAACCCAACTGTCGCCAGCACAAAGGCCAACAGGCTGTTGGTTGATCTGGCGACAATGATATTGAAAGACATGTCACGTTGTTCACCAATTATTGTTGCCATAGATGGGAAACCGTTCTTGGCATTTCCATTGGCGAAAATATAGTAATAGTAGTTGGAGATGGCTTCCCAGAAATTTCGGATTGGATCTGGCCAGGTGAGCAGCGCAACGGTGGCGATCCCGAGGCAACACCAAAAGATATTCTTCCACTGTTGTGAGGGGTTATGGAAAAATATGATTGCTATTAGTATGGGAAAGAGGGTGAGTGCTGCAACCACATAGGGAGCTTGATCCCACCACCAAAGAAAGAGGATGGCGAGAATTGCTCCAAGGGCTGCGTAGGTATATCGTTGCTTCCCTTTTGTGGTGGCAAAAAGTAGGCAGCAGTAAGCGATTGAGAGCGAAAAGGTAACATTGAGGCAATCAGTATCGTATTTTCCCAGGCAGCTTCGGGCAACAAAGGAATTGGAAGTCAGGCCGACGGCTACAGCGGTAAGGGCCATGGTCGTTCCTCCCCAATGTCGTCCGAGGCCATAGAGGGGGATCGCCAATGTTATTGCCAATAGCGTCGGGAGTATAACCGCAATCCAGTTTAGAGAAAAAGGTGTGGCTTGACTGATTAGGGCGGTGAGTACCGAGAGTAGCGGCGGGGGGGTGGGCCTGGGAGAACCTTCTGGCGCGGCACGCATTTTGTCGTTGATCGTGTAGGAATCGTTGACAAGGTCCTTCGCCAGGTCGAGATAGAAGTAACCGTCTCCGGTTGCCAATAGCGGTTCTTCGCCATGAAAGGCTACTTCTGGGCGGGCCTGCCACTCGACCAAGTCGTCAATTCGAATTACGAGTCCCCAACAGATTATCAGCGTCAACAGAACGAGCTCTGTGATACGTCGTGATGACGCGTAATGCTTCATCTTTACCTTTTTTCCTCAGCAGTATCTGTCGGTGGCCGATGCAGCATAATGCATCTTGGTTGTTGGGCTATGTGCTTAGTTACTGAGACCTAGGCGGTCGGCAAGATTACCACTAATTTGCCAGTTGCTGATTTTGCCTTCCGAAGTTGACGGTGTTGCCGTTATGGTGAGATTGTGCAATTGGTACAGTTTTGAAGTTGGTGCTGGGGAGTTTATTGTAATGGAAAGGATGCCGTTGTTCACTGCGGGCGTGAAGTATGTTGTGTCCGCCGCCGAGGCCATCTCTGCCAACAGGGTGTTGTCGGGCATTGATCCTGCTGATGCATAGTAGAGAGCTACCTCTGTTTCGATGGAGTGCATACCGGGAAAGACCAGGGCAACGAGCCGTGATTTCTGAATGTACGTCATGTATGCCGGGACGGCAACTGCGGCCAGAATGCCGATGATCGCAACGACTATCATGAGTTCAATGAGGGTAAAACCATTTTCGTTGCCGTGTCGGTTACTCATGACGATTTCCCTCCTGATCCTGTTAATGATCCGGGGCGATTACATCCATCCCGCTTGCCGCAGGAATTGGCCGGCCGGAAGGCTTTCCACGGCGCATTTATCCCGCCATGGGGAAATTTTCTTTAGCGACTTCATTGCAAGGCTCTGTTTTTGTTGAGGAAATATTCAATATTTTGCCAGTCAGGGTGTCCGGGATATAAGTCAAGCAAGTGTTGGTAGACGATTGCCGCCTTGTTCGGTTGTTCGAGGCGGAGATAGGTTGCTGCAATCGCCTCTAGCCCAGGCACAAAGTCGGGGGTTTTTTTTGCGAGTTGTTCGCTAACGGCAAGAGCCTGATCGGATTTGTCGTTCGCAAGGGACCATTTTATCAAGGCGGTTTCGATGAACGGGTCGTCGGGGACCAGATTCTGCACCTTTTTGATTAATATATAGAGCGGCAGGCCAGCCAGAGGGCGGTACCTCTTAGCAATAAATGAAATTGTACCCATGTAACAGCGATAAAGAAAGTTGTTCCTGTCGAGTTGGTGGTTGCGGATATCAGAGTCTCTCGCGGCGAGGTCATTTTTTCTGAGTTGCGAATCAAGGCGGCGGCGGTATTCAGTGGCTTTCGCGTCATTGGGGTGGGCGTCCAGTGTTTTGTCGATCAACAGTTTGGCCATCCCGTAGCGGCGTGTTGCCAAAGAGAGATCGATGAGTCGGTAGGAGACATCATTCTCGTCGCCGGACCATTGCAGCAGTTCTTTTTTTGCGGCATTGTTGTCGATATCGTTGAAGAGGTCGATGATGGCTTTGTATAAGCTGGTTATGTCAGGATGAAAGTCATTGGTGTATGGCGAAATAAATTTTATGCCCTTCTGGTATGATGTCAACGCTTTGTCATATTTGCCATTTGTTTCGTAGGCATGGCCGATGGCTAACATAAGTACCTGGAACCCTATGGCGTTCATGTCCGGGTCGAGTTCGGCAATGGTTCTGTCGGCCGCCTTGAGTAAATCGTCCGTTTTTCCCTGCAAGGCCAGGTTGTTAAGGATAATGCTTGAGGCGTCGATATAATTTTCATGGTTTTTTTTGCCCAGACTGATGGATTTTTGGGCCATGGCGATGGATTCATCATACCTGCCCGCCCTGCCTAGGACCAAAGCGTAGTTTTCCGCAGCACGAGGGTTCTGGGGGTATTTTATGACGTCGTCGTGATAGATCGTCAGGGAGTCCTTCCAGTCGTTATTGCGTAAAGTTGTCAGGAGGGAAGAGGCCGAGGCAAGCATAACCAAGAACAGCAGGGCCATTTTTTTAAAGTCGGGGTGCTGTCTGCCGTCGATTCTTTGGCAGAGGAAGTCATAGCCATACATCAGGATAAGAAAAAAGCCTACTGAGGGAAGGTACAACCGGTGCTCGAATACCAGCTCCAAGGGAACGAAGGTGGATTCGATGGCCAGGTTGAGATAAAACCATGCGATGCCGAAGGAGAGCAGCGGCAGCTCTCGATGTTTTTTTATGGCCGCGACCAGAATGGTGATATGGAAGAGTAGGGAGAGAAAGGTGGTTGCCGGTGAGAAGAGTGACGAGGATATCGTGAAGTCATGATCGAGGCACATGCGGCCTGGCAGCGGCAAGGCAAGAAGGGAGAGATACCAGGCCACGACGCGGAGTTCGGTCAGCAGGCGTTCCTTGAGCGTGAAGTGGCGGATGTCATACCCGTTGACGATGTGTTGCCATGGCTGGGAGAGCAGCGGCAGCATTAACAAGATAAAAAATGCCAGCATGAGCCATTTGCGGAGGGAGATTCCCTTGAACCACCGGTGCAGGGGGGCGGGAGAGATAAGGATAAATTCGGCGAGGCAGAAGGTCACGGGAAGGGTTGCCGAATTTTCTTTTGAAAGAAAGGCTGCCAAGGAAAAAAACGCCGTGGCAGCAAAAAACATCACCCGTTTTATCCGGTTGTCGGTCAAGCGGGCGTGGAGGTAACAGGCAACGGCGGTGATGTAGAAAAGAGCGCAGAGGGAGGCCATCCGTTGGACAATATAGGTCACCGCGTTGGTCTGAACCGGATTGAGTGCCCACAGGAGGGCAACAAAGAATGCGAAGAAGGTGGAAGAAAAAAAATGATGTCTCTCTCGTCCGGCCGGAGTGGCAAGGATTCCGGTGGTGAGAAAGAAAATAGCGATGGCGGTCAGGGCGTGGATGATGATGTTTGTTAAATGATACTGGAGCATGCTGCCCCGATTGAGCAGATGGTCGATCGCAAAGGTGATTTGCGGGATGACCCGATTATAACCGAAGGTGGTGTTTTTTAATTCGAGGAGTGAGTGGAGGGAGAAGTCTCTGATATAGGCCCTGGGGTCGGTGATGAAAGAGCGGTAGTCGTCTAGGACAAAAGGCGAATAGATGGAATTGCTATAGCTTATGGCGATTGCCAGGCAAAGGGTGGCAAAGAGAAGGAGACGGGAGGAAGCGGAGGACCTGTGGCTGGTGATTTTATTGAGGGCCGACATGCGAGTGTTTTGTTTGTGTGATTTGCGTAATCCTGCTTCGTGTCTCAGGGGGACCACGTATTTTGGGGCCGGAGTCTGTCGGTGATTAAGTTGCGCGGTTGGCGGCGCGCTGGTTAACCCTTGTTTTGGATAAAAAATCCCCCCCTCTGCAGGAGGCAAAGGGGGGGATTGAGGTGTCAAGGCGGGGGGGCTTATTCGTTGGCCAAGCCAAGCTTGTCAGCGAGGTTGCCACTCAGGGACCAAGAGGTTACCTTGCCGCCGGATGTTTGCGGTACGGAGTAGAGGGCGTATCCATCGAGCTGGCTCAACTTGGTGCCACCGTCGATGGTAATCTTGAGAGTGCTTGCCAAGCTGCCAACCGTGAAGAAAGTGGTGTCGGAATCAAGCATCATTCTGGTTCTGGTGGTAGCCGAAGTCATGTTCGGAATCGAATTGCTGGTGGCGTACTCAAGGGCCATC
>Ga0224496_10002230_pt1 | contig 11579 bp, 6 predicted proteins | sample SF_Jul11_sed_USG_2_FD_168127 | JGI IMG/M metagenome (GOLD analysis project Ga0224496, IMG submission 168127) | Sediment microbial communities from San Francisco Bay, California, United States - SF_Jul11_sed_USGS_8_1 | ecosystem: Environmental > Aquatic > Marine > Sediment | place: USA... | reverse complement strand
GACCGGCTTCTTCGATCTGGTGACCATTTTCATCAAACATGGCACGCACGCGACCGTACTCCTGGCCGGCGACAAGCATATCGCCTTTACGCAGGGTACCCTGCTGAACCAGTATGGTGGCGGTTACACCGCGCCCCTTGTCCAGCGTCGCCTCAACAACAATACCGCGACTCGGGCCGGTTACCGCCGCCTTCAGCTCCATCATTTCTGCAGTCAGACTGATCGCATCAAGCAGCTCGTCTATACCCGCACCGGTTTTTGCCGATACATTAATAAAGATGCTGTCACCGCCCCAGTCTTCGGGGATAACATCATGACCACCCAGCTCGGTTTTTACACGATCAGGGTCCGCATCTTCTTTATCGATCTTGTTAACGGCGACGATCAGGGGGACACCAGCTGCCTTGGAGTGCTGGATTGCCTCGATCGTTTGTGGCATGACGCCGTCATCGGCAGCAACCACGAGAATAACTATATCGGTAGCCTTGGCACCACGTGCACGCATCGAAGTAAACGCGGCATGGCCCGGTGTATCAAGGAATGTAATAACACCCTTATCGGTTTCTACATGGTAGGCGCCAATATGCTGGGTAATACCACCCGCCTCACCGGCGGCCACCTTGGCCTTACGGATATAATCCAGTAATGAGGTTTTACCGTGGTCGACATGACCCATGATAGTCACTACGGGCGGACGGGGCTCCGGTGCACCCAGTTCGTCATGGGCGGATTCCAGCAGGTTTTTCTCGTGGTCATCGTCGCTCATGCAGATCGCGTTGTGACCACACTCTTCAACCACGAGCACCGCTGTATCCTGATCTATGACCTGGTTAATGGTGGCCATAACCCCCATCTTCATCATAATCTTGATAACTTCGGCCGCCTTCATTGTCATTTTCTGTGCCAGTTCAGAGACCTTGATCGTCTCGGGCACGATGACATCATGGACAATAGCCTCGACCGGCATTTCAAACCCATGACGACCCACCGCCTCACCTGTGGCACGGCGCTTGCCGGGTTTTTTCTTATTACGACCCGCTGAGGCCTTACCCGATGCAACATGTAATTCTTTACGACCGTAACGTGTATCGGCCTTGTTATCACGCTCGGCCTTTTTCGCTTTCCTGGCCTTGCTTTCAGACTCGACAGTGGTAGCGACTTCCTGCTTGAGGCGCGCCTCTTCTTCCGCTTTTAATCGAGCCTCTTCTTCAGCGCGTGCCTTACTAGCATCCTCTGCCCTGGCGGCAGCCTGCGCCTTTGCTTCTTCTTCGGCTTTGGCGGCTTCTTCAATCTTACGACGTGATTCTGCTTCGGCTTCAAGGCGTTCCTTTTCACGCTGCTCTTTTTCTGCCAGCAGGCGATCCAGCTCTTCCTTTTCCTTGTTTTCCGCATCACTACGCTTCACGTAGGTGCGTTTTTTACGCACTTCAACGTTCACTGTTTTACGACCGGCACCGGAGGTTTTCAGCTCGGAGGTCGTTTTACGCTTCAGCGTAATCTTCTTCTTGGCACCGCCCTCGGCGTCACCACCCTTGCCATGGCTATTACGCAAATGGTCGAGTAATTTAAACTTATCTTCATCACTGATTAAGGAATCAGCATTTTCCGCATTAATGCTTGCTTCCTTGAGTTGCTCCAGCAGGCGATCAACCGGGGCACCAACAACTTCAGCTAGTTGTTTGACTGTTACATTAGACATGAGTCATCTCCCCCCACAGTAATAATTACTGGTTTGCCTCATTGGATTCATTTTCAAACCAGGGTGCACGTGCCGTCATAATCAGGGCACTCGCTCGTTCCTCGGTCATATCATCGATTTCAAGCAGGTCATCAACGGCCAGCTCTGCCAGATCTTCCATTGTACAGATCTGCTGCTTGGCCAGTTTATATGCCAACGTGTCATCCATGCCTTCCATTTCCAGCAGGTCCTGCTGGGGCTCTTCAACTTTTTCTTCCTGCGAAATAGCACGGGTCAATAACGAGTCCCTTGCGCGTCCACGCAGCTCACTGATCATGTCCTCGTCGAACTCTTCAATCTCCATGAGTTCAGACTCGGGCACATAGGCTACTTCCTCAATACTGGAGAAGCCCTCGGCCGCCAGGATAACAGCCACTTCTTCATCGACGTCCAGCTGTTCCATAAACATCTCAACCACGACGCGACTTTCTGTCTCGGACTTGGATTCCATATCCGTGGTCGACATAATATTCAGCTCCCAGCCGGTCAGCTGGCTGGCCATACGAATATTCTGGCCACCGCGACCAATCGCCTGTGAAAGCTTATCATCCTCGACGGCTACATCCATACTTTTCGAATCTTCATCGACGACAATCGACTCCACTTCAGCGGGCGACATGGCATTGATTACAAACTGGGCCGGATTTTCATCCCACAGAATAATATCAACACGTTCACCGGCCAGCTCATTCGATACTGACTGGACGCGCGAGCCACGCATACCCACACAGGCACCCACAGGGTCCAGGCGAGGATCGTTGGATCTGACCGCGATTTTTGCACGTGAACCGGGGTCACGTGCACCACTAACTATTTCGATCAGCTCCTGGCCCACTTCGGGTACTTCCAGCTTAAACAGCTCCACCAGGAACTCGGGGGCCGTACGACTAACAAACAACTGAGGACCACGATTTTCTGCACGTACTTCCTTTAAATAACCACGCAGGCGATCACCGGGACGAACCGCCTCACGGGGAATCACTTCTTCACGGGGAATAATCGCTTCCACGTTCTCGCCCAGGTCCATGTAAATATTACCACGCTCAACACGCTTAACTGTACCCATCACCAGCTCGCCGACTTTATCCTGGAAGGCCTCGACAACGCGGGCGCGCTCTGCCTCACGTACTTTCTGTACTATGACCTGTTTGGCTGTCTGTGCGGCAATACGACCAAATTCTACGGATTCGATCTGCTCTTCAATAAAATCGCCGAGTTCAATATCTGGCTTTTCGACCTGTGCGGCTTCCAGTGTGGTCTGGCGTAGCGGGCTTTCCAGACCACCATTTTCTTCTTCTTCCACCACTTCCCAGCGACGGAATGTATCGTATTCACCGGTCTCACGATTAATACAAACACGAACATCAATATCTTTACCCTGCTTTTTACGCGTGGCTGTCGCTAGCGCAGCCTCTATCGCTTCAAATATGATTTCCTGGTCAACACCCTTCTCGTTAGACACAGCGTCAACCACGTACAGAATTTCTTTATTCATGACCGGCTCCAAACATTCTCTTAAAATTGTGGTACCAAATGGGCTTTTTCTATGCCGCCCAGCGGTAAATAATGCGTTTCACCATCCACTTCAATGATAACGTCGTTCTCTTTCAGCCCACGTAACAGGCCAGTAAAATTACGTTGTCCTTCCAGGTTTGGCATCCCCATCTTTATCTTTACCACTTCTCCGGCAAAGCGTTGATAATCTTCAGCTTTTCGTAACGGCCGATCCAACCCGGGAGATGAAATCTCGAGGTCAAAATGACCGGGGATCGGGTCTTCCACATCCAGCATCGCGCTTAGCTGGCGGCTCACGGCCGAGCAATCTTCAACCAGGATGCCTGTCTCCTGGTCTATATAGACGCGCAACAGGCCATTTTTAGAGTGGGGTCTAAATTCAACATCCACCAACTCATAACCCATGCCTTCAACTACCGGCTGGATCAGAGACCAGATTTCACTTGTTGTCACCATTCGTTAAATACCATGCATCTCTTTAGCCAGGAACGGACCAATCAGCAGGCGGCCCGTAAAAGCTAAATAAAAAAAGGGCTCGAGGCCCTTATCAATTCATAACACTAATAAAAAGGCCCCGTATGAACGAGGCCTTTTTACTCAAAAAATTGGTAGCGGGGGCAGGATTTGAACCTACGACCTTCGGGTTATGAGCCCGACGAGCTGCCAGACTGCTCCACCCCGCATCAACTGGCGCAAATAATACGTATTTCAGCTAGTTATTGCAAGGGATAGTTAAATATTATTCATCTTTATGGGAACAATCAAACAAAAAACAGGGGAAATGATCAGCCTGCGATCAAAGCTTAGCTATCAATATCACTTGACAATACACAGAGGTCGACCCCATTTCGATTCCAGCATCCATTTTTGCATATCAGGAAATGCCATGGGGCGCCCCAGGTAAAAACCCTGGCCTATATCACAGCCCATCGCGATCAGCTGCTGTAACACATCGTTATTTTCGATACCCTCGGCCACTACCTTCATGCCCAGGTTATGCGCCAGCTCAATGGTAGACTTGACGATGCTCTTATCCTTGTCATTATCAATCATCTGCATTACGAATGACTTATCTATTTTTAATTCATTGACCGGCAGGTTTTTAAGATAGGACAACGATGAATAACCTGTGCCGAAATCATCAATTGAAACACCGATACCCGCCGCACTCATTTCCTTCAATATCTCCATACTCATTACCGGGTTCCGCATCATCGCTCCCTCGGTCACCTCCAGCACCAGGCTACTCGGCTTCGCATCCCAGATACTCAACGCACCAAGCACCACGTCCACGATACTCTTATCATTTAACAGGGCAGGCGATAAATTCACCGCTACCGAAAAGTCACCGAACTCACGCTGGCATTGCGCACACAGGCGCAATGTTGAGTTTAAAATCCACTTGGTAACCGGCATCAGGAGATCGCTATTTTCCAGCACATCAATAAACTGCTGGGTATCGACCTTGCCAAATCTTGGACTAAACCAGCGAATGAGAACCTCTGCACCCGAGACCTGTTTATTCTTCAGGTCAACCTTGGGCTGAAAAAACAGGCTAAATTCTTCATGTTCAACCGCTTTTTGTAATTCACGCTCAACGATTAAACGTGGTGGCAGGGGTGACTCATTACCAGGCTCATAGATACAGTAGTCACTGTTTGTCTGGATTGCCTGCTCGATCGCCTTGTGTGCATTTTGAATTAAATCGTCATGGGCCTGGCCATGTTCTGGTGATATAACAATACCAATAACTAATTTGGGATCGATTGATGAGTTATTACAGGCTATCGGTTGCTGTAGTTCATTAATGATTTTATTTGCCGCGAGGATGGCATGTGACGGGTTAAATAAAGCAGGCAACAGTACACCGTACTCGTTATCGCCCATCCTCGACATGACATCAACCGGCCTCAACACCGTTTGTAACTTATGTTCAAAGGCATCCAGGAATAGATCACCCGTCCTTACCCCGTAAGCCGTATTTATATCTTTTATACTTTTTAGCTTTACAACCAGAAAACCCATTATTGCCTGTTTAGATTGATTCTGCTGCAGCAGGCTATCAAAGGTTTCAAGGAACTCTAGTCGTTTTTGCATAATAATTTAAAATAGAATTTGTAAATAAAGACTTACAAATAAAACTCTGTGGGATCTATGCCGAAGGCACCCGGATCATGTGCGCAATGGATATTCAACACATGGCCGGATGCATCTATGGCCTGTGTCATAAGGTCAATTATCTTAAAATTTTTATAGGCCGTTTTATCTTCATCCAGCAATAACATAATCCTTGGCTTCAGGCGTTTTGTCCTGTTCTGCGATAAAACAATACCAACCTCGCCTGAATTCATTTCCACCAGGGAACCGGTTGGGTAAACACCCAGGCACTGCAAGAACTGTTCAACCAGCTCATCCTGGAAAAATTTATTACGCCAGTTATATATTTGCTGCAGGGCATTATGCGGTGAGATTGCATCAGAATAAATACGTTTACTGGTCATCGCATCATAACAGTCGATAATTGCGGCAATACGCCCATAAACAGGGATTTGATCCCCCTCTATTCCATTGGGATAACCACTACCGTCATAGCGCTCGTGGTGGGTCATAGCGATATGGATAACACTGTCATCAATATCAGCCGTATTTTTCAGTATCTCCACGCCATAGTCCACATGCCGCTTTACCTCCTGGAACTCCGCCTCAGTGAGTGTAGATGCCTTATTCAGGATAGCTTCTGGCACCTTCATTTTACCAATATCCAGTAACAACATACCGATAGCAAGAATACGGATATCATCCCTGGGCAGGCCCAGGTGTCGACCAAAGGCTATCGCCAGGGCGCAATTATCCACCGAATGGGAATAGGTATAATTGTCTTTTTGTCTTAAACGGGAGAGCCACAATAAGGCATCAGGATTACGGATAATACTCTCGAGGACAGGTTCAACCACGCCCCTTACCGCTTCTAAATTGAGATTCTTGCCAATTCTCACATCATCCATAATCAGGCCAATCTGATCAGCGGCATCTTCCAGTGCTGTTTTCGCAACGGGAATTTCCTGCTCTACCGTTTTTAGGTCCCTGTACTCAACCTCTCGCTGGTTTGAACCAAGGAACCTTTCAAGCTTAACATTGGATGGTAGATCCAGACCCTCATCCATATAGTAGTCGGCAGCCGCACCCCGCTCCGGATCAATATAGACAAACTCGCAGTAACGCTGCAACATCTGCAACTCGTCATCACCACGGATAACAAAACCCTGTATCAGGAAAGGTGTATCCAGCCACGGCCTATCCAGATTGGCTATATACATCCCCGTTTTGAGATAGGCTGTGTGTACTTTACGTTCCATTAGTCAACATCCATCACAAACTAAGCTAACTACTAGATTGCAGTTAGAATATTACTCTATCAACATAAGTATAGTGAATAAATTGGCGCAGCGCCTCATCACAGGATGGTGATCCTGTCATATAAAATGAGACATTGCCCTAAATCAAGAAAAGACAGCGATACACAACGCCATAAGGGATGAGGGATAGATACCCAGGGCCAGTATGGCCAGGCCATTGGCACTCAGGGCCACCTGCATATCGCGACCATTGTGGAGTGGCGCATTCTCTTCAGCATCATCAAAATACATTAACTTGATAATGCGAAGATAATAGAACACGCCAATAATAGAGAAGAAGACGGCGACCAGGGCCAACCACAGCATATTAATATCAATTACTGCCTTGAGTACGGCTAATTTGGCCCAGAAGCCAACCGTAGGCGGTACACCGGCCATGGAGAACATCAGGATCAACATCATGAAGGCAAACCAGGGGCTACGCTGGTTCAGGCCCTTGAGATCACTCAGGTTATCCGCCTCGAACCCTGCCCTCGCCAACAACATAATAATACCGAAGGCACCCAGTGACATCAGTGCATAGGTCAGGGTGTAGAACATCGCCGCTGAATAGCCCGCGTTATTCGCCGACAGTATACCCAGCATAATGAAACCCACATGGGAAATCGTTGAGTAGGCCAACATGCGTTTCAGGTTGGTCTGCGCAATGGCAACCACATTACCTATGGCCATAGAGAGCACAGACAGGATAACCAGCATCAGCTGCCAGTCCGCATGGAGCCCCCCCATACCTTCAACCAGCAGGCGCATCACCATGGCGAAACCGGCTATTTTGGGTGCCGTTGCAATGTAGCTGGTGACAATAGTCGGCGCACCCTGGTAGACATCGGGTATCCACATGTGGAAAGGTACTGCACCGAGCTTAAAGGCAACACCGATAAGCATGAACACCAGGCCGAATACCAGCACGATATTCATTTCCTGTTGCTGTGAAATGGCCTTTGCCACCTCTTCGATATTCAGGGTACCGGTCATGCCATACACCATCGACATACCGTAAAGCAGCATGCCGGAGGCAATCGCACCCAGCACAAAATATTTCATCGCGGCCTCTGACGCATTGGCATTATCACGGTGAAAGGCAACCATCGCATAGAGCGACAGGGATAACAGCTCAAGCCCCAGGTAGAGTGACAGGAAATGATGCGCCGAGATCATCACCATCATGCCCAGCAGGCCAAACAGGCCAAGCACGTAAAATTCACCCTTGAAAATGTTGCGTTCGATCAGGTAACGACGTGAATAAACAAACACCATGGCCACTATACCGACCACGAACAGCTTGAGCACATTGGCAAAGGCATCATTCACAAATACACCATTAAAGGCAATGATGCGCTCATTGCTCGACATCATGACGATCATCGCCATGGTCACAATCAGGCTCAACTGGGAAATCACGTAGGTCACATTACGTTTTTCATCCGGCAGGAAGACATCAACAACCAGTACCAGGGAGGCCATGATCAGCAGGAATATTTCCGGCCAGGCGATAGCGTAATTTAGCATTTCAAGAGTCATAGTTTATTACCCGGTCAAAGCTTGGAGACAGCAACATGCTGTAGCAAATTTTCAACTGATGCATGCATCACATCAACCAGTGGCGCTGGATACAGACCCAGTGCCAGTACCGCAACGGCGAGGATACTCATAATCAGCAGTTCACGCTGGTTAATATCCTGCAGCGCTTTGACGTTATCATTTTTAATTTCACCATAGAATACGCGCTTCACCATCCACAGGGTATAGGCCGCACCCAGGATTAAGGTGGTGGCTGCAAGGAAGGCATACCAGAAATTGGCCTTGAAGCTGGCGAGTATAACCATGAACTCCCCGACAAAACCCGAGGTACCCGGCAGGCCCGCATTGGACATAGCAAAGAACACGGCAAAGGCAGCAAACACCGGCATGGTATTGACCACTCCACCATAGTCATTAATTTCACGACTGTGCATACGGTCATAGAGCACGCCGATCATGAGGAACATGGCACCGGAAATAAAGCCATGGGAGATCATCTGCACCATGGCCCCCTCGATGGCCAGTACCGCACCCGAGCCGTCAGCATTGGCCGGGTTGGCCCAGATCCTGAAAATAACGAACATACCCAGGGTGACAAAACCCATATGTGCAATCGATGAATAGGCCACCAGCTTTTTCATATCGGTTTGTACCAGTGCGACAAAACCAATGTAGACCACGGCCACTAATGACATGGCGATAATCAACCAGTCAAGGGAGCTACTCGCGTCCGGAGTGATCGGCAGGGTGAAACGCAGGAAACCATAGCCACCAATTTTCAGCATGATGGCAGCCAGTATGACCGAACCACCGGTGGGCGCTTCAACGTGGGCGTCGGGTAACCAGGTATGCACCGGCCACATCGGCACCTTCACCGCAAAGGCGGCGAGGAAGGCAAAAAAGATGAAGGTCTGTTCTATATCGGTCAGTTTCAGCTTATGGAAATCGAGTATGGCAAAGCTACCCTCACCCAGCTGTGTTGTCTGGTAATACATATAGATCATCGCCACCAGCATAAATACTGAGCCGAAGAAGGTGTAAATAAAGAACTTGATGGTCGCGTAAACGCGATTGGGGCCACCCCAGACACCGATGATGATAAACATGGGGATCAGCATGGCTTCCCAGAAGACATAGAAGAACATGGAATCCAGCGCCGAGAACACGCCATTCATCAAACCTTCCATAATCAGGAAGGCAGCCATGTACTGTGCCGTCTTTTTCTTGATCACTTCCCAACCGGCCAGTATTACCAGGATCGAGGTAAAGGTGGTGAGGATGATTAAGGGCATGGAAATACCATCTACACCCAGGTGGTAATAGATGTTGTAACTACCGATCCATTCGAATCGCTCGACAAACTGCATCGCCGCCGTCGTGGTATCAAAACCGCTGTAGAGTCCAAGGCTGAGGACAAAGGTAACGAGGGAAAAAATCAGCGCCACGCGTCGGGCGCCTTCCGCATTGCCTTTATCACCCGCCAGTAAAACGACTATACCGCCGATAATCGGTACCCAAACAACCAGGCTCAGTAATGGCCAATCTGCAAGCATTCTAATTATTCCGATTTATTAATTTAACGTTACAAAATACATTAACAGCAGTATCAGGCCCGCAATCATCGCAAAGGCGTAGTGATACAACATACCGGTTTGCACGTGCCGAACGATACTGGCTATCCAGCCGACAACACGCGCCGATCCATTCACAATAAAACCATCAATCAGGGCCACATCACCACCCCGCCATAAACCTTTACCCAGGCTGCGGCTGCCATCGCCAAAGACCTTGAAATAGACTTCATCGACCCAGTATTTACGATCCAGCAGCCTGTAGAGCACTGCCAGTTTATCTGCCGCGATATCCGCAATTTCCGGTTTCTTGAGGTAGATAAACCAGGCGGCGAACACACCGAAGCCAGCCAGGTAGACAGCAAGGCCATGGAAGGCATGCTGGATAAAACCGAACTCGGTGGTGAAGTGAATCTGGCCCATTACGTTGTGCGCTTCTTTCACCAGGATAGAGCCGGCGAAATAGTCGCCAAACAACATCGGGCCTACCGTGATCCAGCCGATAATGACCGAGGGTATGGCCAGCAGGATCAATGGCAGGGTCACCACCGGCGAGGTCTCGTGCAGGTGTTCTTTGGTGTGTTGATCCATACGCTCTTTTCCATGGAACACGAGGAAGAACATGCGGAAGGAATAAAATGCGGTGACAAATACACCCAGCACGACCATGAGATAGGCAAAGCCGGCACCCGGCAAAGTGGAATGACCCACGGCTTCGATAATCGCATCTTTGGAGAAGAAACCGGAGAAGCCTGGGAAACCAATCAGTGACAGGGAACCGATTAACGAGGTCCAGTAGGTAATGGGCATGTATTTTTTCAGGCCACCCATCTTACGAATATCCTGCTCGTGGTGCATTGCAATAATTACCGAACCCGCGGCAAGGAATAACAGCGCCTTGAAGAAGGCGTGTGTCATTAGATGGAACACGCCAGCGGAGTAGGCCGATACACCGAGGGCAACTGTCATGTAACCCAGTTGCGATAATGTGGAATAGGCCACCACGCGTTTGATGTCGTTTTGCACGATACCGACCAGCCCCATGAAGAAGGCGGTAATGGCTCCGATCACCAGCACAAAGCTCAATGCAGTTTCAGACAGCTCGAATAATGGCGACATACGCGCCACCATAAAGATACCCGCGGTGACCATGGTTGCCGCATGGATCAGTGCTGAAATAGGGGTTGGGCCTTCCATCGAATCCGGCAGCCACACATGCAGTGGCACCTGCGCCGATTTACCCATGGCGCCGATAAATAACAGGATGCAGATCACGGTCATCAGCGACCAGTCATAACCGGGAACCAGGCTAATGGTTTTGTCTGCGAGCTCTGGCGCTTTAGCAAACACCTCGACGTAATCCATGCTACCGGCATACATGGCCACAGCCGCGATACCCAGAATAAAACCAAAGTCACCCACACGGTTAACCAGGAACGCCTTCAGGTTGGCATAAATGGCCGTTTCTTTTTTGTACCAGAAACCAATCAACAGGTAGGACACGACGCCCACCGCTTCCCAGCCAAAAAACAGCTGCATGAAGTTATTCGACATCACCAGCATCAGCATAGAGAAGGTAAACAGGGCAATATAACTGAAGAATCGTTGGTAACCCGGATCATCACGCATATAACCAATGGTATAAATATGCACCATTAAGGAAACACCGGTGACCACGGTCATCATCATTACCGTGAGTTTGTCGACCAGGAAGCCCACTTCAAAATTAAAACCGTCCGTCACCATCCACGTATAGACCGTGGCGTTATATACAGCCCCGCCCTCGAACACAATATGTTTCAGCGCCATCAGCGAGAG
>Ga0224496_10002229_pt1 | contig 11580 bp, 7 predicted proteins | sample SF_Jul11_sed_USG_2_FD_168127 | JGI IMG/M metagenome (GOLD analysis project Ga0224496, IMG submission 168127) | Sediment microbial communities from San Francisco Bay, California, United States - SF_Jul11_sed_USGS_8_1 | ecosystem: Environmental > Aquatic > Marine > Sediment | place: USA... | reverse complement strand
CGATCGTGCGACGCGGCGAGATCGTGCTGCTCAATCTGCACATTCCGGCCTACGGGCCGGCCACGCGCGAGAACCGGGACCCGCGGCGCGAGCGCGTGCTGCTGCTGCACCGCGGCGAGATCGACCGCCTGGCGGGCAAGGTGCGGGAGCGCGGCTTCACCCTGGTGCCCCTGCAGCTCTACTTCCGGCAGGGGCGCGCCAAGGTGGAGCTCGCGCTGGCGCGCGGCAAGCGCAGCCACGACCGCCGCGAGACGATCCGCAAGCGCGAGGCCGACCGCGAGCTGGCCCGCACGGCGCGGGGCCGGGGCCGCCCGCGCGCCTGACGCGTCCGCACGGCGCCCGCGCCGCGGCTCTCCAGCCGGCTTGCGCGCGTGCGCAACCGCGCGCCGCAAGGCCTCAAGCCACGGCCGGATTCCGTCGATGCACAGGCGGGGGAGCGCCGGCATGGCGGGAGCACAGCGAGATTCCGGGCTCGCGCGGTTGTGGGCCGCCCTGCGGTCGCTCGCGCGGAGCCCGGTCGAGAGCCTGCCCTCGCGCATCATCATCTCGGTGTATGCAGCGGCGCTGGTGACCTCGGTGCTGGTCACGGGCATCGCCACCAAATCCACTGAAACCTTCCTGCGCAGCAAGATCGACGAGCGCTTTCCGGCGCTGCTGGCGCGCACGCGCCAGCGCCTCGACACCTGGTACGCCCAGCGCGAGCTCGACATCGCCACCTTCGCGGCCAGCAGCACGGTGGTGGACAGCCTGGACGCCGCGAAGCAGGTCTCCGCACAGGAGGCGCGAAAGTATCTGGCGTACGTACGCGAGAGCTTCCCACAGTACGGCGCGCTCTTCGTGATGGACGCGGCGGGGAGGGATCTCGTGGCGATCGGCATGCAGCCGTCGATGCCGAGCGAGCAGCGCCAGGAGCTCGCCGCGCTGCGCCGCCCGGGGGTGAGCGTGATGCACGGCGAGGGCGCCGCGCGCTACCAGCTGATCTCCGCGCCGATCCACCGCGAGGGGCGCCTGCTGGGCACCTTCCACGCCATGGTGTCGATGGAGCGGGTGGAGGCGCTGCTCCACGCCGAGGATTTCGAAGCGACCACGCGGATCTACGTGGTCGGTCCGGATCAGCGCGTGCTGGCGCGCTCGCCGGGGGCGCCGGATCGGCCGAGCTACGGCCGGAGGCTTCCGCCCGCGGGCGGCACGCGGCTGGTCGAGGACTACACGGACGCAGCCGGCGCGCACCTGATCGGGAGCGCCATCCCCTTTCCGCGCTTCGACTGGTCCCTCGTGGTGGAGGAGTCGTACGAGGTCGCGTTCGCGCCGGTCGTCGGCGTCTACCGCAGAGTCCTCGCGATCAACGTCGCGATCGTGCTGGTCTTCGGGATCGTCGCCTTCCTGATCGCGCGCTCCATCGTCCGTCCGATTCGCGCGCTCTCCGACGGAGCGCACCGCATCGCCCAGGGTGAGACCGAGGTCGAGATTCCGGCGACGCGGAGTCGCGACGAGATCGGCGTGCTCTCCCGGGCGCTCGACGCGATGGTCGCGCGGCTGCAGCGCAATCAGGAGGAGCTCGAGCGCAAGCAGGCGCAGATCGAGACGGCGAACGCCGAGCTGCGGGATGCCAACCACGAGCTGCGCCGCACCAACGAGATGCTCGAGCAGCTCTCCTTCACGGATGGCCTCACCCGCCTCCACAACCACCGCTTCTTCCAGGAGCGGCTGCAGCTCGAGATCAAGCGCAGCGATCGCGGCGGCGAGTCGCTGGCGCTGGTGCTCCTCGACATCGACAACTTCAAGCTGCTGAACGATCGCTACGGGCACGCCGTGGGCGACGAGGTGCTGCGGCGCGTCGCGCACGCGATCAACAACAACGTGCGCGAGACCGATCTGCCGGCCCGCTACGGCGGAGAGGAGTTCGCCGTGCTCGCGCCGTCGACGCCGAGGGAGGGCGCCGTCGCGCTGGCCGAGAAGCTGCGCATGGCCGTGCGCAAGGCGCGCTTCCGCCTCGACGAGGACGGCGTCGAGCGGGAGCTCTCGGTGACCACGTCCGTGGGGGTGGCGGTCTACGCGGGCGACGCCAAGGGCTTCTTCAACGCGGCGGACCAGGCGCTCTACGAGGCGAAGGCCGCCGGCAAGGACTGCGTCGTCCTGGCGGATGCGTAGAGCGCGCCGCGCGGCGTCAGCGCGGGGCGAGCAGCGAGGCGTGCACCCAGCCGATGCGTCCGGACGGGGTGCGGACCAGCGTCCAGTCCCGGTCCTTGCGCTCGGGGAAGACCGGCGTGTGCGCGGCGAGGGAGTCGACCACGAGGGAATCGGGAGAAGGCCCCGCGCGCATCTCGGCCTGCTTTCCGACCACCAGGCGCTTGTCGGCCCAGGTGGCCACCTGCTCGACTTCGAGGCGCAGATTGTCCGTGATGCGCCGCGCGCGCGACGCGAAGAAGACCGCCGAGCCCACGTGCCCCGCCTGGAGCTGTCGCGACGCCTCGGCGAGCTTCGCGCGCGCTTCTTCCACCTGCTCCGATCGCCACGGCACGCTCGGGCTGACCCGCTCGAGCGCGATGCGCACCTCGGCGATCAGCGAGACGGCGTCGGCCCGCGACTGGAAGCCCCGCAGGCCCGATTCCATCGCCACCAGGGACTCTTCGGCCTGGGCGAGATCGGCGCGCAGGCGCTCCACCTCCCGCTCGAAGTACTCGAGGCGCTCGGCTTCCGCGCGCCGGTAGATCTCGAGGTCGAAGCCGCCGGCGGCCGGCATGCTGCCGTGCTGACAGGCGAAGAGCAGGCTGCAGGCTGCGAGGCCCAGGCAGCACGCGACTCGGTTGCGCATCACGCAGGGTGTATCGACCGACGCGCCGCCGAGCTGAAAGGAAGAGCGCGTCCGCCCGGGGCCGCCACGAGGTCTCGTGAGGCGGCAGCTCCCGCGCCAGGCACCCCGAATTGCAGCGGATCTCCAGAATGCTGCTCGGCCCGCCGCGTCCGCTCAGTCGAGCGTGCGGTGCACGTGGACGGTCAGGTCGCCGAGCAGGTTCGTGTAGCTGCCGTACTCGTTGTCGTACCAGCCGAAGATCTTCGCGTGGGTCACGGGGACGTTCACGCGGGGGCTCTGCAGCTGGGAGAGGGCCGCGCGGTCGATGCCGGGAATCGCCGAGAGGTCGAGCTCGACGAAACCTGTGCGCGTGTGCGTCTCGACCGATTCGATGACCACCGCCGCCCGCATGCCGGAGACGTCGGCCGAGACGTTCTGCTCCTCGCTGTAGACGAGCAGGCCCTTCTGTGTGCCCGAGGATGCTTCCTGGTAGATGCGGTTCAAGAGCTCGCGGTTCACCGAGCTCTGACCGCCCGCTCCGACCTGCGACTGGAAGGTCACGTTCAGGATGATGAGCGACTCCGTCAGCACGGGAATGCGCACGGAGTCGGCCATGAAGCCGATCTCGCGGATCTCGGGCACGACCTCCTCGAGCGCGCGCGCCGCGTTGCTGGAGGTGAGGATGATGCTGTTCAGCACGCTGCGATTGCGCCGCAGGTCCTTGGCGCCGGCCGAGGGCACGCGGTCGAGAATGCTCTGCGAGTTGGTGACGGCGTGCACCGTGCTCATCGACGCGGTCATGAGCACCGAGTCGGGCAGGTGATCGAGCAGCGGCTTCACCATGTGCGCGAGCGCCGTCGTCGTGCACGACGCAGCCGACACCAGGCGGTGCTTGACGGGATCGAAGAGCTCGTGGTTGCAGCCGTAGATGAGGGTCGTGGCGTCCCCGGGGAGGGAGCGAGACTTGTCCTTGATCTTGAAGGCCGCGCTGTAGATGACCGCGTCGGCGCCGGCCTCGAGGTGGCCGCGCAGCGCGCCGCGCCCGTCCTCGATCGGAGTGGTCGGATCGTCGAAGGCGCCGGTGGTGTCCACGACCAGCCGCACGCCGTGTTCGCGCCAGGCGATGTCGCGCGGGTTGCGCGCGGTCTGCAGCAGCTGCACCGGGACGCCGGCGACCTCGAGCAGCCGCTGCTCGCGGTTCACGATGCGGATGCAGGGCTCCGCGCTCACGCCGAAGAGGAAGCGGTGCATGCTCCCGTAGGTCGAGTCCTTCTCGATCAGGCCGCACACCGCCTCGAGGTTGCGGCCCACCTCGCGGCCGAGATTCGCGACGATCCGCGAGAAGTACTTGCGCGCCGCGTGGTGCCAGACCGTCAGCTTTCCGATCCGCCCCAGTCCGTTGATTCCCAGCACGCGCTGCTGCTCGGATGTCATCCCGTCGCCTCCAGGCGCGCCGGCCCCGTCTCCCGCCGCACCATGACGGTGGGGTGGTGCCCGATGTAGATGGAGCCGTCGCTGCCGTTGATGGAAAGGAAGTCGCCCGTCTTGATGGTGTGCCCGGCCAGCGTCGAGCGCCCGCGCCCCTCGTCGACTTCGAGCTGGCGGCAGCCCACCACGCAGACGCGGCCGAGCCGCTGCGCGGCCAGGGCGGCGTGGCTCGTGGCGCCGCCGAGCGCCGTCACCATGCCGGCCACGCGCATGATGAGCGGCAGATCGTCGGGCACCGTGTCCGGCCGCAGCAGGATGATGGGATCGCTCGGGTGCTGCGCGAGCAGCTGGTCGATCTCCGCGTTCGAGTGCGCGCAGCGGCCGCACAGCGCGCCGGTGCCCGCGCCGATTCCGGTGGCGAGCAGCGAGCTCTCGAGCGACTCCTCGGGAATGAAGGCCGCCACCTCACCCCCCTCCGAGAGCGCGAGGTCCCGCGTCTGCAGCAGGTAGAGGTCCGCCGGATTCTCGCTCTCGAAGGTAAACTCGATCTCCTGGTGGAACATGCCCTGGTCGTAGATGAGCGTGTGCGCGTGTTGCTTCAGCGCCGCGTAGATCTGGGGGAAATTCTTCTCGAGCGAGATCGGTGAATCCTTCGATTCGCTGCGCCGCTGATCTTCGCTGATCGAAAAGGTTTCGACCAGTCCGCTGACGATGTCATCGCCCTGCGCCTGGTTGGTGAAGTCTCCGTAGAGATGGATGCCCGGGGCGCTGCGCCGCGGGTCGCAGGTGAACACCACGCCCGTGCCCGCGCGCTCGTGCAGGTTGCCGTACACCATGCTCTGCACGATCACCGCGGTTCCCCACTCCTCGGCGATGTGCAGCTCGCGCCGGTAGAGGCGCGCCTTTTCGGAACTCCACGAATCGAGCACCAGGTGCACGCAGGCGAGCAGCTGCTCGAAGGGGTCGTCGATGATGGGCACGCCCGCGTCCTGCACCAGCCGGCGATAGCGCAGCGCCAGCTCGCGCATCTGATCGCCCGCGAGCTGCGACTTCTTGCGCGCGCCCGCCCGCGCCTTGGCGTCGCGCATCAGCGCGTCGAAGCGGTTGCGCTCGAGCCCATGGCCCATGCCCCAGAACTGCAGCAGCCGGCGGTAGGCGTCCCAGGCGCCCCACAGGCTGCCCGTGCGCGCGGCGAAGCCCTCCGCGACGGCCTCGTTCATGCCGACGTTGAGCAGCGTGTCGAGGATGCCCGGCATGCTGATGGTGGAGGACGAGCGCACGGAGAGCAGCAGCGGGGAGCTCGGATCGCCGAGACGGCACTGCGTCTCGTGCTCGAGCCGCGCGAGCTCGCCGCGGATGCGCGCGGCGATGTCGTTGCGCAGCGCGGGAGACGAGCGCAGCGCCTCGCGGCAGCGGAACAGCTCGGTGGTGAGCATGAAGCCCGGGGGCACCGGCAGCCCGTCGAGGGCGAGGCGCTTGATCAGGGATCCCTTGTTGCCCAGGTGCACGGCGCCGTCGAGAGGACCCTTGCAGCGGTCGATGGCCACGCACACGCGCTCGCCATCGTAGGTCATGAGCGCGCTGAGCTTGTCGCCCTCGAGCTTCTCGCGCGCCTGCAGCAGCGAGCGCAGCACGCGGCCCACCAGCGCATCGATCTGCGGCAGCGCGAGGCTCTGGGAGATGAGATCGCGCAGCACCTCTTCCGAGATCTTGAGCGTCGCGTCCCGGGGATTGCTGCCCTGCGCGCGCGGCAGGCTTCCGCGCTCCAGCATCCGGGGGAGCATCGCGCTCAACACCGGCTCGTAGAGGTCGAGGAAGCGGATGCGGATCAGCTGCTCCACGCCGCGCGAGAGCTGCTGGAAGATGTTGATGTACTGATCGACGCTCACGCCCGCGGACTGCAGCGATTCGCCGAGCATCGCCAGGCCGCTCGCCAGGCCGCGGCCGCGACAGCCGTCGACCCGCACGGCGCGCAGCATGAGGTGGAGCCAGTACTGCACGCGCTCGAGCGTGGTGCGCGTGACGAGCGCGAAATCCTGCTCCGACACCAGGTGATCGAAGAGCGCATTCACGAGCGATTCGAGCCTCAAGGAGAGTCCGAGCGCCTCGAACTTCTCCTCGGTGTAGCGACCGTAGATGCTGGGAATGCCGACGGCGATGTGGCGCTTGCGGTAGATGTCCTCGAATCCCTGCGTGCGCTCCGGCCGCAGGATCACCGTCCCAAGGCGCTCGAGCACACTCACCAGCATGGCAAGCGCCTCTTCGTGGCGCGCTTCGGCGAGCGCCGCGCGCAGTGTCTCGAGCTCGGTCGGCTTGATGATCGGCATGCTCGCGAGGCGCTCGAGCGCGTCGTCGTGGTGCAGCTCGTACTTCGCTCCGATCAGCCGGCGCAGCTGGAAGAGCACGGCGGCCTTCTCGCGATCCACCGGCTTCTCGTCGCCGAGCGCTTCGATGCGCCGGGCCAGCGCGGGCGCGTCCAGGTGGAAGAGGGTGGCGAGGTCTTCGTTCTCGGTGAGCCGCGAGAAGACGCGGTGCACGCTCGCCCACTCGTCGCTCGTCACGTCGAGGTCGTCGTAGAGCGAGGGCGGCACGTAGTGGCGCAGCGGCTCGCGCTCTCCGGTGGCGAAGAAGTGCGCGATGGCTTCGACGAAGGCCGCGAGGGAGGGGTTGCTCTCCACGTGGCACTGCTTGCGCAGGAAGTGGCACAGGCGATCGCGCCGTCCGCCGATCTCGTCGATGCGCGAGGAGGCGTCGCGCAGCTCGCCCTCGGAGCCGATGTCGCTGAAGTAGACCGGAAAGCGCTTGAGCAGGTGCTTGATCGGGTGGTAGACGGGCGCGATGTTGGCATTGAGCAGGCGGGAGACGTCGCGCTGGAAGAGATCGGTGTCGGCGATGAAGACACCGCCCAGGTGGAGATTGACCATGAGCGCTGCGATGAGCGGGCGTGCCCGCTCGGGATTCACCTGGATCAGCGCGAGGTAGGTGCGGATCGCGCGCAGGTGGGCGGGATCCACGCGCACCTGCCAATCGTCGGTGTAGCCCTCGAAGTGCGGCTGCGGAAGATCCCAGACGAGCAGCTCGTCGATCAGCGGCTGCACCAGCTCGGGGTCGCCGCTGACCAGGATCTCGCTGCCGATCCGCTCGATGAGGTTGAGAGCGGTGGGCGAACGCGCGAGCTCGCTCTGGCGCATGGCGGCGAAGGTCTCGCCCAGGAGCTCGACGAGCCCCGCCCGATCGGCGGCGCGCAGCACGCCCTGGAAGGCGCGGTTGATCTCCCCGAGCGCGCGCTCGTGGGCGCCCGCGAGGGCGGGCTCCGCGAGCAGGTGAATCAGCCAGCGGATGCGCGCGGCCTGTCGCTGCAGACCCGGCTCGCCGGCGCCGAGGCTCGCCGCGGCGTCGAGGTAGGCGCGCTGGATCTGCGCGTCGTCGGGCAGCGCGAGCAGCGTGTCCGCGCGCTCGACCCGGGGGCGCTGCGGCTCGGCGTCGAGCGTCTCGAGGCAGGTCGTGAGGTTTGCGTGCGAGATCAAGCGCACGGGCTCGGGAGGGGCGGCGCCGTCGTCGCTGCGTGCCTGCGCGCGCCACGCCTCGATCGGGTCCTCGAGTGCGAGCCAGCGTTCGTAGACGCGCCGCAGCGTCACGCACAGCAGCGCGATCGCGCGCGCCAGGGTGGCCTGCGCCGCGCTCGTGTTGCGCTCGCGCAGCGCCTGGGCGAGGCGCCGCACGCGCGGCGAGGCTGCCGGCGCCAGCGCCGGGGCCGCTTCGAGCAGAGCCGTGAGCTGGGCGAGGGCACGCTCGATGGAGGGGCACACGTGCGGCCACGACGCGCCGCACTCGGTGACCACCTTCGAGAGATACGCGATGAAGTGTCGGACGGCGGTCTCGCGCAGCGCGGGCGGCGTGGCTTCGGCGACGGCGCGCGCATAGAGCGAGGCGAAGACGTCGATGGCGTCGGCGGCGCGCTCCTGCGCGAGGTAGTAGGCGAGATCGCTGGTGGCGCGACGGTGGAGCTCCTCGACGGTCTGCGGCCAGCCGATGTAGCGGTGATTGATCTCGCGCAGCAGGCGCCGGGTGGCCTCGTGCACGCCGTAGAGGCTGGCCGTCATGTCGAGCAGCACGGTCTGCTCTTCGGGGATGGCGACGTCGACGGCCGTGCGCCGCAGGTTCGCGAGGAGCCCCTGCGACATCACGGCGCTGGCGCCCGGAGTCTCGCCCGGTGTCAGCACCAGCGCCTCGTCGTCGAGTCCGGCGCGCCGCGCGTGGCGCTCGAGGCGCGTCACGAACGCGTCCACCTCGCTGCGCACGGCGCTCACCGGCTGATTGTCCGCCGCCTCGACGCGCCCGCGCAGGTCGCGCAGCGCGATCAGGATCTCGGCGCGCGCGGCGGCGCGCTCGGCGGCCGTCCCGGGCGGCGCCGCGCCGTCTCCGCGTTTGGAGCCGTCGTGCGCACCCGCCACCGCGTCGGCGTCGGCTCCCTCGAAGTGCTGCACGAGCAGCGCGTCGAGCCGCTGCAGCAGTCCGTTCAGGATGCGCGCATCCGGCGCCTCGTAGATCAGGGCGAGCAGCTCGCGCATCTCGGCGTGCTCGTCGAGCCGCTGGGCCAGGGGCCTGGCGGCCCCGGCCCGCCCCGGTGCGCTGTAGGGTTTGCGATCCTGCATGGCTCCACCGTGTACCGCGCCGGGCGCGGCTGGTGTGGGACTCGAGCAAGAAGCGTGCCCCAAATCGGACGGCTCGGCAGCGCCGTTATCCAGGGAAATCCGGGGCTTGGCTGGTCTGGGGAAGGGCGGGGTGAGGCAAATAGCCCCATGAGGCGCACCGCTTGCGCGGGTGCGTTTGCGCCCTACCTTCGACGCTTACGGGGGCGATCGGCTTCGACGGGTGGTCGAAGGCGAGCGCTGCGTGCCGAGGGCGTCACCTGCCTCGTTAATCCGGTGGCAAGTTGGTAGTGATAACTGCCGACGACAACTATGCACTCGCTGCCTAGCAGAAACTAGCGCTAGCGACGCCCGTCCGTGACGCCTTCTAGCGGGTCGCGGGCGTCATCAGAGGGCTGGCCCCCGGCCGCTGGCAGGCCGCATCCGGGGGCGAGAATCAAGTCTGCCTGGGCGCGACTTCTCCCGGTGACGTGACGGGTCGCGCCGAGATCGAGCGACACCTACGCACGTAGACGCGCTGGCTGGACGCCATGCGGACGCGGGTTCGATTCCCGCCGCCTCCACCATCTAACGTGTTCTAATTCCTGGGCTTCCTGATCGGACCACCCTGCGTCTCCAAAATATCTCCAAACCGGGAGACGGGGGATGGCTGTTCGAGCAGCCGTACGGCGCCTTCGACGGCCGCAGGGCTCAGGTGCATGTAGTGCTGCGTCGTCGACAGGTTGCTGTGTCCCGCGAGCTCCTGGATCGCCCTCACCGGCGCACCGCGCATCGCCAGATGCGAGCAGAAGGTGTGACGCAGAATGTGCACGCCCTGCTTCGCCAATCCGGCCCGCTCCGCCGATCGGCGGCACAAACCGGACGCGAGGCGCCGCTAGAATCTCCCACCGACGGCGCTGACGCGTCAGTCGCGAGGATCAGATATGGAGGTCTTCTTTCTATCTCCGCGTAGGGCGGCGAACCCCGCCAGACCGATGGAAAGAAGCAGCGCCGTGGAGGGCTCGGGCACCAGCACGAGGGTGAGGAATCCGCTCGCAGTAGCCGAACCAGAGGCGGCCGTCGGCGACGCCTGAATGGAGTTCGCGAAGATGAGCCGATAAATCTCTCCCGGGGCAAGCGTTCCGGTGGCCGAGCCTTCGACCATATTGAAGAAATCTCCATCGGTGTTGCCCACGCTGAAGAGCCGGTCCGGCGTCGCGCGGCTCTCCTGATAGCTGGAAAAGAGATTGGGTCCCCCGACCTCCTGAAGGACGACGTACTGGATAATCTGCCGTCCATCCGGATCGCTAGCGGCGTAGGTACCGGTGATCGCGTAATCGATCGCGGCATCCACCGAAAAGAACAGCTCGCCGTCCGATGAGGCTAGAGCATTCAGCACACCAGTGCGGGTGTGGTCGAAAGTGATATTGAACCCGGTGTGGGTGAGCGTGGGGCCCGTTAGGCTCGCACTGCCGCCATCGACCGCTTGATCGTTCGCTACGTGGGGGATGGAGGACGGATTGGTCGTCAGCGAGTCGAAGCCCAGATCGGCGGCCTCGGTGTCGACGAAGCTCGCCGGGTTCAGCGAGACAGTAACCGCCAGCGCCGAACCGGCGAGCAACAGAATTCCGCAGCACGCGAGCGCTACAGCAATACGGAGAATCGAATGCACGAAGGCCCCATCGGATATGCGAGACGCACACTCAATAGGGTAGTTTAACAGTAAGTCCTCGCCATCTTCTCACCGTCGGGCTCGCTCGGTCCATATCTGAGTGATTCCGGGTATTTGAAGTCGCAGGTCAGTGTGACGATCCCCGGATTCCGGATCGCCCGCCGAGCCGCCTCCGCGAGGTAGGCTCGCGGCTCCACCCCGGCGAGCTTAGCCGACTCGATCAGCGAGTAGAAGAGCGCCGTCACGCGGGCCCCTCGTTCCGACCGGCTCCCGTAGTGATTCTTCCTGCCGACCGCGCCGCCCCGCAGCGCGTCTGATGTCGTCAACTTTGCACAGTGGTCGGGCTCACGTAACGGAGTCTCCCGATAACCCGGGGTGATTCAGTTCGAGAGGTTGCTCCGACACGCCCAAGGGCGTCGGCAGGATTTGGAGAACTAAGCGGCACCGTTTCCAAAATATCTCCACGACTGGGGTCGACTGCAGGGGACAAGAGGGGACTCCAGGGGACTCGATCGGCCGTGAGAAGCGGCATGGAATCGTGGTCTTGCGACAAAAGTCGTGCGCCATCAGCCGGTTGGTTGATTGCGGGTGATCGGGTTCGATGCCCGCCGCCTCCACCATTTTTCGGCCTGCATCGGAGAGCATCGTTGCCGAAGCGTCTCGTCGAAATCGCGCGGCGCATCGAGCAGCAGCCTTGGAACCGACCAGGGACCGACAAGACCTGGGTACTCCACGCGATGGCGACGCAGCGTCGCTTCCAGCAGGAGATCCGTTGGGCCAAGCGTGTCCGAGCTGGTTCGCGGCTTCGTGCGCGCCCTGTCGGCACTCGTCGAGGCGGGCGTCGAGTTCGTCGTCGTGGGGGTGGGCGGGATCAACTTCTACGCGCGCACGCCATCGGACGCTGTTGCGACACTCGATCTCGACGCGCTCCTCGCCCCGACGATCGAGAATCTCGAGCGAGCACTCTCGGTGCTCAGCGCGCTCGGATATCACTTCGAAGCCGGGGGCGAGCCGTTCATCGACCTCGATGATGCGCGGACGCTCGAACAGGTCGT
>Ga0224496_10002227_pt1 | contig 11583 bp, 14 predicted proteins | sample SF_Jul11_sed_USG_2_FD_168127 | JGI IMG/M metagenome (GOLD analysis project Ga0224496, IMG submission 168127) | Sediment microbial communities from San Francisco Bay, California, United States - SF_Jul11_sed_USGS_8_1 | ecosystem: Environmental > Aquatic > Marine > Sediment | place: USA... | reverse complement strand
GAACGTATTACCAAAATCGATACGCTCTTAAAGGATTATTCCGACATCAAAAATCTGCCGTTCCTCACGGAGCGCTTTCACCAATACGTGAAGGCGGGATAAGACTTGGGAGGCTTGAGAAGTTCTGATTCGCCGGGTTTCGCCCCGGCAGGCGAGGCCCTTTTGTTTCGGCAAAAAGGGCCAAAAACCATTGACGCCCCGTCCTGCCGAATTGGATGGGACAGACGCAAGGACCACAGAGCGGACCAACTCGCGGAGCCTGCCCTGAGTCATGTCGAAGGGCTCAAACAAGGCCCGCCGAAAACCAAGAGCGTCCCTCCTTTGGGCCAGACGGCAGGCGTCAGATCTAGACAGGGGATTCATTCCATGAAGCTCAATTGTTATCCTAATACCGGCTCTCTATACATTGACCTTTGTGAACATCCAAGCATCGAAAGTCGAAAATTTTTCTGAAGGCATTGTTCTTGATTACGATGCCGAAGGAAATCTTGTGGGTATCGACATCAATAATGCTAGTCGCAAGGTCGAGCTGACAAAGCTTCCCCTCAGCAAGCTACGACTGCCTGAACGGAGGATTGCCGCCTAATCCTCACATAAACGGCGCACCGTCAAGAGCGTCCGGCGACCGAAGGAAGCGAATTTGATGTAATTGCTAGAAGGCATTATTTCCAAAACTGCCACCAGGGCTTATTTGGGCAAAGGTTTATCTCTTTTGCTCTGTCATAGCACGCACCACATAAGAGCTTAACCCCGGCAAATGTCTCGCTTTCGTCATTCCATTCGCCATTTGTTTCCTGAACTTTGACTTCACATTCCGAACACCAAGCATCTGGTCGGGGGTTGTCGGGATCACCAGACCACCAAAAGCCTCTACCTTTTTCATCATGTAGCGTTTGGATTATATGCTGACACACGAAAGTAGCTTGCTGCTTACCATGAGTTCCGCATTCAACATATTTTTCTTCATCCATTCGCTATGGTTGCCTTCTAACTCGCAGCATCAACGGCGGCGCAAAGCGCCGCCCGCTGTATGCTGTTGTTAGACATCATCTCTGCGATGTTTCCTGCTCGTCAGAGTAGAACGCAAACCCGCTCCGCGCGCGGCGAGCGAACCTCTGCGGCAGGCGCTCGACTTCTTCGACGACTACCGCCAGCTCACCCCTCGCTTCAGGGTAGAAGTTCTGCCACCGCTCAGTCACGTATCCGACTGCCCGCGTACCTGCCTGGTCCGCTGATCCCGCCGGAACATAATATGTCACGTAGAAGCCCACCATTGGCTCTGTTTGCTCCACCGGCAGCTCGAAACCCCAACCACGAAGGCGAACACGGTAGAGCGCCTTCGGCGGTACAGCGAGCGCAGGAAAAGCCAGTCGCGTCAAGAAGTCCGCTGCCCAACCCCGACCGATGACATACCCAATCGGCTCATCGTTAGGTCTCTGATCGTCGCCCGACATTGTTCCTGTATGCCTAACCATGTTTAGGCGGATCCGCATAAGAACCGGATCTGTCCATTTCTGTCCGTATAACACGCCATCGAATTTGCTGAACATAATGACATGATTATTGCCATTTCTAATGAATTCACCAGAATAACATCCGATAGCATCTTATTGCCTCAAGTGTTCATGCCGTTCGCTGGCAATTTCGGCCACTCCTGTGTGCGCTCGAAACACCTGGGCCACACCATACCGCCAGTCTCGATGCGACGTATTCTTGTCCAATGTTGGAAATAAATCAAGGCTTCTGATTTTCATTCATACCGCTTCCCTTTCTTTCTTCGCCTCCTGCCAGTCAAAAATCTGCTCCGGTCTGGATGGACGTGTTGAATAATTATTTTTTTTTCAAGGGCAAATAAGCCCACAGACACATTGGATATCTGAGGCATCGGGGCTGTTCAAAAAAGCATGCCCTGAGCTTTGTCGAAGGGTTCGTCCAGGCTTGTCCTGAGCCATGCCGAAGGAAAGGCCGCAGCCGGTTTTGCGCGCGGCGCGTACTTTCAGTACGTGAGCACGGAAAATTGGTGCGAACGCCGCTGGCGGCTTTTTTCAACAGCCCCCTGATGGGGAAATTTGATGGGTGCAAAATTGCGGTTCTTCTGGCCGGTATTGTTTGCTGAATGGTGGGCACGCATGACACACACACGTCATGGAAGGCCATGTTTCCTAAAGCCCTTTGGCAATCTCAGGACAAGCATCACGAAGAATCTTGCTGAATCTTGGCTGCTCCGCCTGGGCACAAATCCTTCGCCGCTAGCTCAGGATGACAGCCTCTTGATGGCCCACTCTTTCTTATTTTTCAAACCGGCCTTCGATGTTTGTTTTCATTCCGGCATTAGTCATGTAAACTTTCCGGCTAAAAGACTTCCGCTGAACTTCTCCTCCCCTCATATTACTTTATAGTTGGGCATGAACATGACGATTCGTGTAGAATTGAGACAATCGCTGGAAGGAGGGTAACCCATGAGTGAACTTGAACAGCTTGAGCAACAGGTCCTGAATCTGCCGCCCCAAGACCTGGCGCAGTTTCGGGAGTGGTTCCTTGAGTTCGATACGCGCGCGTGGGATCAGCAGATTGAAGACGATCTCAAGGGGGGGAAACTCGACGAGCTTATCGCAGAAGCCCGCGCTGAGTTTAAAACAGGGAAAGCACGCGAGCTTTGAGGCACTATGCTTCATCAAAGTTTTTGACTCTATATCAGGCACTTCCACCAAATGTCCGCGATCTTGCCGACAAGAACTTCCAACTTCTGAAAAGCAATCCACAGCATCCCTCTCTTCACTTCAAACGCATTGGTGAGTTGTGGTCAGTGCGAGTTGGAGCTCGTTACCGGGCGCTGGGAATCGAGGTCGAGGGTGGGCTTCAGTGGATCTGGATCGTGACCCATGCCGAGTACGACAACATCATAGCCTAACCATTCCTGCCACCCGGCTCGCGGTGCTAGCGTATTGCTTTTAGGTGAGCAAAAAGACTTATCCAACTCGCAGGGAATAGGCCTTTCACTTACCTCTGACTGCCTTACCATCCCACTGATCAATCGGAAAGGAAATGAGTATATCGTCCTACCCTGGCCTCTCCACCCAAGCACAGATCCTTCGCCATTGCCTGCCCTGAGCGCAGTCGAAGGGGCTCAGGATAACGGCCTGGTGAGGGGCACTCTCTTCTTATGTTTCCCCACATGTGTTACGGGGTTTCGCGCTCATTCCGAACATCATTTTTTATTTGTTCCATTCGAATTCTCATTCTGAACAGGGGGAGTTCGTCTCTCAAGCTCCGATTGGTTGGCTACCTGCTGTCATTGTCCGTGCGACACCCATCCCACAAGCCAGGTTTCAGGTCAGGTGAATGAGGAGCAAAACCTTTGCCTGATGACTGCCTAATGAACGCCACCGAAAACGCATTAGGCAGTCGAAAAAGCCTTATAGAATAGGACGAAAACCATTCTCATTTAGTCAATTGTCAACAATGCCAATTCGACGCTGTGGATAAACCCGATCATTAAGAAATTTGGGTGATTTGGAATACACACGAGGATCCAGCCAACGTAATAATGTCAAGAAAAAATCAGCAATCTACCTTTAAGACTACGCCAAAAATATTACACCACTAAATATGGTAGAAAAAAAAATTTGGCATACAATGCCCAAAATGTAGGCAATCCGCTCATTTCTATACCAATCCTTGGGAAATGAAGACAGATCCTTTACTGCTCACCAAGTTATCCACAAAAGCTGGGGAATATATTTCTGTTAGATGGTCCACATTTTGCCCACCTGGAAAAATGCAGTATTTCATTTTTTCCCTCTAGCCTGAATATGCCGTATGGCCAGCATCGCAGGCCTTGAAAAGCTCCCATTTTTTTGAGGCACCAGGTTTTAAGTAGGAGCACACGAAGGTTGCCCCCCATCATTCGGAGGCTGTTGAAAAAAGCCGGCTGCGGCCTTGCTGAACGAACTTTTTTGAACCGCCTTGAGGCCCCTAATATGCAACGTGCACGTGGGCGCATATGGCATTAGGAATTATTATTATTCAACACTCCCATTCAGTAATTCCGCCATCAGGCTCTGGAAAACATTCCATCAGAATACCTCAACCCAAAAACGTGGTGCCCCCTGATCATCGATGTATCAGGTTCACCCTGGAGAGAGGTCTAGGCATGAGGACGTTGAACGGGAAAAGATAGCGAGAAGGGTGGCTACGCGGCGCATGTGGAAAACCCGAAGGAACTGACACTCACGAAAAAGTTTGATGGACTCATTTTTATTTTTACCTATCTTTGATTTCATGAATACAAGATGATGTACATAGAACCATGTGCAAGAACCAACTTCTGCATAAATCTTGGAACCCTTCCTGAAATTTCGAGGCGTATGAGAGTGAGAGCCATGCCACATAGCAACACTTTATTGCGGCCTCCAAGGATTAAAGGTTGACCAACTTCCTCATTTTTGGTAGAAAGCCACAGAGTTTCCACCTTCGCTCTTGTCGTTTTTCCCCCAAAAATCATTTTCCCCATGAATTCCTAATGTCCCAACAGGCACAAAACCTTTGGTCCAGACGGGCTTTTCTGAAAACGTCTTTCGTCGGATTGGCCTTACTTGGTAGTCGGCTGATTCTTCCCAATGAAGCTTCGGCACAACCGATCCGATCTGGACGCCTGCGCCTTTTCAATCGGAACACTCACGAACGAATTTCCGTTAAATATCGCACCCAATCCGGCCATTACGATCAGCGCGCATTGGAGGACATTAATTATGTCCTGCGATGCCCCGATTCCGATCAAGTCCGTGAGATAGATGTTCAATTACTGAACTATCTGAATCGGATCCTGAGTCTTGTTGGACCTGGCAAGGAAGTTCACGTGTTCTCTGCCTATCGGTCACCCAACTATAATGATTGGCTGGTCCGCACAGGCAAGGGTGCCGCACCCAATAGCTTACATACCACCGGGCAAGCTCTAGACATCAGTATACCTGGTGTTCAACTGACCCAGCTCTGGCGCGTAGCGACAAAACTCCGGCAAGGCGGGGTAGGAAATTATCGTCGTCGTGGGTTCATTCATATCGATACCGGCCCTGTCCGGTACTGGTAGTCTTCTTCCTCCAAGCATCTCCCACTCACAACCGTCTTGCCTTCGTGAAACCCAACCCGAGAAGCTTGGACCTTCATGCTGATTTGTGTAGAAAACCAAAGAATAGGGACAACAGGAAGGCATGAGGCATCCCCCTGGCTCTCATTGAATACCCAGGGGGATGCAGTCAGTAGTGAACGAGGGTTGTTACCGTTCACCGCGAAGACGGCCTAACCAATGTTCCATTTGTTTGCCTGCAGCTTCACGACCTCCCAAGCCAAAGGAGAGAGCAACGGCCACGGCAATCGCACCAAGGGTCAACCCAAAAGCTAAATTGACAATTTCATTGGCCAGCCCCATCGCTCGAAGACCCATGGCAATAACCAATCCGAGAATGGCGAATCGGGCAATGTTGGCCACTCCAGCAGAATTCTCGCCATGCACACGCACAATGGTGCTATGAGCCACATTCGCCAGCCAAAACCCGATGGCAATCATGGCACTACCCACTAGTACCTGTCCTCCAAATTCAATGAACATCGTGACCAGATCAGAAACCTGGTCAAACCCTAACTGGCTGGTCGCTTCCACGACAGCGAATAACATAATAAAGAACGCCAGAACTTTTCCAACCAAAGACGAAGGGGTCGTTTGACCGGTAAATGCTTGCCCAAGACCCAGCTTGCCGGGAAGAGCATCAAAGCCCAGTCCACCCAGCAACGTACTCATTAAATGGGACACTAACCGGGAAATGGCAAAGGCGATCCCCAAGATGATTGTCGCAGCAAAAATATCGGGAATGGCAGACATCATCCTATCCAACATATCGGTAGCAGGCCCGGTGATCACCTCAATTTCCAACGCTTGCAAAGCGGCAATCACCGCTGGCACGAGAATCAGAATATACACGACCAGACCAATCAAATGGGACAAGGACATCGTCCCTCGTAACCCTACCTGTTCACCCAACCGATCGGTGCCAGCGGCTGTTAATAGGTTACCGACCAGATCCCGAACAATTTTGGCCAAAAACCAGCCAACCACACCTATTAATATAGCACCAAAGAGGTTAGGGACCATGCCTAACATTTCATTGACCATCCCTTGAACCGGCTCTAACAATCCATCAATCTCCAATGTACCTAAAATAGCTGGAAGGAAGAGGAGGACGACCAACCAAAAGACGACATTACCCAAATTATCACTGATCGGTCGCATCCCGGCTCCCGCGCTCAGCTTGTCATCCAGTGTTGTGGCTTGTAACGCCTTGGACACGATCGTCCGTAGTACGGTGGCAATAACCCACACAATGAATATTAAGATTCCTCCAGCCACCATTTTCGGAACAAAGGCCAAAACCTGATCGACTAATGCCCGCAATGGACCCGAGACCAATTCCAAGTGTAAGGCGTTAAAAAACGCTACCAAGACCAACAAAAGAATTAAATAATAGATGCCTGCCGCTGTCCCACCTTCAATGTCCATTTCTGCCCCGGTGGTCACACGCAACCGCTGATTGACCTTGAGAATGCCAAGTCCCTTTTTCACGCCCGCCCTCACGGCCATGGCGACCAACCATCCCAAAACAAGAACGCCTAAGGCTCCCAACACACCGGGAAGGGTTCCTCCAAGCGTTTCTTGCAGGGTTTCAAATAATTTACTCATGTCCATGAAGGGCTCCTTTCGGTAAGAGTACACATTCCGGATCAACCTACCACTCGCGCATATAGGCTGATGGCACTATCCTCAGAACTTTACTGGTCTATATGTATCGAAGAGAAAAAACGAAAGGTCACTCTCGAGGTCGAATGGTACTTCACCATACCAATTCGACTCATGCAGAGTCCACCAGAGGTTAGCATCCCTCCATGGCAGCCCCATATTTTCAAGAAAGCCATTCTGAAATTCGGTTTTTGGATCTTTCGAATTTTATAAAAAAAAACGGCATTTCCGGAAACGGAAATGCCGCCCTCCTAATTCGAGACCTATCCTAATTTACAATCACGATAAGGATACAACTGTATACCATATTTCCTATGAATATTAAGTCAGAACAAAAGCACCTAATCATGTGACACATTAAATGATACGCAATACACCAACGTGCACCCCCTATGCGGATTTTGCCAATTCCGTCGTACAATGCCCACATTTGGTGGCCTTGATGGGAATGGTCATTTGGCAATACCCGCATTCCTTGGTTGTTGGTTCAGCAGGCGGAGCCTCTTCTTCTTTTTTTAGTTTATTGATGTTCCGAATGACAATAAAGACGGCAAAGGCCACGATGAGAAAACTAACGACCGAATTCAAAAAGACTCCATAATTAATGGTCACCGCTCCAGCCGCTTGGGCATCGGCCAACGCAAGATACGGGCCCGCCGTGGCCCCTTCCTTCAGAGTCAGGAAGAGATTGGCAAAATCAACGCCTCCCATCAATAACCCTATCGGCGGCATGAGCACATCGGAGACCATAGATTTCACAATGGTGCCAAATGCCCCGCCGATAATAATACCGACTGCCATGTCCACGACATTCCCACGCATTGCAAATTCTTTAAATTCTTTGAGCATCCCGCCCTCCTTTGATCAAACTTGTTGTTAGGCCCAGCGCCCCTGTGGCATTGCCTCTAACCACCAAAACAATATCCTCAAATCAGTGCAATACGTCTTCCAGCTTCAAGCCTCGCGTGGCATTGGATTGCGTTTCTATTTCTCTAGATTTTCACATCCCGTCTATCCTGTCGGAAACGTGTTATTTTTTCAAGGGTTTCAGCCTCAGGATTTTTCGAAAATCTCTAAAGCTCTTTTGACCATTTTGTGTGATGGAGTCCTCACGAAAGAAATCAAAAACCATTTCAGGGCTCCTCAGTATCAAAAAAAACCCTGGGGCGACCCCCTTTTCTCTTCACTCCTGCCTACGAAAGGGTACCCCCTCTAAAAGTCCCTCTCGCAAACAACAACGAGGAGGAGGAAATCGCCCTGGGCCAGTCCGTTATCCCAGCCAACCTCAACCTGGGAGGAGTAGGCTTACCGTCTCACTCCACTGAGAAAAAGCCCTTGGGCGACTTGCCTCTTCCTGACGGCTGAACCATTGAAGACCCCCTCTAAAAGCCTCAATGATCTCACACGCCATGAACAGACAAGCGCCCTGGGCAGTTTCCACATCACACGTCTCCCGATCCAAACTAAACCTGTGCCATAACTTCAACGACTTGTTGATAATCTAGCGGCTTCAACAAAACCAGATACCCACTGGCACTCAGAATTTGAGTGGTCCGATCCTCCTCACACCGCAGATCAGCCAACACGACAATGCGCACGCCTACCTTCATGAACTCCTGCGCACGATATTGAATTTCATCCGATTCAAAACCAGCCAAATACCACCCATCAAGAAAAACAACATGGCCTTGCTGAGGAATCATATTCAAAAAATTTTCCGGCAAACATCCTGCATCAACATCTTGGTACCCTTGAAATGTGAAAATTCCTTTGAAAAATTCACAAAGCAAGGAATTAGGAGAGAAAATCGAGACCCTCAAGATTTGCCGAGACCTCAACATCGTACTCTTGCACACCCTAATCGTCTTCTCTGATTTTTCGGAATCTACGGAATCAGAAGTACCAAGAGCTAAAACTTGATTGTTATGACTTTCTCTCATACTGGAACTTTCAACCGCAGGTACAAAGCTCACCTTATTGATTCCAGCCAACTAGATATCCGCTTGTCATGGCCCTGTCTGTTTCATACTGAACATCGGCATTGAGGTGAAATAAATTTCCCCAAAGAAACTTTCCGAAGACGATTGTGTAAGGTCGGAATCAATCATCAGGGAAACTCCTCCCACCGGTTGTAGCCTGTTCTCCAAATATCTGCTCATAATCCTGTTCGACATTACGCGCTTCCTGTACCCACTCCCCAGCCTTCTGCTTTCCACTTCTGACTACGCCATAGTGAATCCGGGAATCATTGCGGCTTCTCACGATAGTTCCCTGAGGAACATCCGATTCCCATACATATCCAATGATGCGACTATTCAAAAAGGCTGGAAATTTTGGGAACATCACATAAATTCCCGCCGCCTGGTCATCCCGCTCGCCATGCCGAGCGTCGCCATGTTCTGGCCATTCAGCCACTTTCCATTCCCATGACAAATGTGGGTGCCGGGCCAAATCAACGTCGACCTGTTTGTACAAGGCCACATTGGACTGATGACTTCGCAACTTCAATACCGTACCTTTGCGCTCTTTCACTAATTCAATTTCAGGCCTTCCCCGCCAAACTTTGACCGACCAATCTTCCGGCAACCCAATTAAAGATTGGTTCGTAAACGCCCCCTTAAAGGTACTCACCCGAAGGTCTGAATCCATCGCCACAAGCTCGGCACGGAACAGGTACAGACTCACGAGAAGAAAAAGACCTATAAATACTGGTGTTGGGCGCTTCATTTTTTTCAGGATTGCCTCCTTTGACTACTCAAGCCATATATCAAGAGCTGTGCCATCATTAAGGCATTATTTTTTAAGGTATTTTGAGGGTTTAAAGACGCGAGAATCTCAAGAAGACACAACACGGCATGCCAACCCGTCTCAAAGCGATACACCTGAGACACTTTTGGTAAAATCTTGAGACTGTCCCCTAGCCAATGAAAAAAAATGGGAGGACGGAACTCAGCTCTTTACTCAGAACTGAGTTCCGTGGATGTTAGGACTAACTTAGGATTCGAAGGCATACCCAAGGGTGAGAAGAATCTGCTTATCACTTTTCTTGTTCCCGGGAGCCGGGGTATTGTCATAGCGCCAATTATATTGCAAGGTCGACACAAAATTTTCCAACATCGTCCAACGCAATCCCTGTTGGGACGTGATGTAATAATCGCTTCCCTTTTCCAACGAAGGGAAACCCTGATGTTGATGAAACAAGGTCAGCGAGGGAGGACGGGCCAATTAAAATTGACGGCCCATCGACCGGTAATATTATTACGGTCTTCCGCCCGCTTAAAATCTTCATTAAAAAACCCCAAGCCGGCTTCTGCGCTAAGCTGCATTCTCTTAAAATAGGGGCTAGAAAAATCTCCCACATCTATAAACTGATATCCTGGACCTGCAAAGAGCGACGTACGCAGGTTCAGATCTTGAAATGTATCTTGCTCAAACAACGCACCCGCATAAGCATAAAATCGCTTTGTAATGAAAAAGTCTAACTTGATCGTTCCAAAGGCATTCCGGGCATTCAATGTGCCACTCGTTTCTCCATACAAATATCGCCCAAGAATCGTCAGGCGTAACCGTTCACTTCGCGCAATAAGTTCGCCCAGTAAACTGTAATTTTCCAACTTAGTATTGCCTGTGGTTTTCGATGCCCCAAAATTGATATTCCCCGTATAAACCACAGCCTTCTTCAACGGCGGATTCACGGCCAACACGGACCCAACCTGGACCGGAATGGGTTCAGACAATAACTCTGTTTTGACATCTAGCGTCCCGGACTCCGTCATCGCAGGTTTTCCTTGCAAGATGGTTCCATTACTCAACACAAAGCTCATGGGCTCCTCGGTATCCATTCCCGTGACTTCGGACCACTTGATTTTCATGGGGTCCCCCTCATGAAACAAGGTCTTAATCTTAATCACACCCTCCGTCATTTCCACAATTTCCCCATACACCTGACTTCCATCTTTAAGCGTAATTTTTCCCATAGGACCAGCCAGACAGACCACTGGCGGCACCATCAGACTTAGGCTCAAGAACGCGCAGTACAATAATAGCTTCCTGCTCATCGGACCTCCTTGTTTAAATTGAATGAACATGGTGACCGTCGATCACTGACGGCATTGTTTCCCCTCATGCCAACTCCAGGCTCACCTACAAAAAACCCTAAAAGAGGGGAAAGGCAGGAAATGGATTTCAAGAACGCCTGAACAAATATTTCTCGGCTAGATTCCTATAGGCTTGAGTGCCATTCATCACTTAAATACCTGCCGATGGTACCATCATGACTAGCAACGTAATACGTTCCAACACCGCTTGCGCGTCTTACTCATTCGTTGTTTGGAGAATCTTGCCTAACCACTTGAGTGCCTTATTCTAAGGATATTCCCAGCTCATTGAGTCGTCGGTAAAAAGTGGACCGACTCATGCCGAGAATCTTTGCCGCTTGAGCACGTTTTCCTCGGGCTTGCCCCAGTGCAGACAGAATGTCTTCTCGCTCATCTCTCAAAGAAGGCCTCGTCGCAACCAATGGGACAGCCCCTCCGACTTCCGGTGGAAGATCTGAAGCCTGAATCTGGTCCCCATGACAATGGATCAACGCATAATCAAAGGTACTTTTAAGTTCACGAACATTCCCTGGCCAATGGTACCGAAGTAAGGTTTGCATAGCATCGGGCGCAATTTCGCGCACGTCAGGCTTTCTGGTGATGACTCGTGCCTGCCCAAGGAAGGCTTCGCTCAGTAAGGGAATATCTTCTCGACGTTCCCGTAACGGAGGCAGGAGCAACCGTGCAACCCGAATG
>Ga0224496_10002225_pt1 | contig 11587 bp, 11 predicted proteins | sample SF_Jul11_sed_USG_2_FD_168127 | JGI IMG/M metagenome (GOLD analysis project Ga0224496, IMG submission 168127) | Sediment microbial communities from San Francisco Bay, California, United States - SF_Jul11_sed_USGS_8_1 | ecosystem: Environmental > Aquatic > Marine > Sediment | place: USA... | reverse complement strand
GAGTTGAGCCACATGTGAGTGAAAATACTGGAGGCATATCCCAGTGCGATAGCGGGTGCCCATTTTAAATGTCCAAAGAATGTGTATTTGCCTCTGGCCTGACCCATAAGTGCTACGCCGGCAGCCGAGCCAATAGATAATAAAGAGCCGCCAACACCCGCTGTTAAGGTAACCAGCAGCCATTGCCCCATAGACATATCGGGCATCATGGTTAAAACAGCGAACATCACCGGGATATTATCGACTATCGCGGAAAATAGACCGACAGCAACATTGGCATTGGTAGTGCCCCAATCGATATACATAATCTCTGAGACAAGAGAAAGATAACCAATAAATCCAAGGCCGCCAACACAAAGTACAACGCCATAGAAAAAAAGCAGGGTATCCCATTCAGCACGTGCTACTTTAGTAAAAACATCAAATGCTACCGGTGATCCCATCTGTCCTTCATGTTCAATATCATCTATTTTTCCGTGATGATCCTTGTAGGCTGTTTTTTTCAGGTAATAACCAAAAAATTGTAGAAAGGAAAGTCCTGTTAACATACCAAAGACCGGTGGCAGGTGAATGAAATTATGAAAACTGACGGCCGTGGTAATGGTCAGCAGGAACAGCATAACAATGCGCTTGGCACCACGTTTCATAGGAATAAAATCACTTGAACAGGGTGGTTGCTCATCGGGAACAGCAAAGTGCATTAAGCTGGCGGGCACTAACCAGTTCACCAGCGAAGGTAGAAATAGAACAAAAAATGACCAGAAATCAATGACGCCTTGATGGGTTGTAATATTTTTTTGCCAGACCATCAGGGTGGTGATATCGCCGAAAGGGCTGAAGGCTCCTCCCGCATTGGCGGCAACGACAATATTGATACAGGCAAGCAGAATGAACTGGTTATTATTGCAGCCCACAGCCAGAATCACTGCACACATTAACAGTGCTGTGGTCAGGTTATCTGCCAGGGGTGAGATTAAAAAAGATAGTATGCCGGTAATCCAGAATAATTGACGTAAACCAAAGCCTTTTCTTACTAACCAGGATCGCAGCGCTTCGAATATATTGCGTTCCTCCATGGCGTTAATATAGGTCATGGCTGCGAGCAGGAATAACATCAGTTCTGCGTATTCAAGCAAATTATGGCGAATAGCCTGTTCGGCAATATGAGGTATGTCATGAGTGGTATAGATAGTACCAATCATGGCCCAGATAATGCCGGCAGCCAGCATAACGGGCTTGGATTTTCTAAGGTTAGTAAATTCTTCTGCCATTACCAGTGCATATGCAATGATAAAAATAACAAGACCAGAATAACCGATCAGATGATTTGTTAAATTAAGTGTTTGTTGAGAATCAGTTGTGGCATAGACAGTGGCAGGTATGCAGCTGAATACCAGAAGAAAAAAAAATTTAGCGCTCAGTGTAAAATAATAATTCATGAATTAAAGATTTATATATTATCAAAATAAGTATTATACATAAGAGTTATAGTTGGTTATTAATCTAGAACAATTAATAGTTTTTACTATTATTTAATAGTTTGTTGATATTAAGTAACCTTATGGACTTAAAGGTTAGAATAAAGCTATGTTAGTATCAATTTAATATTAGTATATTTTCAGAATTTTGAGGCAGAAGTAGTGAAGAAGAAAGTTATAAAGATGAAATTCAGGCTTTTCCCATTTCTTGAGTGGTTGCCCATGCTCAAGGATCCAAATGTTATACGTGCTGATGTTATTGCCGGATTAACGGTTGCTCTGGTGCTGATCCCTCAATCGATGGCTTATGCAGCACTGGCAGGATTGCCTGCCTATTTTGGTCTGTATATTGCCTTTATGCCGGTGATGGTTGCTGCATTGTGGGGATCATCGAAGCAGCTGGCAACCGGTCCCGTGGCTGTCGTATCGTTAATGAGTGCAACCGCTCTGGCGACCATAGTGGGTGGGGTTGCTCTTGATAATCCAGATCCGGACATGGTTATGCGTTATATTTCTCTTGCCATGTTATTAACACTGATTATAGGTGTATTCCAGTTCAGTTTAGGTTTTTTTAAACTGGGCATTATTGTTAATTTCCTGTCGCACCCTGTTATTGTCGGATTTACTAATGCCGCTGCACTGGTCATCGGTCTTTCTCAGTTATCGAAAATTTTTGGTGTCAGTATGCCCGGTGCAGCAGGTGATCATTTTCTGAGCATCAGGATATGGGGTGTGTTGCAACAATTGGGCGAAACCCATATGTTGACTTTTATTATGGGCATGAGTGCATTTCTGGCTATGTTTTTATTGAAAAAATATATGCCAAAAATGCCCGGTGTTCTGGTGGTTGTGGCAGCCACTACATTGATCAGTTATTTCATCGGTTACAATGAAAAAGGCGGCAGTGTTGTTGGAGCTATACCCGAAGGTTTGCCTGCATTTGCGGTGCCTGCACTTAATTTGGCAGATTTCTGGGCGCTGTTACCCAGTGCCATTATTATATCGCTGGTTGGATTTATGGAAGCGATTTCAATTGCCAAAGCCATGGCCGCACAAACCAGAGATCATATTGATCCTAATCGAGAATTGATTGGCCAGGGTATGGGTAATATCGTGGGTAGTTTTTTCCAGTCTTATCCTTCCAGTGGGTCGTTCTCTCGTTCAGCGGTGAATCTGAATGCGGGTGCCAAGACAGGTTTTTCATCTGTTATAACCGCACTGGTTGTGCTGATTACATTATTATTTCTGACACCGCTTTTATATCATTTGCCTAATGCAGTTCTGGCTGCTGTGATTATGATGGCAGTATTTGGATTAATTAATTTTTCCGCAGTGAAACATGCGTGGCGCGCTAATGTTCACGATGGCATAGCGGCCATTGTAACGTTTATCTGTACATTGGGTTTTGCTCCACATCTTGATAAAGGCATTTTAATCGGCGCCGGTCTGGCATTAGGACTGTATTTATATCGGACCATGAAGCCCCGTGTTGCTATGCTTGGCCGTTACCCGGATGGTACTTTACGTGATTTGCAGGTTAATCCTAATTTATTGATAGATGAAGATATTTTAGTACTGCGTTTTGATGGTTCTTTATATTTTGCCAATGTTTCCTATTTTGAAGACACGATACTGGAAGAAGTGAGTGATCATCAATCGGCAAAATATGTTCTGGTCGTCGGTGATGGTATTAACGAGCTTGATGCCTCTGGAGAGGAAGTGGTTCATCATTTGATGGAGCGTTTACGATCTAATGGTATTACGCTTGTTTTTAGCGGGTTAAAGAAACAGATTTTTGATGTTGTTCGTGCTACTCATTTATTTGATTCAATTGGAAAGGAAAATTTCTTTGCTACAGAAGATATGGCGCTGGAAGATATATATAGAAGACTGGGCAAAGAAGGTGAGGATGCAATATTGCTGAACAGGCCGGGTTAAATAAAATTCTTTAAAAGAAAAAATGCTATTACTGTTGGGTAATGGCATTTTTTATGTGCGTTTAAAAAACAAATCCCAGACGTTATGACCTAATCGGTGTCCGCGTTTTTCGAATTTGGTAATGGGTCTATCGTCCGGTCGTGGTGAAAAAGCATTGTCAGGCGATAAGTTTTTGAAATTCGGGTTTTGTGACATTACGTCAAGCATGTGTTGCGCGTAATTTTCCCAGTCAGTTGCAAGATGGAAAATACCACCGGTTTTTAATTTTGTTGCCAGCAAATCAACAAACTTTTGTTGAACGATACGACGTTTATGGTGTTTCTTTTTATGCCATGGATCAGGAAAAAATAATTGTATACAGTCGAGACTGTTGTTGGCTATCTGATGTTCAATGACATCAACGGCATCATGACAGATGACTCTGATATTTTTGATGTTATGTGTTTCAATTAAATGTAATAAATGACCAACACCGGGCCGATGCACTTCAATGCCGATATAGTTTTTATCAGGATTATTTTGTGCCATCTGAAAAAGAGAATCGCCATTACCAAAGCCAATTTCCAGTACGACAGGTGCTGTACGACCAAAAAGCTGATCTATATTGATAATATCTGTTGTATAGTCAATGCCGAATTCTGGCCAGAGATTATCAAGCGCACGCTGTTGGCCGTCGGTTAAGCGGCCTTCACGTTTTACAAAACTTCGAATGGTACGAATGTATTTAGGTTGCATTGATTAACCGAAGTATTATCACAACAGTTACAGAACTAGAAAAATGTACCATCAATTGGTGATGAGGCAGAAGCATAACGTTTACGTGGCATACGACCGGCTAAAAATGCCTCACGACCTGCCTCAACAGCTTTCTTCATAGCAGAAGCCATCAGTACGGGGTCTTGTGCAGCAGCAATTGCTGTATTCATTAATATGCCATCACACCCCAGTTCCATTGCGATAGCCGCATCAGACGCTGTTCCCACACCTGCATCGACCAGTATGGGAACATGGGCGTTTTCAACAATGGTTAAGATATTGTATGGATTACGAATACCCAGGCCTGAACCAATAGGTGCTGCCAGTGGCATCACGGCGACACAGCCAATATCTTCAAGTCGTTTTGCAATGATGGGATCATCATTGGTATAGACCATGACTTTAAACCCGTCTTTAACCAGTATTTTTGCCGCTTCAAGTGTGGCTGTTACATCGGGGAACAGGGTTTTTTCATCACCCAGTACCTCAAGTTTAACCAGATCGTGACCATCAAGTAATTCACGTGCCAGACGGCAGGTGCGAATTGCATCCTCAGCGGTGTAGCAGCCAGCGGTATTGGGTAATAGTGTGTATTTATCAGGCGGTAGAACATCTAGCAAATTAGGTTCGTCAGGGTTCTGGCCAATATTGGTTCTGCGAATGGCAACAGTAACAATTTCAGCACCACTGGCCTGGGTTGCATCACGGGTTTGATCAAGATCTCTGTATTTACCGCTGCCCGTTAGCAGACGTGAATGATAGGCTTTTCCGGCAATTATAAGTGGGTCATTGTTCATGGTGTTTAAATGATTTAGTGTGTTGGTTAAAGTTTTTGTCGTGTTTTTAACAGCCGTTATACTGTTTGCGTCCGGCTTTTCGCAGTGGTTGCAGCCTTCAGGTTTAACCGCCACCAATGGCGTGGACGATTTCAATAGTGTCACCGTCCTTGATTTCATAACTTGCATGTTCACTTTTGGGTATGATCTCCCGATTAAGCTCGATCGCAATGCGTTTGCCTTCTATGCCTAATTGCTCAATGAGTTGACTTAGGTGAGTGCCGTCATCGAGTGATTTTTTCTCTCCGTTCAAGGTTATTTGCATGGCTCTATATGGGTCAATCAATAATATAAGGAGCCATATTGTACATGATTTAACAGATAGTGGCTTTCCAAAGGGCATTAAAGCTTTTTTATAGGAATATGGACAAGTGGGTGGCGATTTTTCGAATTTGACACTAAAATCCGTTGAGTAATCAAGGATTAATGATTTATTTAAAAATTTCCATGAAAATGGAGTGAAACATTATATATTTGGGGGTCTATTTTGATGGCTGTTGCTAGATTTTCAGCATCTATTTTTTTATGCGTGGGTTTATTGGGTGCGAGTATGTCAGTTCAGGCTGAAAATCCATTCAAGAAAACGATTGATTTTGATTTTCCAGATAATGTGAGCTGGGTTTTGAAAAAAGATACGGCTGTTAAAACAGGCAGGGTAAAAGAGGGCTCGGATGAGTTATTCTTTCACCTGAGTATCAATGATAAGCAGTTAAAACTAAGATTCAGTAAAAATGACCCGTCAGGTCTGGTGATTAATTCACGTAGCCTTAATAGCCTGGTCATAGAAGATGTGCTTGTGAATGGTGAGAGATTACCTATTTTCCAGTGGTGTCTTAATAATCAGCAAGCTGATTCAGGCAAGTTCAAGCAGGATACGCCGGTTGAAAAAAATGCCTGTATTAATGCTGAGGGTGATTTTATTATTAATCTGGACGAAAGAAGCAGGCAAATATTAAAAAGTGCCAAAACACTTGAGCTTGTTACTGAGCCCTATAGGCGGACTGAAATCCTTAATTTTGGTATGGCTGGCTATGTGGCCATAGCGAAAAAGCTGGATGCACCTGTAATGCCCGCAAAAGCAGCGCCTGTAATTGCTGTTGAAAAGCCTGTGCCTGTGGTTGTGCCAAAAGCAGAAGTTAAAAAAGTAGTTAAAATTTGTCAGGCTACCGCGCCAGCTGAATACACGACAATACAATCGGTTGCATATCCCTGTGCAGATGCTGCAAAAAAGGCGGCCGCTGAAGCTAAAATCAATCAAAAGGTTGATGCAGAAAAGAAAAAGGCTGAATTAGCGGCGGCAGAAGCCAGGAAAAAACAGGTGCAGGAAAAGGAAAAAACAGGTGATGCAGCAGCTAAAGCCAAAGCTGAAGAGGAATGGGCAAAAAGACAAACTGCAATCTGGATCAAGCGCTGTCAGAAACATTGGGCAAACATGGTAAGTCCTTGTTATTGCAAAAGTTATTTAGAGCATGCGCCCAAGGGCGTTAAGGACACCTGTCCTGCTGATTAAGCGTCATTAGCAACTCGATATTATAAAAAACGGCGGTGTATCCGCCGTTTTTTATATGCTGACGTTATACTGCGGTAAATCTAAATATAAAAATAGTTATGAGTGATTGCATAATAGTGGGTGGCGGCATTATCGGAATGCTGACTGCCAGAGAGCTTCAGGCTGAAGGTGCGGATGTTTTGCTGCTTGAAAAAGGGTTGCTGGGTGGTGAGTCCAGCTGGGCCGGTGGGGGTATTTTATCACCCCTCTACCCATGGCGTTATGGCGATGCTGTTAATGCGCTCGCCAAATACAGTCAGCAAGTGTATTCGTCCATAGCGGAGCAGCTATTCGCGGAAAGTGGTATTGATCCGGAATATATTCAGTCTGGTTTGATGGTGCTGGACCAGGATGAAAATGACCTGGCCAATACCTGGGCAGGGCAATGGGATATGCAGCTTGATGTGTTGTTATCTGCGTCGGATATCAATCCATATGAGCCGGAACTTAATTCAGTTGTCAATCGTGCACTATGGCTTCCCAATATTGCTCAGATGAGAAATCCCCGACTGGTGAAAGCGCTGGCCGGTAGTCTGGAACAACGTAACATTAACTGTGTTGAGCATTGTGAAATTCAGCAGTTAATTGAAGTAAATGGCGTCATTCAGGGCGTTAAAACTGCTGATGATGTCTATAAGGCTGACCGGGTAATCGTAGCCGGTGGTGCCTGGTCGGCAAATATTATTGGTTCACATACCAGGCAACCTGAAATAGCACCGGTAAAAGGACAAATGATTTTGTTTAAGGCCAGACAGGGCCTGTTAAGAACAATGGTTTTATCGGGGGGGCGTTATCTAATACCCAGACGGGATGGACGCATTCTGGCAGGCAGTACCCTGGAACATACGGGTTTTGAAAAACAGACAACGGACGATGCTTTACATAGTCTAAAACAATCTGCCATCGAATTAGTGCCAGCGCTGGCCGAATTTCCAATCGAACATCACTGGGCTGGATTGAGGCCTGGTACGCAGCAGGGTATCCCTTATATATGCCAGCATCCTGAAATAAAAGGTCTATATATAAACAGTGGACATTACAGGAACGGAGTAATTTTAGGGGCGGCCAGTGCAAAATTAATGAGTGATCTGCTGACAGGAAAACAACCAGAGCTGGATTTGACGCCTTATCAGTTCGAGCAGCAGCATTAATAAACCGTTGGCAGCAACCTTTCATCGTTAGTTTACTACCGATAGTAATTTATTCCATTTGAGTTAAATATCTTTAGCTACAACATTATTGCCGTTTATCTGAGCGAATAATCGTTCTGTCTAACAGCAGATGACATTCAGAGAATTGAGAGCTTTAATTGTGATTATGAAGAAATTACGCGGATTTACCTTAGTTGAGTTAATGGTGGTGATAGCCATTGCAGGATTGGTTTTGGCATTCGGTATGCCAGCGCTGTCTCCATTCATTCAGAATGGCAGGATAACAACAGTAACCAATGATTTGATTTCGGCTCTATACGTGGCCAGAAGTGAAGCGATTCGAATGGGATCAACAGGTTGTGTTTGTCCGAGTAACAACCCCACTGCTGGAGCGGATGCAACCTGTAATGCCACTGATAACTGGGAAATGGGCTGGATATCGTTTTTAGATAATTCAACAGGCAATTGTACGTTTGATGGTGGCATTGATGGCGGCGGCACCGATGTCTTACTAAAAGTCTGGGATGGTAGTTCATATAGCGACAAGATGACTGTTAGAGCAACCAATGATAATAATTCAATTAATGCAGTTGATTATGTCCGGTTTAATTCTCGTGGTGCAACCTTAACTAGCGGTGGTGTCATGCAGCAGGGTGTATTCAATATATGTGATAGTCGCGGTGTTGCTGATGTGAATGGCAAGTCTGTTGCCAGAGGTGTACAGATGACCATTGCCGGTAGTGTTAAATCCACCAATCGATCTTCTTTAATTACCTGCCCATAAATAGAGTTAGAGAGAGCTTTAATGAAACAGATAATGAAAAGTTATAAGAATCAATCAGGCTTTACACTGCTTGAATCGATATTAACTTTGTTTATTCTCACTATCGGTATTTTAGGTGTGGCCGGATTACAAATGCAGGGCATGCGCTCCGCAAATCTTGCCATGCAAAGAATGGCAGTAACCGTTAAAACTGGAGACCTGCTTGATCGTATGCGGGCCAATGCAGCTAACATTGTTGATTATGCTGCTGCTGCCGGTGCAAATAACGGATGTAATTCAGGTACGAATTGTACAGCGGCTGAGATGGCGGCCCATGATCTGCTGATGTGGCGAACTGATTTGACTAACTCATTGCCAGGTGCTCCCATCTTAACCGTTAATGTAGTGGACCCAGTTGTAACCATAACTGTCACATGGACTGATCGTGGTGATGATTATACATACACTGTAACGACACAAATATGATGCAGAAAAATATGAAACAGAAAATAGTCAGCTTAAAAAATTCAGTATCTGGTTTCTCATTGATTGAGTTAATGGTCAGTATGGCCATTGGTATGTTTTTGATAGCCGGTGTGTTTAGTGTTTTTGTTAATAGCAATGATAGTCGTCAGGCTGTTGAGGCTGAAGTGAAAATGCTGGATGACGCAAGATTTGCACTGGATGTAATCGCTTATGATTTAAGACATGCTGGATTATGGGGCCGATTAAAAGAACCGGACTTTGTGGATATATCTGCAGTGGGCGCAATAGCGGGTGAATGTGCGGCAGGCTGGACGATAGATGTCAGTAAGCCTGTTTTTGCTTATGATGACCCGGCAGGTGTTGCGCCTTATGCTTCCTGTGGAGGAAGTTTTTATGCCAATGGTGGTGATGTGGTAGAAATGAGATATACCATGTGGCAGCCAATTGCGGCTCTTTCGGCAGGCACGGTTTATCTTAATGGTGATGCAAACCAGGCGAAATTCCATATCTCGGATAACACAATTTCATTGAGTAGTGTGGCTAAAAATTATCGTTTTGTTGCTAATGCCTATTACGTTAGAAGCTGGTCTGATGTGGCAGGTGATGGTATTCCTTCTTTGCATCAATTGTCATTACAGCCTGGTACCGGCGCACCAGTCGTAGTTGATAATTTGATTTTGTCCGGCGTTGAAAATTTACAAATTCAATATGGTATGGACATGAATGGTGATGGCAGTGTTAATCAGTATGTTAGTCCTGGTGATGCTGCAATGGATTGGTCAAAAGTGGTGACTGCACAGGTATGGTTAATTGTCAGGTCATTAAATTACAACATGGGTATGGATACCAGTAAAGTATTTGTGGCACCACCATTTACAGGTGGTCAAATAAGTTATGCCAGTGATGGTTATAAACGACAGATGTTAAGCACTGTAGTGCAATTAAGAGATTCTGCCAGCGTTTATTAATGTCAGAGAGTTATTTAATTATGAATCATATAAATAAACAAAAGGGTGCAGCATTAGTCGTTGGCATGGTAGTGCTGCTGATTATGACCTTGCTGGGTATAAGTAGCATGAGAACAACGACAACAGAACTGAAAATTGCCAGTAACGATCAGGCGTATAATACAAGTTTTCAGGCAGCAGCATCTATTTTTGAATTTGCATTAGATGGTCCATCTGACCCTGCTACAGGACCTAATATAGATTGGGCAAATGCGATTGATTCGTCAAATAATCCTGTTACTCAGACAGTAATTAATTTTAATAATGCTGCACTCAATAATGCTTCGGCATCAGCAGATGCCGTTTATACAGATTGTAGAAAAGTGGTTCTCGGTTCCAGTTTACGAGGCCCTGCCTTTAGAGGTTTGGTGCATGAGATTAGAGCAATAGGTAATGCCACAAATAGTGGTGGCGACCTTCTTGCTACAAGCAGGCAGACATTAGGTGTGCAAACCATTCGCCCCGGCTGTCCAACGCTATAAAAAATTTGTACGGAGAATGTTATGAGAATTTCAAGATTATTTTTGTTTGCGATTGTCTTTCTAAGTGTAAGTTCTGCTCAGGCTTTTTTTGAGCAAATGGAATTTGCAGAAGAAGGACCCTTTTATGGCTTTTATCTGGGCAAGGATTTAAACGGTCATGTAAAAACAAAAGCCTGTGAAACCTGTCAGGAAAAAATGTTTATTATCACGCCAGATGTTAAGGCATCTCTTGATGGTAAGCCGGTGCCACTGAGTCGTTTTGTTATGTCAAAGCATGTGCCCAGTGTTCTGCATTTTGACATGGGAACTAAAAAATTAAGCAGAATTGTCTGGTATACGAAAAAGTAAATTTAATAAGGGATTATTAAATCATATTGAAATTGAGGGTGTGACCATGAATTATTTTACACAAAAAATTAAAATCGCAATGAGTGCATTTGCATTAACTTTGTATTGTGCAGCACCCGCAGTGGCTGAAGATATAGAAATCTATAAGAAAGAAAACCTGGGTGCTTTACTGGTTAAACCCAATATTTTATTCATTCTCGATACTTCCGGTAGTATGGGTGATAGCATTTCTAATCGTGAATTACCATCTGATCCTATTACACTCGGTACAGTCGATGGTAAGTACAGTACGCTTCCAACTGCCTGTGCAGGATTTGTTAATACTCGTATGTATTATTTGCCGAAGTTTAAATCGGTAGATGAGGTTACCTGCACGAATACCTATACAAATAGTTATATCGATATGTCACTGAATCAGTGTGATGCACTGACTCAGGCATTTGCACAGGCAGGACTTTATTCAGGTGAGTTTACACAGTGGAGTTTTACCACTCCCGGTGGTACCAGTAGTGATTATAAGTGGCGGAAAATAGATCCAAGTTATAGTAACAGTAAAAATTATATCGAATGTAAGGCAGACCGCGGCAAGCATGGTAATGGCGGTGTGGAAACCTACATCGATTTGACTACCAATGCTCCTTATACCACCAGTGATATTAATAAAGATGTAAACTTTACCTGGAGTAATAGCAGTACCTGGACGTTTTATTCAGGTGAATATTTAAATTATATAATGGCAACCAATGGGACAGTTACCTCGACACCCAAAATTGATATTATGCGTAGCGTTATT
>Ga0224496_10002224_pt1 | contig 11588 bp, 12 predicted proteins | sample SF_Jul11_sed_USG_2_FD_168127 | JGI IMG/M metagenome (GOLD analysis project Ga0224496, IMG submission 168127) | Sediment microbial communities from San Francisco Bay, California, United States - SF_Jul11_sed_USGS_8_1 | ecosystem: Environmental > Aquatic > Marine > Sediment | place: USA... | reverse complement strand
ATCTTCAATCGACACGGCCAGTGCCAGAAACTCACCTAATGAATCCCAGCGTAAATGATTTTCTTCAATCAGTTGCTCTACCAGTTTCGGTGCAGAACCACCAGCACCGGTTTCAAACAGACCACCACCGGCCAGTAACGGCACAATCGATAACATCTTGGCACTGGTACCGAGTTCTAAAATCGGGAACAGATCGGTAAGGTAATCACGCAATACATTACCGGTGACCGAAATGGTGTCCTTACCCGCTTTAACTCGCTCTAATGTATATTGCATGGCGGCCATTGGCGACATGATTTTAATTTCCAGGCCAGAGGTATCGTGATCTTTTAAATACGCGTTCACTTTTTTAATCAGGTTAGCATCATGAGCACGATGATCATCCAGCCAGAAAATTGCAGGCTGTCCCGTTAAACGCGCACGGGTCACGGCCAGTTTAACCCAGTCCCGAATCGGCAGGTCCTTGGTCTGACACATGCGCCAGATGTCACCCTTCTCAACCGGGGTATCGAGCAGAATATTATCGGCTTCATCGATAACACGCATTGAACCGTCAGAGGGAATCTCAAATGTTTTGTCGTGAGAACCATATTCTTCAGCTTTCTGCGCCATCAGGCCCACGTTACTCACCGTACCCATGGTGGCGACATCGAAGGCACCGTGCTGTTTACAGAAATCAATGGTGGCCTGATAAATACCGGCGTAATTACGATCGGGAATCATTGCGCAGGTTTCTTTTAACTGACCATCAGAACCCCACATTTTACCGGAGGAACGAATCATCGCCGGCATCGAGGCATCAACAATAACGTCACTGGGCACATGCAGATTAGTGATGCCCTTGTCTGAATTGACCATGGCCAGCTCAGGGCGGGTTTTATAAACGGCCTGAATATCCGCTTCGATGGCGGCACGTTCTGCATCCGGCAGAGCCGCAATTTTGGCATAGACATCACCCAGACCATTACGGGTATTCACGCCCAGTTTTTCAAACGTCGCCCCATGTTTGGCAAACACATCACGGTAATAAATATTCACCGCATGACCGAAAATAATCGGATCAGACACTTTCATCATGGTGGCTTTCATATGCAGCGACAGCAGCACATCCTGCGCTTTAGCATCACTGGCCGTGCGTTCAAAAAAAGATCGCAGCTTGTCGACGCTCATCACTGAAGCATCGACCACTTCATCGGCCAGCACCGCTATTTTCTCTTTCAGGACACGGGTTTCACCCGCGGCCGTTTTCAGCACAATTTTAAGATTACCTGCCGCGTTAATCACCACTGAGCGCTCACTACCGTAAAAATCACCCTCGGTCATAGACGCCACACAGGTTTTTGAATCCACTGTCCAGGCACCCATGGAATGAGGATGCTGTTTTGCATACTCTTTTACCGGGCCTGCCACACGACGATCCGAATTACCTTCACGCAACACCGGGTTAACTGCACTGCCGAGGACTTTGGCATAACGTGCCTTAATATCCTGCTCCGCCTCATTGGCCGCTGATTCAGGATAATCAGGGATCTGATAACCCTGTGACTGTAATTCACTAATCGCAGCCTTCAGCTGGGGAATCGAAGCACTGATATTGGGCAGCTTGATAATATTCGCTTCCGGGGTTTTGGCCAGCTCACCCAGCTCGGTCAGCGCATCAGCCACTTTTTGCTCCGCAGTTAAATGGTCGGGGAAATTAGCCAGAATACGGCCTGCCAGAGAAATATCCCGTGTTTCAACCTCAACACCCGCTGCTTTGGTAAAGGCCTGTACCACAGGCAGAAATGAATAGGTCGCTAAAGCCGGTGCTTCATCGGTTTGGGTGTAGATAATTCTGGAACTTGGCATGGTGAATATCTCTAAATCAGTTAATAGCGGGGCTAATCCGCAAAAGGGGCTTATTATATTTCATATTGGAGTGAGTATCACCCGCCACAAAACACAGGGCGATTGAACTCATTGCCTGACAGGATAAGCTGTACAAAAAAAACCAGATGACTGCAACCGGAATATGAACACATACATCCGCTAATCGTTATCGTACCTGGCTGTCACAAACGCACGCTTGCCTGCGTCATAGCGACGCTGACAGGCCGGGTCTTCCATGGCTTCAATAAAGGCTGCATTGAAATCATACAGACGATCATCATAACCTGCCGTGTGTAACGCCGCCATGAACCCGTCACCGCTACCGGTAGCTGCCACATACAGTTGCGGAATACTGTCATTTAAAATACTCAAATCGTCCGGATTTTCGTAAGACGCCTGACAACCACTGTTATCCGTGGCATGAAAATTTCGACACTTGATAGAACGCACCGGATAAACAACACAGGCCGAGTCCATCAGCAAGGGGCATTTCTGATTAATGGTGGCATGTTGTTCATGAGTAAGATGCTTCGCCTCCTGCACATTCTGTTTTGCAGACTGCATAATCTGTTCAATCTGTTCTGCAGACAGCGTGGTTTTGACATAATCAACCATGGAAAAAATTTCCACCGCATCTGCCACCACTTTAAAATGACAACAATAGGCACAGCCTTTGGCGCAAGCTTTCGACTGTGAAGATTCAGCACTCACCTTTTCAATCAACTGATCATGTCGAAGATGAAAATGACGCAACACCTCATGGGGCGATAACGACATCAGCTCAGTATAACTGGTCTGAAACTCCTGACTGGCCAGACTGGGTTTTTCGCGTTTAAACATGTGGTCTCACTGTTACGGTAACAGTTATCCTGCAACCCGACTGATTTTAAAAAAACACGTTTGTAATTTAAAACTAAACCGGCACTTCATAATCGCTCATGCGCAACAAACGATCCTGTTCTTCCTGCCATGCCGCCTGAATTTCCTGCAATACCAAATCCACATCAGCCGCCTGTTCACTGTCTTTAAAGTGACCGGTGAGCGCAACCTCAGGATGCAGTTCCCCGTTTTCATACAGCGCCCAGATTTCTTTAGCGTACTGGGTATTTTTTAATTGCGGTGCAAACAGTGCGTAGTAGTCGGTGATTTTATTCACATCGCGGGCGAGCATGGTTTGCGCATTATTATTGGCGGCAGCATCCACCGCCTGGGGCAAATCGATGATTACCGGGCCGGTGTCATCAACCAGCACATTAAATTCAGACAGGTCACCGTGCACCAGACCGGCACAGAGCATGCGGGTAATGTATTGCATGACCACGGCATGATCTTCTAATGCCAGCTCCACGGACATTTCCACATCACCCAGTCGTGGTGCCACCAGGCCCTCACCATCGGTGACCAGTTCCATCAGCAAAACACCATCGACACAGCAATAGGGCACCGGCACACGCACACCCGCCGCCGCAAGACGATGCAGTGCATCCACTTCAGCCGTTTGCCAGACCTGTTCCTGTTCATGACGGCCGAACTTCGAGCCCTTTTCCATGGCACGGGAACGGCGACTGTTGCGCACCTTGCGACCTTCCTGATAAAGCACCGCTTTTTTAAAACTACGCTGGTTAGCCTCTTTATACACCTTGGCACAACGAATCTCTGCGCCACAGCGCACCACATAGACAGCGGCTTCTTTGCCGCTCATCAACTGGCTGATAACCTCATCAATGAGGCCATCATCGACCAGGGGCTGAAGTCGTTTTGGAATTTTCATGGCGCTTTATACCCTACCTGAGCGCAGGATGAAATGACCTGGGTGGCTAATACCGACAAAACAGGTTATATCGCTATCAAAAAGGGCCAGAAAGAATGAATAACGGCGTTAATTCAGCACACAATGCCCTGCGGCTTGTTCGAGCATCCCTGCTCTGATATTAGAGATGATAATACCGCTCATCGTTATACATCTCCCATTCCTTTGATTCCCGGCACAACCCGGTACTGCCGGCACACATTAAGGTGCACATGCGCCAGTATGATCGACAACAATGTCAGCACAGGATGCCAGACAGGCATTGCCATAGGTAACACCATCAACACCACAGAGGGGATCATATAATTCATTGCACCAGGTCAAACAGATGAAAATGAGAAACAGAATAAACTGTTTTAAGAAGACAACCTGATTACCCGGTAAAAAGCGAATTTATTTTCAGCAGAAATTTTGTTTTAATAATTTAAAACAGATAATAATTGCGTACAGGCACGAGGCGAAAACATAAAATTAAAAATCTAATCATCCGCCTTTTTATTGTCATCTTTCTTTGCCATCGCCTTGCCATCGAAATAACGCATCATACTGGCCGAGCCCACCACAAATAAAATCGCCAGTATCAACAGTATCCAGAACATTTTCATAGCATTGTTATTACCTGTCAGGTTAATTAAAGCCGAACACCGATACGGTCACTGCGTAGGCCGGTTTCAGCATCCAGGGATAACCAGATATATTCCGCTTTACCATACAGATAATCACGCGGCACCACACCCCAGTAACGGCTGTCATTACTGTTGTCACGATTATCACCCATGACAAAATAATAACCCTCAGGAATAATATATTCCGCATCCATAGCCGGTCGAGATGAATTCAGCGTAATGCCATAGGAGATATCATCCAGCGTTTCCATATACAACATCATCTGTTCAGCAGGATCATCTGTCTGATAAGTGCCAGCCGATTCACGCGGCACAGGCTGATTGTTGATATACAGAATCTTGTCATAATACGCCAGATGATCCCCGCCTTTAGCAATAATACGTTTTACATATTTAATACGGGTATCTCGCGGGTAATCAAAAACCACCACATCACCCCGACGGGGTTCACTCGTTTTATACGCTCGCGTATTAACCATTAAAAAATCATTCACCCGCAGGGTTGGCAACATCGATGCTGCAGGAATACGAAACGGCTCAAAACCAAACAACCTGCCTCTATAATCCACAAGTGATGCATTCAATACAGCCATCACCACCAGAAACAGAATATAAAAATACCATTTCTGACTAACATTCAGCACATGGGATGCCGGATTACGCGCCAGTATAAATGATGAGGCCATTACCAGCAGATAAACAACGGCAAAAAGCAATATCACAACAGACATGCCGTTAGATAAAAATATCAGCCCTGATCCGCCCATGAATAACGGAATAAGAAACAGTAAAAACGGAATAGCCATGGCCAGCTTCCATTTACCCACATACAGATGACCCAGCCCCGGTGAAATCAGACTAAAAAAAACAGCAAGACTCGCATGACGTTTTTTTATTAATGGTTCAGTCATCATAATCCCTGACTATACGATTTTATAAATCACTAACCGATTCAATCCAGGGCTCTAATCGTTTACCCAGATTTAGCAGAACAGCATAACGCGGCGCAATGAATTCATCACCATAATTGGAGAATGCTTCGCCCTGTGTTGCACGAGTGATGATATCTGAAAAAGGTAAAGGCACATGAACCCGTGAAATAAACAGATCTTTAACACTGGCGGTGAGTTTGCTGTCAACCCAGTAAGGTTTCAGCTCACCGCTAATAAACAGATACTGTTTTTTATCTGAATATTTTTCGATCAATGCCTGTTTATCAAGACCCGCATCAATAATAAACAAACGCGTGTCAGACAACTGCAGGCGTTCTAATTTTGATTTAAGATTTTTAAGACTTCTAACCAGGCCTTTGTTATCCGCATCAGCCTGCTGTTTTTGTGTTGCCTCGGCAAGCTCCTTTTCAGCAATGGTTAATGCTGTTTTATAGGCATCGCCGTCAAACTCAAGTACAAACACCACTTCAATCGACTGTACATCACGATAACGATCATCATCACCGGGGACTTTAATACTATCCACATCCACACCCAGCTGTTTTAGTTTGTCTTCACTTAACCAGTCCGGCTCGCCCCATCGTTGCGTGATTAATTTATTCTCTTTGTTACGACTCAATGAAGACCAGTTAATCGATAAAGACATACCACTGTTTTCATCAGCAGATGAAAAGTCATTAACAACGGATAACTCACGTTCGGTCAGTAACAGCTGCGTCACTTTATCATCGCTCCGGTTATAGGCAACACCCGCCAGTACCATGACATTGACCAGTAACAAAAGCACAGCCGATATAATCGTTAGCCTAGACATGATGCTCTCCTGTTAACTGACTATGATGACGAATGCGCTTATAAACAAACAGTAACAACAGGGAACACAGGGCAATCACCAGGAAGAACAAATAGCGTGGCATAATCTCCCACCACCAGTCGAATAACTTGGTGTATAAAAACAGCACAAAAAATACATTGCCGGTATTCACCACATCGGACCAGTGTTTTTTAATCCCTGTGGCCACCAGTGCACCACTGACCACAAAACCGGTGAGCTGATAAAAACCTTCAATCACTGCATCAGGAAAATCCAGATAACTCGCCCCACCCCAGCTGGATAACACCAGCACCGGAATTAAAAACAACAGACACCCCGCCACCCGATAAACAGGTGCAAAACCACTGTAAGGTTTTTGATTAATCCACGTGGGCAGGCTGAATATCACCAGCGCCGGTAACAGAAAGTTTTCAGGTCGCTCACCCATATATAACCAGTACATACCTGACCAGCTGCCGACACGGGCCGCAATAAACGCCGCCAGACACATAATACCCATCGCCAGTAACAGCCGCACATCAAACGCATAAGCCAGCAGGAATCCATAGGCTGCCCACACCAGCAGGGCTTTATCCGAGGGCGTTATATTAAAAATCTGTCCCAGCATACTGAGGTTAAGAATGAAACAGACAAAACTCACCATGGCCAGCAATTTTGCAAAGTAACCGGTGGTTTCATATTGGGCGATAAAATACGTTAAACCGAGCGTGAGTAACGGCGCCAGTACCAGCACCGACACCTGGGCCGGGGTCGTTAAATATCCCCAGAACTGATAAAACAGAAAAAACACACTGGCAGCCATTGCCAGAGCACCCAGAAATGACGCAATTTTCATTCCCGAGGAAAGCTGTTTTTCCCTGTCACTGGTATCAATATCAAACTGATTAGAAAGTGTTTTAAGCAAAGACTGATGATACTGTGCCACCGCTTCACGCTGCGGTGGCTCCAGTGTTAGAACCTTTTCATCTTCAAGCATTTTAACTTCATTGTTAAAAGCCCGAATCTGATCCGCTCGTTGTTGTGCTATGAGTTTATTATCCATATCCAGCAAAGTCCGCTTTTAGAAAAGTCTTTGCTGATTATTGCAAACAACGGCGGAGTAAATCAAAGCATTACTGCTGATGCGTTAGAAATAATAATTAACGCCGACACTGAAAAAATTCAGTTCATTATCATTTCCAAGCTCGGTGTATTCGATTTCCGTTAAACCACCCAGCGCCCAGAAACCAATGCCTATACCCATAGAAAACTCGATATCATCATTATTACCGGTATCGATATGAGTTAAGCCCACCTTGCCTTTGAATTTCACCTTGGTATTACTGCGAAATGAAGCGAAGGCAGACAGGGTATCCACATCCCAGTCATTACCACTGCTGGTTTCACCATCGATCAGGCTGCGGGTGTATTCGATTTCTGTCGCCAGATAACGGTTGTTCTGGTAACCAATATCAAAGCCACCATTAATGGCATTATCCGCAATGCCGGTGCCCGCATCCATAAAGCCGCCTTTAATGGCAAAATACCAGGGCGAACCCTTGCTTAACACCGGGGTGGAGACAGTCAACAGCAATGCACAGGAGATACAAGTTAGTGTTTTCATAATCACTCTGAAAATAAAAAAAAGGCATAATAAAACAGCGCTATGATGATCGCCGTGAATAAATTCAAAGTTCAGGTAGTTAAATCGAATCTGCCACCTTCACCTTTATCTGTTAATGCAGATGCGATTCAGTCACTGACTAGAAATTAATCACAATGCCCACTTTCAGCACAGAATCTGTCTGCTTGACAGTCAAGGGTGGCTCACTGTCATGGGCTATATCAATCTCCACTTTTAACGATGAAGACTCGGTTAACCTGCTCACCAGCGAAAGATCTTCGATAGCACGAAAATCACCACCATCACCCAGTTTCGGCTGGTAATAGGTGGTACTCACTAACGACACATGCGAATTGAACTGATATTTTATGACCAGATACGTATTGGCCCGCACCGCCTGTTCTGTATCGTCTTCACCCGGTAAAAAAGTATCCAGTCTTTCACGCTCATAAAAGCCACCCAGGCCGAGAAAGAAAGCCGTTTTGTCATTCAGTTCACCCAGCGTTAAACGCACACCGCCGCCGGCCAGCGAACGCATGGTTAAATGGGTAAATTCATTAAACGATAACTGGGCAAAAGCTTCCCATGCCAGTTGCTCGTCGAGTCGATGAATATGCCGGTAATGGGTAAAGCCCCTGTTTTTATCTCGCACACCGGCACTTTCCGCATAGGCATAACTGGCCAGAATAAAGTCGGTGATCTGATCGTCCGTCCACTGCAGCTTGACACCGCTGGCAGCACCTGAACGCTCGGTGTTACCACCCTCAAAGGCCAGATCCAGATCAAATGCCCCGGCAAAACCTTGAGGCGGTTTGCCCAGATGAATAGTTTCCATACTCACAATGGCCTGTGCATTAAATGCAGTGCACAGTGACAGCAGGCAGACAAAAATAATTTTTTTCATAAAAACTCTAAACAAATAAAAAACCCATAATAAAACACTGAACCACAGGTCTCCATGAATAATTCTGCCATCAACCCGTTCCCGTTAGAAACTTGACCTGATTAAATTATTTTTATAGGTTAGCCCATCGCCCTTTAATTGAAAGTTAACACCATGTTTGTTTTACTCAACATTGAAAACCTGCCCGACGACCTGCAGAACCTGCCCGCCAATACAACACACAAGCTTACTTTTAAAGTGGTCTACACCCTGCACGACGTGCCCGATTCGTTTACCGGTATTGTGTTTGAAAATGCAGCCGGTGAATTAAAGCTGGAACATTTTAATGCCCCCAAAGGTAACCGGCGTAAAATTATTACCCTGAAAAACAAACTGGCACCGGGCGCATTTGAACAAATCGAACAATACCTGTTTGCAAAAAGCCGGGGCGACAGTATTCGCTACCCTCAACAATTAAAAACCCTGAGCCTGCGGGGAACGCGAACCATGGGCGGTTAATTAAAATAACGTTTACTGCTCAGGCAAATTTTTCCATCCATTTAGTTACCAGCGCAATACCGCCAACCATGCCAGTCACCGCAATCAGTGATTCCAGCGACAGCGTGGAAATACCGCTCAGGCCCTGACCGACATTACAGCCATACGCCATAATGGCACCCAGCCCCATCAATGAGCCACCGAACAGCGCCATTTTAACCGTGCCCCTGGCAGGTGCAGTGATTTTAAATTGCCGGCTGACCAGGGCGAGTAAAAACGACACCACGGCGGTACCGATGACAAAAGACACGGCAAACGACAAACCCGCCAGTCGCCCGGAAAGCAGAAAATAACCAAACCGTGCCAGCGGCCCGGACATGGTCATGGCCGAGGGTTTAACCGGCATAAATTCATCCTGCGCCAGCACACCGGTGATATACCAGCTAACGACCACCAGACTGCCGACCACGGCACCCACCAGCAGCATGTTTTTATCCGGGCTTAGCTGCCAGCTTTTAAAAAGTACCAGCAACAATACGGCGATCACCACCGCCAGCACCAGCCAGGGCGGTAGCGACAGTATCGAGGCAATTCCCGCATCGGTGTTTAGCACCATGGCCGTGGTGCGTGTCAGCCCGAGGCGAACAGATTCGAGAAAACCAAACTGCACTATGGCGGCCACCAGGGCAAAAGAAACAAACACTATCAGCGAATACAGGCTGCCTTCCATGGTTCTCACCAGGGTGCGCGTAATACAGCCACCGGCCAGGGCTGAACCGATACCAAACAAAACCCCGCCCAGACCGGCACCCAGCCAGTCGAGCGTCGGGTCACGGTATGAGGAATCGCCAATGGCCACCAGGTCCATCATTTCAAGATACTGGGTACCGCCAATCGCCACCAGCAGGGCAACTGAAAACGCCACTATCAGGCGCGTATCCTTAATCAGTAACAGATTACCGATACCGGCCACCAGACAAAACCGAAAGCGCTGCAACGGAATGGCAAACACCGCCCCCACTGCAAGACCACCACCAACTAACCAGAGATTAATGTCATTCATATTGCTGCACCCGGCCTGTTATTTATGATTGTTTGCCTCAGTTGCCAGTTCACGTTCCAGCTTATCCGCCAGATCACGTCGTATTTTTATTTTATGCGCAATGCTGGCATAGTTTTTTATTGTACAGGGCATATCTTCGAGTGCCTGGGCTTCCTTGCGCAGTTCATCGATAGCCTGCTGCTTGCTCATTGTGGGTTGATCATTCATCACGTAATATTCTCACCTCTGGCGTGTCAACGCCATTTATTCTGATTGTTGCGTAACCTATGTCCATACATAAATACCTGTCACACTACCCGCCCGAAATTATTTCCCGGGCAGAATCGCTGATCAACAACAATCAACTGGCAGACTACCTGCTGCAACGTTATCCCACTGCACATAACATCATCAACGATAACGATTTACGTGACTATACACTGGCACTCAAAAATCAGCACATGAAAAAATCACAACCCTTAAGCAAAATTATTTACGATCAGACAATACACGTCGTTAATAATGCACTCGGCCTGCATAGCTACGCGACCCGCAGACAGGGTGGCAAACTAAAAACCAAAAATGAACTGCGTGTCAGTGCCGTGTTTAAAAAAGCACCGGAAGCATTTTTGAATATGATCGTGGTGCATGAACTGGCGCACCTGAAAGAAAAGGAACACAACAAGGCGTTTTACCGGTTGTGCCTTAACATGCTGAGCAATTATCATCAGCTGGAACTGGATATGCGTTTGTATCTTATTCAGCTGGAACTGGGTCAGGCATTATACGAATAAGCATCAGCCTTGACTGCCGAATTCATCGGTCATGGTCTGTACTATGTCTTTTATAAGATCCAGAAAAATATCAACACCGTCCTGATGATGAATTCGGCGACAGGCGTTCATGGCAGAAATAGACAGATTAATCGCCGCATGATAATTACCTTTATCGACATGATGTTTAATACTGTCTATTTCCGCTTTGATATCCATTGTTAAACCTGAATTTTTTTAGCCTCGCCAGCCGCTAATATGCACGCCGAAAACACATCAACACCACCAGCCTGGTTACCAGTCAGCCACCACACCGAAATGAATTCGATTCATCTGTGTTGCATAATTGATATTGTAATAATCATAACCCTTATCCCATCGCGCATACATAGACAGATCTTTCCACCCCGAAGGTTTCATAATCAGCTCACCGGTGTATTGCAGATTATCACTATCGTTTGCCTTTATACCGGGAGTAATAAAATCACGGCCGATTTTACGCGCCAGGGTTAACTGCAGACTGATGGTATCAAAAAAATCCTGACTGTCCGCCGGTTTGTCAAATAATGAAAAACGGCCTGACAATTCAACCAACCGGTCTTCATAAAAACCGGTTTGCTCCGCCTCCCAGGTGGCATTCACAAAATAGTAACGGTAATTGACTTTAGCCCATTCCATAAATTGATTAGTGCTTAC
>Ga0224496_10002223_pt1 | contig 11590 bp, 12 predicted proteins | sample SF_Jul11_sed_USG_2_FD_168127 | JGI IMG/M metagenome (GOLD analysis project Ga0224496, IMG submission 168127) | Sediment microbial communities from San Francisco Bay, California, United States - SF_Jul11_sed_USGS_8_1 | ecosystem: Environmental > Aquatic > Marine > Sediment | place: USA... | reverse complement strand
GGGTCATCGCGATAACGCACAATATGGTGAACATGTAATTGCGGCACGATGTTACCCAGCGCCGCAATGTTCAGCTTGTCCGGCGCAAAGGCACACTCCAGTGCACGTGACAGGCTGACCGATTCCTGCAACAGCTGCTGCTGGTCAGCGTCAGACAACTGGTGGATCTCGGTAATGTCCGCACGCTCAGGCACCAGTATGAACCACGGGTAATTTGCATCCAGCATCAACAGCAACTGGCACAGCGGGTAATGCCCGACGACCAGGCAGTCCTTTGCCAGTTGCGGATGCAGTGGCACCTTATGCCGGTTCCGGCTCGGCTTCGCGAACCGCCGCAGCTGCTGCCGGCTGCGTTGCGTCCCTGCCGTCGCCGGTTTTTGCCGCACCACCGACCGCCTCGACCAGTTGCGGCAGGAATGCCGCAAGCTCCAGTACCATGATGGTGAAGTCCAGGTCGAAGCGACTGGCCGGGTCATCCGCCTCGGTCTCCTGCTCGGCATCCTGCACGATATCCTCGAAACGCAGGCGCTTGATCGACAGGTCTTCGTGCAGTACGAACGACAGCCGATCGGTCCAGCGCATGGCCAGCTTTACGGCGCGCTTGCCACCCTTGATATGGTTGCGCACTTCCGCCGCACCGAGGTCCTGGTGCTTGCAGGTCACCACACCGCCATCGGGTTGCGGATGCTTCAGCTCGCAGTCATCGCCCAGCTCAAAGCCGGACGGCAATTGTCCACCGTCCAGCCAGCGCGTCATGTAAGCCGACAGCGACTTGTCCGATTGCAGCGGTGTTGCGGGCAGGCGCCCCAGTGAATTGCGCAACTGCGACACCAGCAACTCGGCCTTGCCGGGCGAGGCGCTGTCGACAATTAGCAGCGAGTTGCGCGTATCGATATAGGCAAACTGGTTGCTGATGCGCGTCAGTGCGCGCGGCAGCAGGTCGACAATGATTTCTTCCTTCAGGCGCATCTTCTCGCGCCGGTAAATCTCGCGCGATTCCGCCGCCTCGATATCCGCCACCTTGTCATCGAGTAATTGTTTAACGACGCCGGCCGGTATCAGTTTTTCCTCCCGGCGCAGGCAGACCATGATGTAACCGTTGGCCGCGTGCACCAGGTGTTCGCCATGACGGCCGAGCGGCGGTGCCCAGCCGGCGGCCACCATGTCCATCTTGCGGCAGCCGCTGAACGCATCGTCCTGGAGATGTGCGGCAAGCTTTTCCGGAGTGGTAGTGAACGGATCCTGCAGCCGATAAACCTGTAAATTTCTAAACCACATAAATCCGCCTGTCTGTTACGAAGGCGGCACATTATGGTTAATCCAAACGCCAAAGACCAGCCCTCAGCGCGAGATTTCAGATCAACAGATCACCGCTGACGATACGCATAATCAGCAGCAGGTCGGCCACATTGAAAATGCCATCGGAGGCCGGCAAGCCATTGACCAGTTGGGCAACGTCACCGCGCTCGGGATTAAAACCAACGTTGTATTTTTACGGAATTAAACGGTGTGAACCGGCGCCACATCAGCCAGCGACATTACCGTTGCCACAACAGACGGGGTATCCGGGACTCCTCTCTTTGCTCTACCTGTACTGAACACATTAACAGTCAATATTGCGACGCCTTATACAAGTACCATTGTATTTCATGCGCTTACAAGACCTACTTCAGACAATTCCAAGGCCTTATGCGGGCACTGAAAAAAGGCATGGCATGCCGCGAAAAACCACCGCCGGGAGACATAAAAATGCCTTCACAATGGCCGAGACATTTTCAATTGAACTGAGGTATTATCAGCCTGTACGACATGGAGGGGGGCAGGATTTTTTATGCCGCTTGAAAGATCGTTAAGTCGAAGGTTGCATTTTTATCAGGTCATCCCGGTAGATTCCAACAAAACGCCTGTTTGGTTCCTTGTTTAAATTGCAATTGATTTCCAGTAAATTTTCATCAGAGGTGTTACATGGCTACAGGTACTGTTAAATGGTTCAACGAGTCCAAGGGTTTTGGTTTTATTGCTCCCGCCGATGGTGGTGAAGATGTATTCGTACATTTCTCTGCAATCAACGGTGATGGCTTCAAAACACTGGCAGAAGGCCAAACAGTAAATTTTGATGTCGAGCAGGGACCGAAAGGTCTTCAAGCGATCAACGTCATCGGACAATAACAACACGACAGTCAGACTATAAGAAGACCCCGCCTTGCCGCGGGGTCTTTTTTTCACCAATGATTAACCAGCACAGCGCAGCGCGTGTTCGCTTCCCCGGCTGATGGGCCGTTACCGCCCACCTGCCCCCCGATCTTCACCCTACATAACCGGCACCGGTTACCAGGCGCTTGCCAATGAATTGCAGGCGCTCTGGAAACGACGCAGCGGCGTAACGAAAGCACTGACAGCTGCCGCCGCCGAGGGTGACCGTTCGGAAAACGCAGAGTACATCTATCGCAAGAAAGAGCTGCGTGAAATCGACCGGCGCATCCGTTACCTGCAGAAACGCCTGCCGGACCTGAAGGTGGTGAATGAACCACCCGACGATTGCGGGCGGGTATTCTTCGGCGCCACCATCACCCTGGAAGACGACGCAGGCGTTCATGTGGTCTACCGCATTGTCGGTGCAGACGAGTTCGATCCCGCCAAAGGCTGGATCAGTATCGATTCACCCCTGGCTATTGCACTACTGGGGAAACGACCGGACGAGGATATCCGCGTCGATACGCCGGCCGGAATCGCCAGCTATTACATCGTGTCGATCAGGTACTGACAACCGCGCAGCGCAGATCATTCATCGCGGGTGATCTTGCCACGCAGCTGCTTGTCGCGCCCGCGACGGGTTTTCTGATCGAGACGTTGTCGCTTTGAGCCGGCCGTCGCACGCGTGGGAATGCGTTTGCGCTGGACCACCATGGCACGCCTGACCAGCTCGCCCAGCCTTTCCAGCGCATCCAGCCGGTTCTTGTCGCGATCACGGAAACGCTGCGCCTTGATAACGACAATGCCATCCTTGCTGATACGCCGGTCCGGGTATGTCAGCAGGCGCTGCTTGCAGTCCTGCGGCAAGCTGGAGCCACGGATGTCGAAACGCAGCGCAACAGCGGACGACACCTTGTTGACGTTCTGCCCGCCCGGACCGCCGGCACGAATGGCCGTCAGCTCGATTTCGCTGTCCGGGATGCGGATGGAACGGTTGACAGTCAGCACGGCGGCCCGCCCCTACTGCGCCTGCGTCTTGAATGCGCCGCAGCGTTCACAGCGCAGCCGGGTGACCAGCCTGCCCTGCTTGCTGTCGAAGGTGGTGTCGCCGTCAACTGTCCACTTGTGAAAGCCGCGGCGACACAGGGTATTGCCTTTTGCGCGCTCGGCAGCAGTCGGCTTCCTGAAACGTAGAATATCGGCCATGCGTGATTGCCGCGCGCTTTTGGAGAACGACCTTTGCCGGTACGAAGGCTAGTGGGTGCGTGCCCCGAGCAGGCGCGACTTGAAGCGCTGCAACAGTGTCTGTGCACCGTAACCCGGTATAACAGCCTGCCGGGTACCCGCCTGCGTTTCAATGGACGGCGACAATTTCGCCTGGCCCCAGTTAACGGCCTTTTCTTCTTCCATGACTCGCGCCGGACGCAACGGGTCTGCGCCCAGCGTACCGACCAGCCCGGCCAGGTATTCAGGGCTGCGGGTGTTCTCCAGCCGCGTCCTGGCCGCGGCCAGGCGCTCACCGATACCAAGGCGTTCTGCTTCATCAGCATAACTTTCGTTTTGCAGGAACGACTGCAGGCATTCCACATGGCCTTCCCACAGCTTGATGTCACGCGCCTGCTTCAGTTCCAGTCGCTCACGGTACCAGTCGGATGACAACAGGCTTTCGCGGGTGAACATGGCCCGGAAATCGGGGTGATGCGCATCCATGCCGGCATATTTACCGGTCGCCATGATAATGAGCAGGGCCTGCAGCGGCGGGCAGGCATCCTCGATGCTGCCGTCTTCCAGGTAGCGCTTGGCCACCATCTGGTGTGCCTCGGTAATATTATTGATGCCGTCGACATAGGCCTCGATGCCCTGCACTTCCGGTTTCAGAATCTCCTCGGTGAACACCGCGTCCGGCTTGTCGAAGATCTTGCCCATGAAGCCATGCACAAAATGCTGAGTGATACGGTAACCCAGGCGACTCGCCAGCACGGTCTTGCCAGCATGCTCGAAGTCCTCGAGCCGCTCCAGGTAACCATGCTCGATCAGGTAACCGGGCTCGCGCTCTTCCGGTGACAGGCGCGCCCATATCTCGGGAATCAGCAGGCTGATGTCATGGTCAACACGCACATATGGACCCACATAACCGGCCGAACTCGAGAAGCCGGCGTAGCCGGTGAGGATGAACGACACCAGCGCATTGTTCAGGTCCGCCGTCGGGCGCAACGCATTGAACGGTCCCTTGGTCAGGGCGCCCTCGGTACCTGCACCCGTGGTTGACGGTGACTTGCCGGTCAGGCTGCAGACAAAGTCCATGAACAGTTCGGGCAGTTCCTGGTAGTGAATCGGGTTGTAGACCGCCAGCGGACGGATCCCCGGTTCAGGCGGGTTGTTGCGACGCCCGGTCAGTACCGCATCGACCGGGTGGCAAATGGCGTCGGCAGGGGCCAGCTTGCGATGCAGGCGTATGCTCATTTCTGCAAGATACTTGCGCTCCGGCCTGACGATATCCGGACGCACCTGCAGGTAACGCGGATTCAGCGACGGCTTGCCATCGACAATGCGCGGGTGTGCAGATGACACGGTATAGGTGGTACCGTTCTCATGCGCCGTTTTCAACATGGCCTGCATCGGCGGCGTGAACTGGTAGAACGTATGCACATCCTCGACCAGCGCGGCCAGTTTCTTCTGATCCAGCGGTTCGAAGTTGGCGATAAAGTTATCCGGCTGTGACATATCCAGCTCGGTCTGCTTGTCAAACCCGGGATGCTTGGCTTCGTCCGGGCGCTGGAACAGGCGGTACTCGCAGTTTTTCACCAGCTTGATGCTGCGATCACTGTTAACTTCCGGTCCACAGTTATCGATACAGTCGGCCGGTACCACGACCGATGCGGAAATATCATCTTCCATCTGCACCTTTTCCGTGGCAATGAAGTCCTGGCGCAACTTGAACGTGCGCCACTTGCCGTCACGGTCGAAACCGACCCGCAGGTAAGAGGCCACGATGTTGCGTCCGTCCAGCTTGAGTTCGTGCGCCGGTGCGCCATCGACCTCGTCGACGGACAGGTGACTCTGCCAGTCAGTGCCCCACTCGGGCCGGTAGAAGCGTTTAATGAGAAATACCAGTGCAAGTATTCGCGGAGAAATCGAACCCAGCCAGTTATTGTACTCATCGGTGGTCGAAGACGTCGGTGTCAGCAACTTGATGACCGAACCCAGGCTACGCTCGGCGCTCAGCGGCTGCCGTCTCGCATCCCGATCTTCTTTTTCAAATCCCGGCTTGAAACGTCGCGTGTAATCCCGGTCGAAAATCTCCTGCACACGTTCCAGGTCCTTCTGCAGGTCGTCGATGAACAGCGGCCGGTAGATGACTGCATCGTTCATTGATTTGGAAATTTCCGATTTGCCGCCACCGGATACCGTGCACGGTTTGTGGCAGAAAGTCCCTTCCGGGTTCATTCCAACCAGCCGCCAGGACGGCGCGCCCGGGTGCTTGAGCATTTCAATCTTGTAGCCGTTCGGTTGCATGTAAATCTGCTCGGGCCTGAGCGGAATCGTCTGCGTCTCGCCGTCTTTATCCCATGTAATGGTCTGCGCGTTGAGGTCCATACGGACTTTCTGCGGCACATAGATAATTTGCGGGTACTTTCGATCGATGCCGTAGCCTTCCGGCTGCAGGTCCATCAGCTCGCTGCAGCGCGCGTACAGGTCCTCGAACGAGTAACCGGGCGTGGTGTAGGTACGACTGTCGACGCCGTATTCCTCACCGTGGTTGCGGCACGGAAACGCCAGTGCACCACCGGCATGTTCCTCTTCGGCCATGCCGAACAGGTTGGCCGAGTAACCCAGTTGCGTCTTGACTTCTTTCTTGCAGTAACCGAAATAGTTATCCGCCAGCATGGTTACGATCACGCCGCTCTCGTCGCGCGCCGTCAGCTTGAATGCCTGGCCATCATTGTACAGTTCATCGGCGGATTCCCAGCACATGCCGTCGTGCTTCTGTCGATCGGTGGCCTTGCTGACATGCGGCAAGCCGGCATCCTGCTTGGTCATTCCCACCAGGTGCGGGGCGAGGATCACGCAACCGGTGGTCCCGGTCCAGTGTTCCACGTCGAGCGCCGCATCGAATTCTGTCAGGTAAGGGTTGCCGCCGTTGCCGAAAATACTCTCGACGAAATCCAGGTTGCTGACCAGGTTACCGGGCGCCAGGAAATGTACTTCCATGGTCTTCTCGGCGTCCTTCCCGGGAATTTCTGGACATACCACCGGGCGCAATAACAGTGACACGAACATGCGCGCAGGCTTCGGCAGGTTACTGGTAAACGGGATGGTCATCAGGTCATCCGGCGCATTCAGCGCACGCGCCAGCATCCGTGCAAACGTCAGCTTCGGCACGGCCTTTTTGTCGCCGGGAATCGGTAGCCCGCCTTCGGTTACATGGAACGAGCCTTTTGTGGTCCGACGGTCACTGGCCGGATTGTGCAGCACGCCCTGCGCGACCCGGTAACTGGATACGATATCGGAATGAAACGCGTCCTTGCCGAGCGGCAGTGACAACTCGCGCGCAACGCCATGCCGGTCCAGCACGAATGTCTGGCCGGGCAGTTTCGGCGTCTGTGGCAGCGACAGCTCTTCGAGGTAGCGATCGATAAAGGCCTGGATGCGACGATCAACCGGACACTGGTGGCTGGCCAGCAGGCGGTTCTTTTCACGATAACTTCTCAGCAGGTCACGCGAGATACCGAAAAAGTGTTCGGCCTTCTCGGGCACACAGGTTGGCTGGCCGGATGATGCCAGCTTCAGGTTGATATAAAGCTGTATTTTTTCGCGTTCTTCTTCCGGATTATTATTGGCCTTGTTCAGGCCAAGTACGTGGGCAAAATCCATACTTTCCTCCGCTGGATAGCCAGGCTGCCGCATTGTGTCACCGCCGGGCCGCTGGGATGCGTATCTTATCGAATCCGCTCATACAAAACAGCGCAGTTGCAGGACAAACCTGCTGCTCTATACGAGATATTTAATATAAGCTATTGTTTAAGTAGTATAACAGGCGACTTTCTTTTCAGCCAGACGGGACCGGGTACTGGCACGCCCGGCGGGCTCAATGGCCACTTTCGCACGGCACACAGCGGCCTGGTTCAGTGCATGGGGGTGAAATCAACAGCGACCTGTTTACGGTAATCCTGGTCGTAAATAAACTCGATCGACACCTGCTCACCGTGCTCCTCGATCTTGACCTGTTTGAGTTCCGGTAAACGGATAGCAAGGTAGCTGCACATGGCGGCCGCCATCGACTCGTCACCGGATTTCAGGGCGTGCACCAGGTTGCCGGCCGCAAACTGCGCGCGCTGGGTAAGATCCGGGTCAGTCACGGTTTCCTCACCAATAAGGATCCCGGTCCTCATCTTTTCATCCATCTTGTCGAGGTATGCCGCCTGGTGATCAGGCAGCAGCCTGTCCCTGTCGTACTCAAGCTGTGCAATCCCGTTCAGCATGACTGCCATGATGTTTTGCATGACGCGCTCTCTTCTTTTTGTGGCAATAACCGGAAGGGCTATTGTAGTCGTCTGTGCACTGTTGCAAAGGAGATTTAGCCATTGTTATGGCCAACAGCAGGCAAATAACCGGAAAATCATATCCCTGCCACTGCAGTTCACACGCGCCGATCTGTATCCATCCGGCACACCGGATGGCGTGATTAATCTGCCAGGCGTGATCCTGCTGTTGCAGCCGGCACTCAATTAACCGTAATGATTACTCGTCAGTACCGCGGCGTCCCGTCACCAGTTTCAACAGTACCAGCAGCAAAGGCGTGCCATGCAACAACAGGTCGAAGATATCGATCGGCCTGCTCAGATTGCCTGCCGCTAACAGCTTGAGCTTCTCCCACAGGTGCGGTTCCGGCGTAAATGGCGCCAGCGCCAGCACGATGGCCAGCGGCAGCAACAGCGCCATCGGGATACTGTCCAGCCACTTCATACCATTACTCCCGTCATATTCAGTACCTGATCAGCAGCGGCTCGTAGCCATAAATTGCACTCAGATGGTGTAAAACGGCATGCTGTCCCTGCTCGCGCCAGATACGGCCAACCTCTTCATTGACCGCACGGTAGCGGTCCTCGAGAACCAGATCGCTCGATTGTTCGGCAGCCAGCGACGTCACGATTTCCAGCCACATCCGGCTGGCACCCATGATCATGGCCGGCCATGCCTGCTGCACCACCGGCAACCAGTCCTGGTCGCTGGTATCTTCGATGGCCGGCCGCTTGATCTCACCCAGGTCATCGAACAGGACACGGGTAACCTGCCCGTCGCGACGTAACTGCGCCAGCACCGGGTGCGCGCCCAGTTCATTGTAGACACGCTGCGCGCCGGCGGCCGTGGCGTAGAATATGAAACTGAAAACATGGCCATAATCATCATCCGCAGCACGCCGGTGAAAACGCCAGATCAGGATGTCGCGGTAATGATGATCGAACACCGGGGCAATCACCTCGCCCGCTAACAAGGTATCGATATGCCATTGCGGCGACTCGTCGTCCGGACGATCAATGAAAAAGCGCGCATACCACCAGCCTTCCCCGTCCGGCAACGTTTCGCCTGCTGCAGAATTATTCGGCGTCAAGGGTTCCGGTGTCTTCGGCACAAGCGTACAGGCATTAAGAAAAATACCCAGTAACAACAGCAGCAACCATTCGCCGGTTTTGTGCATTCTGCCTCCACAACCACGTATTCAATAGACGAAAACATCATACAGGTAATCCTGTCAGGCACCAGAACGTCGCAGCTGTTCGAGCAACTCGCTCATGCGATCCACGTCGACCAGCAGGCGCTGCGGTATGCCACCGGGCGCTGCGTCTTCCACCCGCAGTCAGTGTCGCATGGCCACGCCGTCGCCCTGCATGCGGCCAAACAGTAACTGCTAAAAACCCACGCAGTCCTCCGTACGCGCCCAGCTGGCTGTTGCCGGTTGCAAACTTTGCCGACCGCTTGCAAGCAAACCGATGTGCCCGTAACGAATTCCCAGGACACGGACCAGCTCCGCCTGGTACGAATCCAGCAACGCGGTGATCTGTATAACACACCGGGTCAGCTTGCGTGGCTGCTGTGGCGCAGACGCTATTTCGAACACCGCCAATACAGCACTCCTTGACGTAACTCAGTACAGGAATTCACGATCTGACTATACTGTACTTACTTAATCCCTAAACCATCACCTGGAGATTGCCATGTTTCTGAAAGACAAAAACTCGGAAGACCTGGTCGAGGTCCTGTCACTCAACGACCTGTTCGATCCATTTTGCAAAAACCTCGTCGGTCGTTATCAGCATGGAGAAGAGCGACAGGACCCGGAAAAATTTGCCAAGGCCGACCTGGCGTTCCCCTCCGGTGAAGGTTTGCCGAAATGCTGGCTGGATGCCCACTACCGCGAAAGTGAAATGCAACGTTAAACCGCCGATATATCTATTGGTACGACGGGACAGTACTGGAGCAGGCATACAACCAGCCTGGCCGTGATCATATCCTGTTGTTTTAATAGTGAAATAAAATAGCTTCACCCGCTCGCGTGCTGGTGTATAATTATTTCATTATTTACTAATCTATATGGAGAGGCTGCCATGATGCTTCGTACGTTCGCACTCGCACTGCTCGCTGTCCCGCTACTTATTTCAACATCTGCCCAGGCCTGGTGGGGCGGACCCGGCCAGGGGCATAACAGTTACTACGGCGCCGGCCCGGTCAACGCCAATACCGGTGGCAGCTTCAATTTCAACGGTTCTTTCAGCGGCCGCGGTGCCGGCAATGGCTATAACCGCTTTGGCGGCTATAACGGCTATGGCCCCCACCCGTACCTGCGCCCGGCGCCACAGGCACAGTCATGGATAATTCGCGGCGTGAACTTCAAGTACGATTCTGCCGAACTCACACCGGAGTCCATGAAAATCCTCGACAGCGTTGCCGAGGTGGTCCGCAGCAGGCCGGTACAACCGCTGGAAGTCGGCGGGCATGCCAGTGCCGAGGGCGATGACCCGTACAACATGAAACTTTCCAACCTGCGCGCACAAACCGTCCGCGCCTACCTCGTCAAGCGCGGCATCAGCGGAGACCTGCTGACCTACCGCGGTTATGGCGAAACCCGCCCGCTGGTCGAGAACATGACCGAGCCGGGGCGTCGCGTGAATCGCCGTGTTGAACTGACACCGGTATTCCACGCACAGCGCTGATCAGGACTGCGAAAGCACATGGATAATGGTAATATGCAGCTATTCACAAGCATCTGGAGGAAACGCGGTATGAAAATCATGCGACTTACAATGAGCTGGCTTCTGAGTATCATGCTGGCACTCTCCCCGGTCATGAGCGCTCAGGCGGCCATTGTCGATAATGATGCCCTGCTCGCAGAAACACCGACGCAGCAGCATACCCGTGACAGCCTGCAACAACTGTTCATGCAGGACCAGGTCCGTGAACAACTGCAGGCACTCGGTGTCAGCCCGGAATGGGCCAGTGAGCGTGCGCGCACACTGACCGATGCCGATCTGGCCCGCATCAATAACGGCGCAGGCCAACTGGAAGCCGGCAGTGATAGTGTCCTCGGTGTACTACTGGTCATTTTTATCGTTTTCGTGATTACCGACATCATCGGTGCCACCGACATCTTCCCCTTCATACACCCGGTCAGATAACAACCGGTTGCTCCGACTCATGAACACCCGCTGCAAGGCGGGTGTTCTGCTTTGCGGTCTGTTACTGACTGGATGCGCCAGCCCGCCACAGACCCGGCAACTGCTGCATGCACAGCCGGACGCTCTACCGCTCGTGCACGAAATTGTGCAGACGCCCTTCTTCCCGCAGTCCCGTTACCAGTGCGGACCAGCGGCACTGGCAACGGTATTGTCGGCGCACGGCATCGACATCACAGCCGATGCTCTCGTTGAGCAGGTCTATACACCCGGCCTTGCGGGCAGCATGGCGGAAGAAATAACCGCCACGGCACGCCGCTACGGCATGCTGGCCTACCCGCTGGCCCCTGAACTGGAAGATGTGCTCGCCGAGATTGCGCATGATCACCCGGTACTTGTTTTCCAGAACCTCGGACTGCGCTGGATTCCGCGCTGGCATTTTGCCGTCGTGGTCGGTTATGACCTTGGCTCGCAGTCACTGGTACTGCGCTCCGGCAAGACGCGTCGCTGGACCACCCCGCTGGCAACATTCGAGCGGACATGGGGCCGGGGGCGGCACCGTGCATGGGTCATCGTGCCGGCCGGCACCGTGCCACACACGGCGGATGTCTTGCCGTACCTCAAGACCGCCCGTGAACTCGAACGGACCGGTAAGCCCGGTGCCGCCCGACAGGCCTGGCTGGCCGGTACGGTGAGGTGGCCGGAAAACTTCCGGGCATGGATGG
>Ga0224496_10002221_pt1 | contig 11592 bp, 11 predicted proteins | sample SF_Jul11_sed_USG_2_FD_168127 | JGI IMG/M metagenome (GOLD analysis project Ga0224496, IMG submission 168127) | Sediment microbial communities from San Francisco Bay, California, United States - SF_Jul11_sed_USGS_8_1 | ecosystem: Environmental > Aquatic > Marine > Sediment | place: USA... | reverse complement strand
GAATGGCACCACCGACACTGGGCGTGGGGCCAATAATATTAATCAGCGCCCCGGCATCGTGATCGAACCAGGTGAGGAACGCCTTGAGGGAAAAGCCAATATCCGCCGCGACCTCGAACAACTCATCTTTGGCCGGCGCTGCGTACCAGGCCAGTGCCTGCTCGTCATTTTCGAACACGTCCAGGTGACCTATGCCCCCATGACCGGCAATTTTCAGGATCTCCCAGTCTACATTCGTGGTCGGGCGCACAGCCTTTTTTGACAGATAGTTCAGGATCAGCTGGCGCTGGAAATTTTTCTCACCCCTGGGGGGGATCAATGACTGGATGGGGGGCAGGAATTCAAAAAACTCACTGCGGGGTCGTATGATCGTATTTTCCTGCACAATATCCGGCGCGTAAATTAGCCCCAGCCCGGGCAGGCCAGCGTGCAGGTAATCCAGCTCATAATTAAAACGGCAGTCACTATCGGTAATATAAAGCTCACCCATCTTCAGGGGACGCGCTGCAAGCCGCGTCCAGACAACCGCCTGGCGATCACGACTCATTGACTATTACTCACTTAAACAGGGAGCCATTATTGATCTTGTCCATCACCGGCCGATCCGGGCTCAAACACAGCTTCAGGCCCACCGCCATCGCCAGGTCTACCAGTGATGACAAATGCATATCACCGGTCTTCTTTGCACGAGAAATAGACTCCGGAGAAAGCCCCGCTCGCTCGGCCAGGTCCTTCTGTTTAAGACCCTTGCGTTTGGCGAGGGCAATAATCTGATTAAGCAAATCGATGTTAGCACTCATATAATTGACCAAATTATCAATAGACTTATTAATATTAGGCATTATTGACATTAATGTCAATCTTGTAAATTGATATATACATCAACTAGAACTTAATTTTGCTATCTATTGACTTTATCATCAATTAATAGCCCGTTTTTATGATGCAAGCCTTATAGGCACACTGAGAGGGATGGACACATAGATGTACAGAAGCAACCGTTTGCGAACCCATTCTTTTGACTGAGCCCATACAATTCTCTGACAACAGAACTGGATTATGCCCCGGCATAAACATAAACTGGCTAAAATAAACACTCTATGGCTTTAGGCACACTGACAACATCAGACTGAGAATAAAGGGAATGAACCAAATGCAAAAACGCAAATCGCCTGATCAGTACTTTGAAGACTATTCGAGATGAAAAAAACAGCCTTCATTACCACCAGCCTATCCTGCCTTCTCCTTATTTTTAATTCTCCAGCCTATAGTGAAATCTATAAATGGATAGATGACAAGGGGAAAACCCATTTTACTGATAAACCACCGACCAATGTAAAGACAGAAACAGTTGAATTAAAAATAAACACCTATACCGCTGTAGAGATCACCCCCCTGATTGAACGACTGGGAAGAGCGGACAAGGTTGTAATATATACAACAGACTGGTGCAGCATGTGTAACCGGGCAAAAACATATTTCAGGAGAAATAACATTGATTATATTGCCTACGATGTCGAAAAGAGCACTATCGGAAAAAAAGATTACAAGCTTTTACACGGTAAAGCAGTACCGATAATTATCATAGGAAAAAAAAGAATGAATGGATTTAGCGCTTCCAGGTTTGAAGCATTATACCAGGACCAGATGGGTAAAAAAAATCAGAACAAAAACAATAGTTGATATTGATTGAAACATGACCATGCAAATAATCTACAAAGCCTCAGACGTTACCGAAGCACACATTGTTGCTGGATTGTTACACGCCAACGGCATTGAATCACATGTGGGCGGCCACTACCTACAGGGTGCGATTGGTGATATTGCGGCATTTGATTTCGCCAATGTCCAGATAGACGATGAAGACATAGTGCTTGCGCAATCTATAATCCATGCGTATGAAAACAATCAGGAAAAACCTGTAGAAGATTTTAAAAAACACACACTTGCTGACAAATTATTAATTGTACTATTATTATCTTTGCTTGTTATTTTTATACTTTACCTATCAATTCGATAACAGCGAGTCAAAAAATAAAGACCCATAAAACACAGCAACCTCAAGGCCAATACAGCACCATCCTTCACTGAGCGTCAATTAAATATCAATTAACAGCCCATATTGTGACCTATGCCAAAACTTGCCCCTTGCTTACATGGCAAAGTTTACTCGCCGTACCGCTTCAGCTTAAATCTTAGGGAAATATTCCCTTATAGATCAGGGTATAACCTGTTATTAATACCCTAAAACAAAATTTAATCCAGCTAAAGACTTATAAGGAGAGAAAGTCATGATAAACTTATTAAGTTCGAGAACCGGTCATGGCAGCGGACTTCCAGGAATCAACCGCCAACCACTTACACAACTTAAAACACATTACGATATAAAAAACAGGACAGGCTGGTTCTTTATGAATGCCCGGCCCCGCCCCTGCTTTACCAGCCAGCTACTTAGCGACATCAATAACTATCAATGCAATGTCAAAGCCGAAATGCTGGCGAGCCAGAATAAAAAATATGACTATATTGTCCTTGCCTCGGCCATTAAAAACATATTTAACTTTGGTGGCGACCTCGCCCTGTTTCATACGCTAATACAACAGGAAAATAGTGAAGACCTGCTCGCCTATGCGACACAATGCATTAATGTGCTTTACCAGAATATGATTCATCTTGGCAGTGAACTCACCACCATATCACTTGTACAGGGCGATGCACTAGGCGGCGGCTTCGAGGCCGCGTTATCCAGTAACATTTTAATTGCTGAACGCGGAACGAAAATGGGACTACCCGAAGTCCTGTTTAATTTATTTCCGGGCATGGGCGCCTATTCACTTTTAGCAAGAAAACTGAACAGCAGCCAGGCTGAAAAAATCATATTGAGTGGCCGCCTCTATAGCGCTGAAGAACTTCACGAAATGGGCATAGTCGACATACTCGCTGAAACAGGCGAAGGTAAAATTGCCGTTCAACGATATATTAAGACATCACGACACTCACAAAATAGCCACAATGCCATCAGGAAGATCAGGGATAGCTATAACACGATCACCTATGATGAACTGCTCAGGATTACAGAAATATGGGTCGAGGCAGCCTTAAACCTGTCAGCAAAAGATTTGCGCATGATACAACGCCTGGTAACACGACAGGACTCAAAGACCTGCCTGCTATAATCTTGCCATCTGCCTAACCGGCCACCTGCAATCCATTTGTCGGCACAGCCAGATAACAAACAAAGACATAGGTATTATGCCCAATCGTATGATTTGCAGCAGAAAGATCCGCCCCTATTTCAACCAGCCCACCATCATAATTACTCGCATCATGTGGACCCGGCTTATGTGTCCAGGCAGCGGTTAGCGGGCCCTGCCGATAAAAATGATAATCTGTGCCATTGGCCGCGATCATCACGGCAATTAAGTGGTGATTGGCAGGTGCAGCAGGGGGGACATTAAATGTATTACCTGCGGCAACAGCCTGGCAACCATCATTGATACAGGCCTGCGTAAGCGTGGCTGCATTGTAGGGCGGCGTTACACCATGACCAGACTGCCTGCCCGGTATGGCACGGTTGTTACCCGCCGGCTGCAAACAGTTGGCCGCATAGGCATAGCAGTTTGCCAGTGGATTAAAGGACACTCTTAAATAGGCCATAATATACTCCCTTACATTATCATTTTATTTGTCAGGGATAATACATTATTTATTATCAGCAACAATACCACTATTGTTACTGTTATTAATATAAACTATGGGTTGATTTAAATTTATGCAGCTGACTATTAAAGCGTTTCACTGATTTTTTTTCAGGTTTGCAAACACACTATAATGATTTATAAATTATTTTCCGGGTTACTACTGACCGTCATAATACTCGCTACCACTAGCCCATCACTGGCCGCTGAAATTCGTGTTGCCGTAGCCAGTAATTTCAGTGAAACCCTGGCTATAGTTGCAAAAAACTTCGAGCGGGATACCGGACACAGGGTCAAGTTAATCGTCGGATCCACGGGTAAACACTATGCACAGATTAAACATGGCGCACCCTTCGATGCCTTTTTTGCAGCCGACATCAAACGCCCTGCACAACTGGAGAAAGAGCACCTGTCCGTGATGGGCAGCCGCTTTACTTATGCCATAGGCAAACTCGTCCTATGGAGCCCGATGGCAAACTATATTGATAACGAGATTAACATACTCAAACAAAATAGATTCCGTCACCTGGCCATTGCCAACCCCAGGCTCGCACCCTATGGCGTAGCGGCCCAACAGGTTCTAGAGTCCTACGACCTATGGGATTCATTGAAACATAAAACCGTGCGCGGTGAGAATATCGGCCAGGCCTTTCAATTTGTCAGCAGCGGCAATGCCGAGCTTGGATTTATTGCCTATTCACAGATTAAGCGCCCCGGCCATATGATTACGGGCTCCTGGTGGCTAATTCCTGAAACCCTGTATACACCGATTGCACAACAGGCCGTCCTCCTTAAAGATAAGGCGGTCGCTCACCAATTCATGAGCTATGTAAAAGGTGATAAATCACTGGCGATTATCCACAGCTTTGGATACGGTACACCCTAATGTTTACTAATCCCGACCTTACCGCCCTTCTGCTCACCCTCAAACTGGCGGGGGTGACCACACTCATCCTTTTGCTCCTCGGCACACCACTCGCCTGGTGGCTGGCACGTAGTCGCTGGCGCTTCAAGTTTCTACTGGAGGCAATCGTTGCCCTGCCACTGGTGCTACCCCCTACCGTACTTGGCTTTTATCTATTGATTGCACTGGGACCCAATGGCCCCATTGGCGGCCTGATGGCCGCATTGGGCGGCAGCCCACTGGCCTTCAGTTTCAGCGGCCTGGTGATCGGCTCGGTCATCTACTCCATGCCCTTTGTAGTACAGCCCCTGCAGGATGCCTTTCGCGCTATTGGCCGACGCCCACTGGAAGTCGCCGCCACCTTGCGCGCCTCACCGCTGGATCGCTTCTTTAGTGTGGCGATGCCACTGGCGCGTTCGGGCTTCCTCACCGCCGCAGTCCTCGGCTTTGCCCACACCCTGGGGGAGTTCGGCGTGGTACTGATGATCGGTGGCAATATACCCGGCGAGACCCAGGTCGTTTCCATTGCCATCTATGATCATGTAGAGGGTATGGAATATGCCCAGGCCCACTGGTTATCCGGCGGCCTGTTACTGCTCTCGTTTCTCATGTTGATCATGGTCTATGCCATCAACCGCCGTTTCAGGCTGGTCAAGCCATGAGTATCGAGGCCCGGTTCCATCTCGCCAGGGGCGACTTTACCCTGGATGTAAGCCTGGCGATTCCCGCCAGGGGCATCAGCGCCATCTTTGGCCCATCGGGCTGCGGCAAGACCACCCTGCTTCGCGCCATCGCCGGGCTGGAGCAGTGCGATAACGGGCTGCTGAAAATAGGCGAGATGAACTGGCAAACAGCCCATCACTTCGTGCCAACACACCAGCGCCCGCTGGGTTATGTATTCCAGGAACCGAGCCTGTTTGCCCACCTCGATGTGCAGGGCAATCTCGAATACGGCGTCAAACGCGTGCCGGCTACAGAGCGCAAGGTATCCATCAGCAAGGCAATTGAATTACTCGGCATAGGCCATTTGCTTCAACGCCGCTCAGACCAGCTTTCCGGTGGCGAACGCCAACGGGTCGCCATAGCCAGGGCTCTCGCCGTCAGCCCCAGGATCCTGTTACTGGATGAGCCCCTGGCCGCACTGGACCAGGCACGTAAACAGGAGATCATGCCCTATCTTGAATCCCTGCATGAAGAACTGGAGATCCCGGTGATTTATGTCAGCCATTCACCCGATGAAGTGGCACGCCTCGCTGACCACCTGGTACTCATGGATGCCGGTAAAATAACCGCATCCGGAGAGATCCGGGACATGCTTACCCGCCTCGACCTGCCCCTCGCCCACGACAGCGAAGCCGGTGCACTCATCGAAGCGGTGGTCGCGGGACATGATGATGATTACGACCTCACCTATCTCGACTTCCCCGGTGGCCGTTTCACCGTCACGCGCAAATCACTACCCATAGGCCACGCCGCAAGACTGCGCGTCGCTGCCAGGGATGTCAGCCTGACCCTTGCACACCAGGTCGACACCAGCATACTCAACATATTCCCCGCCACCATCGATGCAATCACCGATGAACAAAGCGCGCAGGTGACCGTCAGGCTACTCGCGGGCGGCACCCCTGTACTCTCCCGCATCACGCGTAAGTCAGCGACTTTACTTGATTTAAAACCGGGAAAACGGGTGCACGTGCAGGCCAAGAGTGTTGCACTCTTATCCTGAAATTCACACCAAAGAAATACCACACACCCGACCTGCCGCTATTAATCCTGCCTGGCACCCATTACGACAGGCATTAGAACTGATATAAATATATATTTTATTTATTCGGTTTAGAAAAAACGGCCCCCTATAGAGACCGTTTTAGATGATATTAAATGAGGATACTGGAACTCATTATTTACTTAATGAACTGGAAATTTGCATCGCAATTTTCAAACTCGCATCTTTTAATCCGGAAATGATTTTTTTAGACCCTGCCTTGAACACATCGTCCTGCTCAGCAAAATGGAAGGCTGGCGATGCATCTAATTCAACCCCGGACATTAATGGATTATGGTAACCATACATCATTGTGTCCTGATAAATCACCTGTGTACCCATAGGCTTTGCCATGGCAACAAAGGCACGGGCCTCAGGACGCCAGTGAGGAGAAAACAGGAAATGCTCCGTAACATAACCATAGTTGGTCACAACCACATCAAGTATTGCATCGGCATTTTTTATTCTTAATTTACTGTAGTCGCCCAACAGACTTCTAACGTCGGCTCGTTTTACTTTGACAACTATTGTTTTGTAGCCAACCTTTTTAAGTTGATTTTTCAGATCCCGGGTCAATTGGTCACGGAATGAGAATTTATTTTTTTTGAGTTCATTAAATAACTTCTGGGACTCATCGCCCGCTGCAATAGCTGCACCACCCACTGCCCCCATAGCCGCCATACCACTACCCAGGTTGAGCATACGCAGCTGTGGTTCTTCTATCTGCAAGATAGCAATCGTTTTTATACCCGCCTTATCTTCCGGCCTTATAGATACCGCAGAAGGTGCACATGCAGCAATGCTCAATACAAAAACTAAGCCCAGGCTCCATTTTTTTAACATTTTTATTCTCCTGTAATTATCCTTGTTTTATACAAGGATAATTGTATATCAATAATCCATATATATCTGCTCTCTTATGAAACAGGCATCGATAAGACCCCACGACCTACTCGCCACAGACCTGAAACCCGTTGCTATAACCGTATCATACAATCACTAAAACTCATCGGGAACAAAGCGGGCAGGCATCAACAGCCGGATCAGGAACAAGAATTATTTAGCATCAATCCTGCAACCTGGATTTTGACATCCTTAGACGGACAAACTAATAGGCCGTTGAAATATTGTTTACATTTTTACGGGTAACCAGCTGTGATGACACCTCGATATAACGCGGAACCTTTTTACCCTGTAGCAGCTTTAAGGCCACATCGACCCCCATCTTGCCACAGGTGGGATAGGTAAAACTGGCGAGCTGCTCACCTTTCAAAATAGCCTCCCTGGCCTCTGGCAGGAAATCGATACCTACAGTAGGAATACTCGCAGGGTCGATACCGGCCCGTTGCAATGCAAAGCGCGCACCCGCTGCCATCGCATCATTATGCGCATAAATAGCATCAAACTTTTCACCCTGCTTGAGCAGCTTTTCAACCGCAGCAATGGCATCGGCACGAGAATAATTAGCCACCCTTGAGACAATCTCTATAGCCTCAAATTGTTCAATAGCCGTCACAAACCCTCTTCGACGATCCTGGGCGGTAGTCGTTGTAGGCACCCCTTCCAGCATCAGGATACGACCCCGTGCACCTATATGTCGGGCCATGAATTGAGCTGCATCATGGGCAATCCTGACATCGTTCGGACTTATAAACACGTCATAATCATCATTACTCAATTTACGTGTGAGCAATACAATATAAATGCCTTTCTTTCGCAGCTGCCCAATAACAGGCTTTAGCGCCTCGGGGTTCTTCGGCCCCAGAAATAACAATTGCACACCCTGGTCAACCATCTCCTCTATATCGAGGATATTCTTTGCAATACTGCCCGCCGCATCTGCCATTAAAAAACGTATATTGGTATAAGGCAATAATGCCTTCTCGATCTCATTCATCTGCGCAGCACGCCAGTCATTAGACATGTTATCTTCGGGAAAACCAATAACAAGCTGCGGATCAGCTGCCGTGGGCGTAATACACAGGCAACAGAAACAAAAGAAAATAAAACTGATTTGCTTGACAAGATTACACATCTATTAATAACCCCAGCAACGCGGCCTGATGAGTACTCAATAACACCTGCTTAGATTAAACAGTAAAACACAGGCTGAGGCCATTTTTATCATTTAGAGGCATATTCCACTTAAAACTTGCTATTATCAATAGTTGTCAGCACGTAACAATATCTACACTAATGGAATATGAACCGATTACCACGATGATTATAGCGTTAAAAACTCGTTGCCACATAATTACCCTTATATTTATTCTTGGATTATCGGCAGGTTGTAACAAAAATGAAACACCTTTACGACTGGCACATATTGGCTGGCCCGGTTACGAGACGCTTACATTGGCAAAAACCAAAGGCCTGTACAATAATCTTGAGGTAACACTATACCGCCCTTCTAACACAACCGACACCATGCTGTCCCTGCAGAACAATATTGTCGATGTGGCGGCTATTAGCCTGAATTCTTTAATTAAATTCCAGCATAGCATCGATGAACCGCTGGTCATTATTGCCGTACTTGATATATCTCATGGCGTCGACGTTATTATTGCCAACAGCGAAATAAACTCCATCAAACACCTTAAGGGAAAACGACTGGGCATGGAACCAACGGCACTGGGTGCGTTCTTCGTCCTCAAAGCTATCGAATCGAGCACCGAGATCGACTTAAACCAGGTACAACTACTGCCCATAACGATAGAGAATCATAAAAACATGTTTCTATCCGGCAAGATAGATGCGATTGCCACCTATGCACCGGCAGCCTCGGAAATACTTAAAAAAAAGGGCCATGTTATATTTGATAGCAGTCGCATCCCCAATCAAATTGTTGATGTATTAATCACCCGGGAATCTTATGCATCTCAACACCCTGATAAAATAAAAAAATTATTGAATGGCTACTTTAATGCAATTGAATTCACCAAGAGTCAACCTGACCATGCGATAGCAGAAATGGCAAAAATTGAAAACATAGAACCATTTCAATATAAGAAATCCCTGGAGGGCATCCATATACCAGACCTTGACAGTAACTATGCCTTACTAGATGGCGAAGAATCAAAGCTAAAAAGCACAATGGAAAACATAAAAACCGTTCTCGAAGCTAATAATATCATTAACCTGGAAAATGATACCCTCCCAAACATAAATTCCGACTTTCTCCCAGAGAATAATAAAAAATTACGCCCATGACCATACGCAACAAACTTATTGTATATGCAATGACATCGATTCTCCTTGCGCTACTAGCTGCGGGGTTGAGCATAGATCTTATTATCACAGACCTATATAATAAAAGTGCGCGCGAAGAACTAAGCGACACCTATAAAAACCTGAATCAACAGTTAAGCAGCATTAAAAACGACATGCTCGCGCAAACATTACAAATCGCCATGAACGACTCAGTGGTTGCAATTACCAACATGGTCGACAACTACCAGGATAAGAACCATTACCAGCCACTAATATTCGACAATGACAAAAAGAAAACAGCAGCTCATCTTTTAAATCAAATCGCCCTGACCCAATCAAACCATGCCGCAATATATGACAAAAATGGAGACCTTATTGCATATGCAACAAATAATGACCAGGAAAAACTAGCGGGAATAAGTTCTTTCCATAATGGGAAACCTGTTTACATTGAAAAGAAAAACCACGATACAAAATGGACAACAACCGCCTTACCCGATGACATAACACCTCAAGTCGCACCGCTCGATCAACAAACAGGTTTTTTCACATACCCGGGGGAAGTAAACTACACAACAACAAAAAACCAGCTTATTATAGAAAACATGAGGACCATAACTCGCACCTTCCCTCAGGGAAAAATAGAACCACTAGGAACGGTTCGTGTCTCAAAACCCCTTGATGAGACGTTTTTCAAACAAGCGACAAACATTGCCAATAAAAACATATCGCTAATACTCCATAATGGCCAGCTATTGAATACACAAAAAATAATACCCCCCATGGAGGACATAAAAGCCAATGCATTACTCTATGGCGACACATCCCCGATAAGTACACAGCTGTTAACAACCCACACCCATTACACACTCCCCTACGTATGGCCGACGCCGTCTGGTAATAACTACCTGTTGATCACACTATCGAGATCAAATCTAACATCCGCACTCAATAGCACCAGACTTTACCTTACCATTGCCTTTTCCATTATTGCATCAATAACAATAATAACGGGCATTTACTGGTTAAACAGGCTTATTTCACGGCCACTTGATGCACTTGTACAGCAGGCAAAACTAACAGATGAGAATCATTATCCGGTATTCCCTATCAACCAGACGAAAGATGAAATTAATCTACTAGGGACCGTACTAAACAAGATGGTCAATACAATCAAGAGCCGTGAAAAAGATTTGACACTCAGGACAAAACAACTAGACAATGCACAACGAATTTCCCATATCGGTGACTGGGAATTAGATCATGCCACTGACACCATGACCTGGTCCGATGAACAATACAGGATATTTGAACTCGACCCGGCCACATGCAAGCCCTCACGAGATGCAATACAAATGGTTATCCACCCTGATGATGTGGATAAAACGCTAACTGCTTTTGAAACTTCCATAAAAGAAAAAAAACCTTTCGTTATTATTCACAGAATAATGACCAAGGACATGCGCATAAAGTTTGTCCGCGTATACGGCGAAACCCTGTATGACGAGGAAGGAACCGCCATAACCTCAACCGGAACCATGCAGGACATAACCGAACAAACCATTAAAGATGAACAATTACGCCGCACCCAGAAAATGGACGCGCTCGGTAAACTCACGGGGGGAATAGCCCATGACTTTAATAATATGCTTGGTGTCATCGCCGGCTTTACCGAATTATTACAGCTAAAATTCGCCAACAATGACCAAAAAGCCAATATCTACATAAAGGAAATATTTCAAGCCAGTGAACGTGCTCGAAAACTAACTGCCAAGCTTCTTTCGTTTTCACGAAAAGACATCTCCTCATCTACAAAAACAGACATTAACCAGTTATTGCATGAAGAACAGCATATGCTGGAAAAGACACTTACGGTAAGAATTGCATTGAAATTCAACCTCGAAAAAGACTTATGGCCCGTTAAGCTGGACAGGGATGAACTGGAAGATGCAATTATCAACATGAGCATCAATGCAATGCATGCCATACCTGAAAGTGGCGAACTAGTACTCTCG
>Ga0224496_10002219_pt1 | contig 11593 bp, 12 predicted proteins | sample SF_Jul11_sed_USG_2_FD_168127 | JGI IMG/M metagenome (GOLD analysis project Ga0224496, IMG submission 168127) | Sediment microbial communities from San Francisco Bay, California, United States - SF_Jul11_sed_USGS_8_1 | ecosystem: Environmental > Aquatic > Marine > Sediment | place: USA... | reverse complement strand
CGAGCTGACCATCAAGGTCACCGGCATCCAGTGGAAGTGGGCCTATGACTACCTGAAAGGCGAGGGCGAGGGCATCAGCTTCGTCTCGACGCTCAGCACGCCGCGCGCGCAAATCGAGAACCGCGAGGCGAAGGGCGAGAACTACCTGCTCGAGGTCGACAACGAGCTCGTGGTGCCGGTGGGCAAGAAGGTGCGCATGCTCACCACGGCGGCCGACGTCATTCACTCCTGGTGGGTGCCGGCGTTCGGCGCCAAGCAGGACGCCATTCCGGGGTTCATCCGCGACCTGTGGTTCACCGCCGACAAGACCGGCACCTACCGCAGCCAGTGCGTGGAGCTGTGCGGCAAGGACCACGGCTTCATGCCGATCGTGGTGCGCGTGGTGTCGCCGGAGGACTACACGAAGTGGGTCGGCGCGCAGAAGCTGCGGCTCGCCAAGGCCGCCGAGGACGAAACCAAGGCCTTCACGCTCGCCGAATTGCAGACGCGCGGCGAGAAGGTGTACGCCGCCAACTGCGTCGCCTGCCACCAGGCGAACGGCAAGGGCGTGCCGCCGGCGTTCCCGCCGCTCGACGGCTCCAAGCTGGTGCTCGGGCCGAAGGACGCGCAGATCGATGTCATCCTGAACGGCGTGACGAAGAACGGCGCGCCGACGGCGATGGCCGCGTTCGGCAAGCAGCTCTCCAACGTCGAGCTCGCCGCGGTGATCACCTTTACGCGCAATAACTGGGGCAACAGCACCGGCGAGGCCGTGCAGCCCGCGGAAATCAAGGCCCGGAGGAAATAGCGATGAGCGCAGTCGTAGACAACCACGCCCACGGTCACGGCCACGGCGACCATCACGGTGGCTACGGCGGCCTGATGCGCTGGGTCACCACCACCAACCACAAGGACATCGGCACGATGTACCTGTGGTTCAGCTTCTTCATGTTCATGGTGGGCGGCGTCATGGCGCTGGTCATCCGCGCGGAGCTGTTCTCGCCCGGGCTGCAGATCGTCGATCCGGACTTCTTCAACCAGATGACCACCATGCACGGCCTGATCATGGTGTTCGGGGCGATCATGCCGGCGTTCGTCGGCTTCGCCAACTGGCTGATCCCGATGCAGATCGGCGCGCCCGACATGGCATTCGCGCGCATGAACAACTGGTCGTTCTGGATTCTGCCCTTCGCCGGGGCGCTGCTCATCATCTCGTTCTTCACCCCCGGCGGCGCGCCGGGCGTGGGCTGGACGCTGTACGCGCCGCTCACCGTGCAGATGGGCGTGGGCATGGACCTGACGATCTTCGCCGTGCACCTGCTCGGCATGAGCTCGATCATGGGCTCGATCAACATCGTCACCACCATCCTCAACCTGCGCGCGCCGGGGATGACGCTGATGCGCATGCCGCTGTTCTGCTGGACCTGGCTGATCACCGCCTACCTGCTGATCGCGGTGATGCCGGTGCTCGCGGGCGCGGTCACCATGACGCTCACCGACCGGCACTTCGGCACCAGCTTCTTCAACGCCGCCGGCGGCGGCGACCCGGTGCTCTACCAGCACATCTTCTGGTTCTTCGGCCACCCCGAGGTGTACATCATCGCGCTGCCCGCGTTCGGCGTGGTGTCGCAGATCCTGCCGGCGTTCTCGAGAAAGCCGCTGTTCGGCTACGCCTCGATGGTGTACGCGACCTCCGCCATCGCCATCCTGTCGTTCATCGTCTGGGCGCACCACATGTACACGGTGGGCATGCCCGTCACCGGGCAGCTGTTCTTCATGTACGCGACGACCCTCATCGCAGTGCCCACGGGCGTGAAGGTGTTCAACTGGGTGGCGACGATGTGGAAGGGTTCGCTCACCTTCGAGACGCCGATGCTGTTCGCCATCGGCTTCCTGTTCCTCTTCACGCTCGGCGGCTTCACCGGCCTGGTGCTGTCGCTCGTGCCGATCGACATCCAGCTGCACGACACCTACTACGTGGTGGCGCACTTCCACTACGTGATGGTGGCGGGGGCGCTGTTCGCGGCCTTCGGCGGCGTCTACTTCTGGCTGCCGAAGTGGACCGGGAAGATGTACGACGAGACGCTCGGCAAGTGGCACTTCTGGCTGACGATGATCTTCTTCAACATCACCTTCTTCGTGCAGCACTTCTCGGGCCTCGCCGGCATGCCGCGGCGCATCCCGGACTATCCGCTGATGTTCGAGACCTGGAACAAGATCAGCTCGATCGGCGCCTTCGGCTTCGGCGTGTCGCAGCTATTGTTCCTGTACGTGGTGGTGAAATGCATCACCGGCGGCGCCAAGGCGCCGGAGAAGCCCTGGGAGGGCGCGGATTCGCTCGAGTGGACCCACCTGCCGACGCCGGTGCCGTACCACACCTTCGACCCGCAGCCCGACCTGCGCTGATGGCGGCCGTGAGCAGGAACGCGAAAACCGGGCTGATCCTCGCTTCGATCGCGGCGGCGTGGTTCGTCGGCGTCGTGGTCAAGTACTGGGTGATGGGCGGATGAATCGCGCCGCGAACCGGCGGTCGCTGGTCCGGCTTTCCGTGGTCGCGGTGGCGATGTTCGGCTTCGGCTACGCGCTGGTGCCGTTCTACGACGCCATCTGCAGCGCGCTCGGCGTGAACGACTTCGTCAAGGCCGACGTGCGGCCGGCGAACACGCAGGTGGACGCGACGCGCACGGTGACGGTGGAGCTCGACGCCAACGCGCACAACCTGCCGTGGCGCTTCCGCCCGCTCACGCGCCATATCGCCGTGCACCCGGGCGAGGTCGCCACGGTCGAGTACGAGATCGCCAACGTGCGCAGCGAGCCGGTGACCGCGCAGGCGGTGCCGAGCTACGGCCCGGCGCGCGCCGGCGAGTTCTTCCAGAAGTTCGAGTGCTTCTGCTTCACGCAGCAGACGCTCGCCGCCGGCGAGACGCGGCGCTTCCCGGTGGTCTTCGTGGTCGACCCGAAGCTGCCGCGCGACGTCAACACCATTACGCTCTCCTACACCTTCTTCGAGGTGGCGGGGCGCGGAGGCAAGTCGTGATCGACACCGTGAAGACGGTGCTGGCGGGCATGATCGGCATCCGCCGCAAGGCCGACCACGAGCGCCAGCCCCTCAACGCGGTGCACGTGATCGTCGCCGGCGTGCTGCTGGCGGCGCTGTTCGTACTCACGCTGGTCACGGTCGTGCGGATCGTTGCCGGCTGACGCATTCGGGAACCCTGGGACTCGGGAGAAGAGAATATGGCGCAAGGCGCAAGCACCCAAGGGCAGCACTACTACGTGCCGCAGCCCATGTACTGGCCGCTGCTCGGCTCGATATCGCTGTTCCTCATGGCGCTCGGCGGCGTGTTCGTGATGAACGCGTCCAACGGCGGCTGGGTGTCGATCGCCGCCGGCGCCGTGCTGCTCATCTACATGATGTTCCGCTGGTTCGGCGACGTCATCGCCGAGTCCGAGGGCGGCAAGTACCACGGCTGGGAGGACGTCTCGTTCCGCTGGGGCATGAGCTGGTTCATCTTCTCGGAAGTGATGTTCTTCGCCGCGTTCTTCGGCGCGCTGTTCTACATCCGCGTGCTGTCGGTGCCGGACCTGGCGAGCCTGGAGCACAAGGAGCTGCTGTGGCCGGACTTCAAGGACGCCTGGCCTTCCGCCGGCCCGGGCTTCGAGGAGCGCTTCTCGCCGATGGGCGCCTGGGGGCTGCCGGCGATCAACACGCTGCTGCTGCTGTCCTCCGGCGTCACCGTCACCATCGCGCACTGGGCGCTGAAGGAAGGCAACCGCGCGGTGCTCAACTGGTTCCTGTTCCTCACCATCGCGCTCGGCGTGATCTTCATCGGCGTGCAGGGCTACGAATACAGCCACGCCTACGCCGACCTCAACCTCAAGCTCACCACCGGCGCCTACGGCTCGACCTTCTTCATGCTGACGGGCTTCCACGGCTTTCACGTCACCGTGGGCGCGATCATGCTGTCGGTGATCTACGCGCGCTGCCTGAAGGGCCACTTCAAGCCCGACCACCACTTCGCCTTCGAGGGCGTGGCCTGGTACTGGCACTTCGTCGACGTGGTGTGGCTGGGGCTGTTCATCTTCGTTTACTGGCTGTAAGGCAGGCAAGCGACGACACGAGCGTCAGCGCGGGGCCCTTGCAGTACAAATCGATCTCGTGTTTTTTGGCCGGGTGAATCTTCCGGCCAAAAAACACGAGACCATATAGAGCCCATCGTAGGCTCCGACGCATTCGCGTCGCTTGCGCCCGACGCTTCCTACAACCGCGCCGGCACAAATCCGAAGTAGTACGCAACCATCAGGAACACGAACAGTCCCACTGAGAGGCCGACGCGCACGGCGAGCGCCTTGACCGCGCGCTTGGAGTTGCTGCGGTCATGGAACACGAAGTACAGCCCCGACGCCAGGCTGAGGATGATGAGCGCGAATGCGGCAAGCACCAGATAACGCATGATTTCAGGATACTCCTTCCGGCCGCGCGCCTGGGCCTTCGCCCTCGCCGCGGCGGGCTGCGCGGCGGGCATCGCGCTCGGCAACTGGCAGGCGGGCAAGGCGGCCGCGAAGCGCGCGGCGGCGGTGGCGGAAAAGCGCCTGCAGCTGCGCGGCGAGTTCCTCGAGCGCTACACGGTGCTCCTCGACAACAAGGTGTTCCGCGGGCGCGTCGGCTACCACGTCGTGCAGCCGCTGAAGCTCGGCGACGGCCGGTACGTGCTCGTCAACCGCGGCTGGGTGGCGGCGCCCGCGCACCGCGAGCAGCTGCCGCAGCTGCGCACGCCGCCCGGCGTGCACGAGGTGGAAGGGCGCGTGCTCGATCATTTTCCGCGCGCCTACGACCCATCCAACACGCCGCCGTCGGGCCGGGTGTGGCAGAACGCCGAGGTGACGACCTTCGCGGCCTGGTCGGGGCTCAAGCTCGAGCCGTTCGTGCTCGAGCAGCATTCGCCGTTTCCCGACGGCCTCACGCGCAACTGGCCGCCGCCGGACTCGGGCGCCGACAAGAACGAGAGCTACGCGCTGCAGTGGTACACGCTCGCCGCGCTCGCCGTGGTGCTGTTCCTGGTGCTTTCCGTGCGCCGTGCGCGTGCTGCCGTCTGATCCGCTGAAGCGCGGGCGTGTCAAGCTTGCGCTGCTCGGCCTGTTCTTCGCCGCGCCGTTCGCGCTGGCGTGGCTCGCGTACTGGCTCGACTGGGCGCCGGGGGCGACCTCCAACTACGGCGAGCTGATCGAGCCGCGCCTCCTCACGGGGCCGCCGCTCGAGGGGCTGCGCGGCAAGTGGGTGCTGGTCACGTTCGACGCGGCGGCGTGCGACGCCTACTGCGAACGCAAGCTCTACTTCATGCGCCAGGTGCGCCGCGCGCAGGGCAAGAACCAGGCGCGCGTCGAGCGGCTGTGGCTGCTCACCGGGGGCGGCACGCCGGCAGCGGCGCTCGCCGCGGCGATCGAGGGCACGCACGTCGCGCCGGCGGGGCCGCTCGCCGCGCGCTTTCCCGCCGCGGGCGCGCTCGCCGACCACATCTACGTCGTCGACCCGCTCGGCAACCTGATGCTGCGCTACCCGCGCGAGCCCGATCCCTCGCGCATGCTCAAGGACCTGCAGCGCCTGCTGAAGGTTTCGGGACTCGGCTGAGGCCGAGACGCTCGGCGCGCCGGTGCGCGAGCAGGTAGAGCGCCGGGATGAGCAGCAGGCTGACGAACATCGAGAACAGCAGCCCGAACACCATGCACACGGCAAGCGGGCGCAGCATCTCCGAGCCCTCGCCCAGCCCGAGCGCGAGCGGCGACATGCCCACCACCGTGGTGAGCGTGGTCATGAGGATCGGCCGCAGCCGCAGGCGCGCCGACTCGACGATCGCCTGGATGAGCGCCCGGCCGCGCTCGCGCAGCAGCTCGATGTACTCGACGAGCACGATGGCGTTGTTCACGACGATGCCGATCAGCATGATGATGCCGAGCCATACCGGCATGGACAGCGGCAGCCCGGTGGCCAGCAGCCCGATTACCACGCCGATCAGCGCGAAGGGCACGCCGAGCATGATCACCGCGGGGTTCGTGAGCGACTCGTACTGCACGGCCATCACCACGAACACCAGGAACAGGGCGAGCGCGGCGAGCGTCAGCACAAGCACGTTACCCTTCTGCAGGCTGTCGTAGGCGCCGCCGAAGTAGAGCGTGTAGCCCGGTGGCAGCTCGAAGCCGCGCAGGTCCGCGCGCAGGCCGCGCGCCACCTCGCCGAGCGGCAGCTCGCCGGTGAGCGCCGCGCTCACCTCGACGATGCGGCGCTGGTTCTCGCGCCGGATCTCGGTCGGCGCCACCACCAACTCGATGCGCGCCACGTCGCCGAGGTACGCCGCAGGGCGGCCGCCCTGCGCGCCGAACAGCAGGATCGCGTCCATCGCCGCGGGGCTGTCGATCGTGCCCTGGGGCAGGCGCACGCGCACGTCGTAGGCGCGGTCGGATTCGATGAAGTCGCTCACCACGATGCCGTCGAGCGCGACGCGCAGCGCGCGCCCGACCAGCGTCACGTCGACGCCCAGCTCGGCGGCGCGCGTGCGGTCGATGCGCACCGCGAACTCCTGGCGCTGCTCCTCGGCCGAGTGCTGCGCGTTCCTCAGGCCCGGCGTGCCGCGCAGGCGCTCGAGCAGCCGGTCGCCGAGCGCGGCGAGCACCTGCAGGTCCGGGCCCTGCACGCGGATGCTGACGTCCTCGTCGGAGCGCGACACGCGCACGCCGCGCAGGCCCGCGGGGCGCGTCAGCACCTTGACGCCGGCGAGCTGCTCGGCGCCGACCGCGCGCATGAAACCGGTCACCCAGAGATCGACGCTCTTGCCGCGCTCGACCGCCGGCACGAGCTGGATGTCGAGCTGGCTGCGGTTGGGGCGCTCGCGCTGCGTGCGCCCGAAGATCGAGCCGCCGGCGGTGACCGAGACACCCTCGACCCCGCCCTGCGCGTGCGCCAGCTGCTCCAGCAGGCGCACCACGCGATCCATCTCGTCGAGCGCGCTGCCCGGGTCGATGAACACGTTCACCCGCACGCGCCCGTCGTCCATGGTCGGCAGGAACTCCTGCTTGCCGGTGAGCTGCAGGAAGAGCGCGCCGAAAGCCACGAGCAGCGCGCACGCGGCCGCCACCACCAGCCACGGCGCCCTCAGCACCGCTGCCACCACGGGCGCATACAGGCGCTGCGCGGCGCCGACGAAGGCCAGCACCGCGCGCGTAACGCGCGAGGGCGCGGGTGGCCGGCCGCGCGCCGCGAGCGCCGGCACCAGCGTTACCGCCACCATGAGCGAGGCGACGATCGAGGCGGTGATGGTGAAGATCAGCTCGCGGAACAGGAGGCCCACCAGCCCGCTGATGAACAGGAACGGCAGCACCGCGGCGAGGTTGGTGCTGGTGGCGGCGATGATCGGGCTCGTGACCTCGGCGGCGGCGTTCTCCGCCGCTTGCACCCCCGCCTCGCCCTCGCGCTGGTGGCGCTCGATGTTCTCGAGCATGACGATGGTGTTGTCGATCAGCATGCCGATGCCGAGCGCGAGTCCGCCGAGGGTCATCAGGTTGAGCGAGAGGCCGCCCAGCGCCATGATGACGAAGGTGATCATGATCGAGATCGGGATTGCGCTGCCGATGATCAGCGTGCCGCGCACGCTGCCCAGGAAGCAGTAGACCACGGCCATCGCCAGCGCCGCGCCGGCGAGCGCGGCGAGCGTCGCGTTGTCGAGCGACTGGCGCACGTACACCGCCTGGTTGGAGATCACGTCGACCTGCACGTCCTCGGGCACCAGGCGCCGCTCGCGCAGCTCGGCGAGGCGCGCGCCGACCACCTCGGCGACGTCCACGGTGTTCGCCGTGGGCTGCTTCTGGATCGACAGGCGCACGCCCGGCGTGCCGTTGTAGCGCACGCGGATGCGCTCGTCCTCGTGCGTGTCGATCACCTGCGCCACCTCGGACAGCGGCACCGATTCGCCGTTCGGCAGCCGGATCGGCAGCGCGCCGAGCGCGGCGACGCTCTGCACCCGCCCGGCGGTGCGGCTGGTGTACTCCTGCCCGGACATGCGCAGGCGCCCGGCGGGCGAGTCGACGTTGCCGCGCTCGATCGCCTGCACCAGCGCCTCGACCGAGAGCCCGAGGCCGGCGAGGCGGCGCTGGTCGGGGAGCACGTGCACTTCGCGCACCAGACCGCCGCCGACCTCCACGGCGGCCACCCCGGGCAGGTTGAGGAACAGCTTGGCGAACACGTCGTCGGTCCAGGTGCGCAGTTCGGTCATGCCGCGCAGGGGCGAGGTGACGACGAACTCCATCACCGGGATCTGCGACGGGTCGCGCTTGAAGATGATCGGCGGGTCGATGGTGATCGGCAGGAAGCGCTTGGCGCGGTCGAGGCGCGTGCTCGCGTCCCGGAGCGCGACGTCGATGTCCTTGCCGTAGTCGAAGTAGAGCTCGACCTCGGTGGTGCCCTCGAGCGTGGTCGAGGTCACGCCGCTCGAGTCCTCGGTGATCGCCAGCTGCTCCTCGAGCTGGCGCGTCACCTGGTCCTCCATGATGTTCGCGGGTACCGCCGGGTCGAGCACGCGCACGCCGATCTCGGGGTAGATGAGGCGCGGCAGCAGGTCGATCGAGAGCCGCGAGAGCGCGAACAGGCCGAGCACGATGGCGGTGAGCGTGAGCATCACCGTGCTTACCGGGTGGTGGATGCACCAGACGGCGATGCCGCGCTGCTGCATCGTCTAGCCCGCGCGCTCGGCGCGCGGCGCGACCGGCTTCACGCGCTGCCCGGCCGTCAGGCCGAGAAAGCCCCTCACCACCACCTGCGCGCCGCGCGCGAGGCCGTCGCGGATCTCGACGCGGTCGGCGAGCCTGAGGCCGCTCGACACGCCCGCGCGGCGCACCGTGCCGTCGGCCTTCTGGAACACGTAGACGAACTCGCCCGCGACGTCGCGCTGCAGGGCGGCAAGCGGCACCACCAGCTGCTCGCTCGCGCCGGTGGCGAGCACCACGCGGCAGAACTGGCCAGGGCGCGCCCCCTTCGGCACCGGGTTCAGGACCACCTCGATGCGCCCGGTGCGCGTCGCCGGGTCGATCGCCGGATGGATGCGCACGATCTTCCCGGGATGCAGCTTCTCGCCGAGCGCGTCGATGCGTACGTCGGCGCTGTCGCCGACGGCGAGGTAGGGCATCACCAGCTCGGAGACGTTGACGTCGGTCACCAGCTGCGAGGGATCGATGATGGTGAGCAGATGCGTGTGCTGCGAGGTGACGTTGCCCGGCTCGACCAGGCGGCGCGCCACCACGCCGTCGAACGGCGCGGCGATGGTCATGTGCTGGACGCGCGCGCCGAGCAGGCGCACCTGCGCGCGCGCAATCTCGAGCGCGGTCGCGGCGCGCTGTACCGCGTCGTCGCTGACGAAGCCCTTTTCCTTCAGCTGGCGGCTGCGCTCGTGGTCGAGCTCGGCCTGGTTGAGGGTGGCGCTCGCCTTGTCGAGCTCGGCGCGCAGGATGCGGTCGTCGTACCGCACCAGCACCCCGCCCGCCCTCACGCCGTCACCCTCGCGCACGCCTACCTCGGTCAGGCGCCCTTCCTCCTGGTTGACGATGCGCACCTCGCGCAGCGCGCGCAGGCTCCCCGCGCGATCGGCGGTGTAGGAAAGGCGCCCGGGCTCGGCCACCGCCAGCTCGACCAGATGCGCGCGCGGCGCGCTGGCCGCGGGTTTGCTGTTCGACTCCGCGCCGCAGCCGGCGAGCACGGCGAGCAGCGCCCCGAGCAGGCCGAGTTCCTTGATCCGCATGATAAAATTCTACGCTTTCCGCAGCCTTTGCCGTGACCACCTACGCACTTCCCGCCGGCCTGGCACAGCGCGCCCGGGCGTTCTATGCGCTCACCAAGCCGCGCGTGGTCTCGCTCATCGTGTTCACGGCAGTGATCGGCATGTTCCTCGCCGCCCCCGGCATGGTCGAGCCGCGGGTGCTCCTCGCCGGCACCTTCGGCATCGCGCTGGTCGCGGGCGCGGCGGCGGCGGTCAACTGCCTGGTCGAGCAGAACGTGGACGCGCTCATGCTGCGCACGCGCTGGCGGCCGCTGCCGAGCGGCGAGCTCACCAGCCTGCAGACGCTGATGTTCGCCGGCGTGGTCGGCGGGCTGGGGCTGGGGCTGCTCCTGCACTACGTGAACGCGCTCACCATGTGGCTCACGCTCGCCACCTTCGTCGGCTACGCCATCGTCTATACGGTGATCCTGAAGCCGCTCACGCCGCAGAACATCGTCATCGGCGGCGCCTCCGGCGCGATGCCGCCGGTGCTCGGCTGGGCGGCGGTCACGGGCGAAGTCACCACCGAGGCGATGCTGCTGTTTCTCATCATCTTCGCCTGGACGCCGCCGCACTTCTGGGCGCTGGCCCTGTACCGCACCGAGGACTACGCGCGCGCCGGCCTGCCGATGCTGCCGGTGACGCACGGCGCGCGCTACACGCGCCTGCAGGTGCTGCTCTACACGCTGATCCTGTTCGGCGTGTCGCTGCTGCCGTTCGCCATCCGCATGAGCGGCTGGCTGTACCTCGCCGCCGCGCTCGTCCTGGGCGGCATATTCATCGCCTACGCGGTGCGCATCCACGTCGCCTACAGCGATGCGCTGGCGCGTCGCACCTTCCGCTTCTCGATCGTGTACCTCGCCGCGCTGTTCGCGGCGCTCCTCGTTGACCACCATCTGCCGTACTAGCGCCGCCGTGCTCGCCGCGCTGGCGCTCGCCGCCTGCGACGGCGGCGCCCCCAAGTTCAAGAGCACCGACATCACGGGCGTCGACTACGGCGCGAAGCTCGAGCTCAGCGACCACCATGGCAAGCTGCGACGCCTCGAGGACTTCCGCGGCAAGGCAGTGGTGCTGTTCTTCGGCTTCGTGCACTGCCCGGACGTGTGCCCGACGACGCTCGCCGACATGGCGCAGGCGATGCGCCAGCTCGGCAAGGACGCCGAGCGCGTGCAGGTGCTGCTCGTGACGGTGGATCCCGAGCGCGATACCCAGGCCGTGCTCGCGAAGTACGTGCCGGCGTTCGATGCCAGCTTTCTCGGCCTGCGCGGCGACCTGGAGGCGACGCGCGCGGTGGCGAAGGAGTTCAAGGTGTACTTCGAGAAGCGCCCCGGCAAGACCCCCGGCGAGTACTCGGTCGACCACAGCGCGCAAAGCTACGTCATCGATCCGCAGGGGCGGCTGCGTCTTTTCGTGCGGCACGAGCGCATCGGCGAGGACCTGGCGCCCGACCTGCGGGCGCTGCTGCGCTAGCGCGCCCCGTGGAGTACAAGGACTACTACGGGGTTCTGGGCGTCGGGCGCGATGCGCCGGCCGACGAGATCCGCAAGGCGTTTCGCAAGCTCGCGCGAAAGTACCACCCCGACGTCAGCAAGGAAGCCGGCGCCGAGGCGCGCATGAAGGAGGTGAACGAGGCCTACGCGGTGCTCTCGGACCCCGAGAAGCGCGCCGCCTACGACCAGCTCGGCCGTGGCTACCAGCCCGGACAGGAGTTCCGGCCGCCGCCCGACTGGGACGCGGGCTTCGAGTTCTCGCATCACGATATGCCGGGCGGGGACTTCAGCGACTTCTTCGCCGAGCTCTTCGGGCGCATGGGC